>Ga0209188_1001477_pt1 | contig 18775 bp, 20 predicted proteins | sample C_130625_EF_Meta_FD_187307 | JGI IMG/M metagenome (GOLD analysis project Ga0209188, IMG submission 187307) | Freshwater microbial communities from Lake Croche, Canada to study carbon cycling - C_130625_EF_MetaG (SPAdes) (version 2) | ecosystem: Environmental > Aquatic > Freshwater > Lake... | reverse complement strand
CCTGATCAGGGTCGTAGCGATAAACTTCAAAAATTCTCTTTTGACTCATGATTAACCTCTTAGAAAGTACGTACTTTAGGTGGAATAGACTCAGCAGTTAAAGGCTGTAAATTGACTGGTTTGTAATCTAAACGATTGTTCTCTTTATACCAAAGAGTATGCTTCATCCAGTTTTCATCATCGCGATCTGGACAGTCATCGTGGGCATGAGCTCCACGACTTTCTTGTCTTGCTGCTGCTGAATACATCGTTGAATTGGCAGCTTCCACAATATTAGCTAACTCTAAAGCTTCAACACGTGCCGTATTAAAAGTCTTAGATTTATCTTTTAAGTGAATGTGCTTAGCTTTTTCAGTCAACTCTGCCATTTTGGCAACACCTTCATCCATGATCTTTTGCGTTCTAAATACGCCACAATGCTTTTGCATAACATTACGTATTTCATTCGCAACATCTTGGGTATATTCACCAGAACTCGAGTTATCTAAGGTAGCAACCCGAGATAAGGCGTAATCAGCGGCATCTGCTGGTAAAGGCTTGTGTTCTTTTTGCTTTAAAGCTGTCGAAACAACATGATTACCCGCCGCACGACCAAACACTAGTAAGTCGAGCAATGAATTTGTTCCAAGTCGATTTGCGCCATGAACAGATACACATGAACATTCACCTACTGCATAAAATCCATTGACAACTGCATTGGGATCGCCATTCTTTGGAGCAACTACTTGACCATGAATATTTGTTGGAATACCACCCATTTGATAGTGAATAGTTGGAACGACAGGAATTGGTTCTTTAGTAACGTCTACGTTGGCAAAGTTAATGCCAATTTCATAGACAGACGGTAAACGTTTATGAATCGTCTCAGCACCAATATGCGTTAAATCTAACACAACATAATCACCATTAGGTCCACATCCGCGACCTTCTTTAATTTCTTGATCCATTGAACGTGATACAAAATCACGTGGTGCTAAATCTTTAAGCGTAGGGGCGTAACGTTCCATGAAGCGCTCGCCATCTTTGTTACGCAAAATACCACCCTCACCACGGCAACCCTCTGTCAACAATACGCCAGCACCTGCAACACCAGTTGGATGGAACTGCCAAAACTCCATATCTTCTAACGGAATTCCTGCACGTGCTGTCATACCCATACCGTCACCGGTATTGATAAATGCATTGGTAGACGCTTGCCAAATACGACCAGCTCCGCCGGTTGCGAACATCGTACATTTAGCTTCTAGAATATGGATGTCACCTGTTTCCATTTCCATGGCAGTCACTCCAAGAACATCACCATCTGCATCACGAATTAAATCTAAAGCCATCCACTCGACAAAAAACTGCGTACGAGCACGGACGTTTCTTTGATATAAAGTATGCAACATCGCATGACCAGTTCTGTCAGCCGCCGCACAAGCTCTTTGTACTGCTTTTTCACCATAATTTGCGGTATGTCCACCGAAAGGACGTTGATAAATAGTGCCGTCAGGATTTCGATCAAATGGCATACCAAAATGCTCTAACTCATATACGACCTTGGGAGCCTCACGGCACATAAATTCAATCGCATCTTGATCACCTAACCAGTCCGCACCTTTAATCGTGTCATAAAAGTGGTAATGCCAATTATCTTCACTCATGTTCCCAAGAGATGCGCCAATACCACCCTGCGCTGCAACGGTATGTGAACGTGTAGGAAAGACTTTTGATAATACGGCAACGTTAAGACCCGCTTCTGCCAACTGCAAAGAAGCACGCATTCCTGCACCACCTGCTCCAACAATCACCACGTCAAAACGTCTGCGTGGAATAGCTGATTTTATAGCTGCCATTTAAACCCTCCAAAGAATTTGAGCAGTGTAACCAGCACAACCGACTAGCCACAACACAGTAAAAGTTTGTAATGCTAGACGCAGTCCAGCAGAACCAATGTAATCCATCCAAATATCACGGATACCGACCCAAGCATGATAAAAAAGGCTTAGTAATGTCAGAAACGTAATGATCTTGATAAGTTGATTAGCAAATAAACTAGCCCAACCTTCATAGCTTGCATTGCCGTAAATCAAATAAACGGCTAAAAACAGAATTGTAAAGATGACCATAATCACAGCAGTAACTCGCTGAAGTAACCATTCCGTTAAACCGTAATGAGCACCAACAACAAGTCGATTTGCACCAATATTATTTTTTGACATGTTGACCTCAGAATATATTAAAAAGTTTTGCGCCAAGCACTGCTGTAAGGGATAAACTCACACCCAAAACGGTTACCGCAGATTTCTGGATTTGAGTCTTTTCGATTCCTTTGTGAAGATCCAACATCAAAAAGCGGATTCCAGCACAAAAATGATGTAAAAAAGCCCAAATTAATGCGAGTAAAAACAATTTAGTCAAAGGATGCCCAACAACCTCAGAAAAAGTTATAAAACTCAGTTCAGATGTCAGACTCTTGTCAAATAAATAAAGAATAAATGGCAAGGATAAAAAAAGTAATGCACCACTGACGCGGTGCAAAATAGATACTTTTCCTGACCATGGTAATTTATAAGAGGTTAATATTTGCCCGTATCCAATATTTTTGAATTCACGGCGAGCTCGCTTAGGGCTCGTGTCAACAGTTTCAGACATATTGTTCCTTTTAATTGTATGTGCTGTAAAAAACTTATTACTACTTTTGTTATTTTTACAAATTTATGTGTAAATTTATTACACAAAGATATTTGTATATTGTAATTTTGTCATATCCTGAGAATTCCTGATTTTTTTTGCAAAAACTTGAGTTAATTTATCAGTTAAGCTTCAACTAATTCGATTGAAATAGTGATGTTCTGTGGTGATATATTGAGCTTGACGAACTTCTACGGGTTTATCACCGTAGGTGTAAGCAACCCGAAAAATATCGAGAACCGGGACTAAGGTATCTATGCCAAGGTATTCTGCGGCCATCATACTGGGTAAAACTGCATGAATTCGTTCCTCAGCATGGGTCATATGGACACCAAAATGACTTTCAAACAATCCATACATCGTTCCGGTCCATGACTCTAGAAGTTCCAGAGAAATATCCTCAAATAATGGACAGGGCAACCAAATATCTTCAAAAACAATAGGTTTGCTATTAAAACTCATTAACCTTCGTATATGTACAAAAACATCTTCAGCTTGCATCTTGAAAGGCAAATAAACGACTTCCGGTGCTTTTTGATGGGTGCAGAGCAAAATTTTATTCTGGGATTCCTCAATAACACCAGCAGAATTGGCTAAATGTAAAAAACGATATTTGCTGTGCTCTTCTTGGTGGGTGGCAACAAAGGTGCCACTACCTTGTCTGCGAATCAGTAGTTGCTGCTGAACTAGTTCATCCAAAGCCTTTCGAATAGTACCTTGGCTAACCTGATAGGAGGCAGCCAAATCAAATTCACTAGGTATTAAGTCCCCTGCTTTCCAAAGCCCCTGTTCAAGAGCAAGCAAAATTTTGTGCTTGATTTGTTCATAAAGTGGCAAATCCAGGTATTTTTCTGATGAATTGTCATGTTTGGTTTCCATAATGGATATCATATATGCACTGTGCGATAAAAAATATGAATCTACTTTTATCAAATAGCCTTTATTTTTAATTATTTTGGAGCAAGTTATGTCAAAAGCACCCCTGCGAGTAGCAGTTACCGGAGCAGCCGGTCAAATTGGATACTCACTTTTATTCCGTATCGCAAATGGCGATATGTTAGGTAAAGATCAACCAGTAATCCTACAATTACTAGAAATTCCTGATGAAAAAGCCCAAAATGCTCTCAAAGGCGTCATGATGGAACTTGACGATTGCGCTTTTCCCTTGTTACAAGGTATGACAGCGCATGGCGATCCAATGACAGCATTTAAAGATATTGACTATGCAGTTCTCGTTGGAGCTCGTCCACGTGGGCCTGGTATGGAAAGAAAAGATTTACTTTCGGCGAACGCTCAAATTTTTACTGCCCAAGGTAAAGCCTTAAATGCAGTAGCTAAGAGAACAGTTAAAACCTTAGTTGTTGGAAATCCAGCAAATACAAATGCATATATAGCAATGAAGTCTGCTCCTGACCTTCCAGCGAAAAACTTTACTGCGATGTTACGTTTAGATCACAATCGTGCTTTATCTCAACTCGCAGCTAAATCTCATTCAGCAGTTGCTGATATTGAAAAATTAGTCGTTTGGGGTAACCATAGCCCAACGATGTATCCTGACTACAGATTCGCCACCGTTGGTGGAAAATCTATTAAGGAAACAATCAACGACGAAGACTGGAATAAAAATACATTCTTGCCTACTGTTGGTAAGCGTGGCGCAGCGATTATTGAGGCACGTGGCTTATCCTCTGCTGCATCTGCAGCAAATGCGGCGATTGATCATATCCACGACTGGCACCTTGGTACCAATGGTAAATGGGTCACAATGGGTGTGCCATCCGATGGTTCTTATGGAATCCCTGCTGAAGTGATGTATGGCTTCCCAGTTACTTGTGAAAATGGTGAGTACACGGTGATTAAAGATCTTCCAGTGGATGAATTTTCTCGTGAGCGTATGGATTTCACATTAAAAGAGCTTCTTGAAGAGCAAGATGGGGTAAAGCACCTCTTGTAATTTAAGGATTTTTGATGAAGCCATCTGAAGTTCTATTCGAAGGTAAGGTCCCTAAGGCTTTACCTGTTTGTGATCACTACTGTGGCACGGAAGTACGCATGAAAAAGGCCCTCGCTTTGCAACAAGAGCTTGGGCCTTGTTTTGATATTACTTTTGATTGCGAGGATGGCGCTCCAATTGGAGAAGAAGAAAATCATGCGCATTTGGTCGCTAGGCTAATCAATAGTCCTGAAAATCGATTTGGTCGGGTTGGTGTCCGAGTGCATGACCCTCAAAGTCCCCATTTCACCCAAGATATAGAAATACTGATTAAGGAATGTGCTAATCGCTTAGCCTACATTACGATTCCAAAGATCGAATCAGCTGTTCAAGTAAGTCACTTAATCGAACAAATTAATTCTAAGGCAGCCCAATATGAGGTGACTGCCCAAATTCCTATCCATGTATTAATCGAAACGCATTCATCGCTTGCCGATGCCATGCAGATTGCCTCTTTGCCGCAAATTGAATGTCTTAGCTTTGGCTTAATGGACTTTGTTTCAGCTCATTATGGCGCTATTCCAGCAAGTGCCATGAATATAGATCAGTTTAATCACCCTTTAATCCAACGTGCAATGCTCGATATATCAGCGGCATGCCATCGTTTTGCAATTATTCCATCACATAACGTCTGTACAGAGATCCATGATGTGGCACGAATCAGAGATGATTGTTTGAAGGCAAAAGATCTGTTTGGATACACTCGTAAGTGGAGCATTCATCCAAATCAAATATCTGTTATTGTGGAAGCATTTAGTCCTCAAAATCATCAAGTTGATGAGGCAATACAGATTTTACAAGCAGCACAAAAAGCTCACTGGGGTCCTATACAATTTGACGGAAAACTCCACGACAGAGCAAGTTATCGTTTTTACTGGATGGTTTTACAACGTGCAAAAAACTCAGGGAAAAATTTCTCTGCGCTTAACTCTTTAGATTGGTTTAATTAATCGTGTTTGAATACTTCTTTAGTTCAAAAAAATACAATAGCCACAGCTTGTATGCCTTCACTCGTTTGTTTATTTCGAGTGCATTTTTATGCGCCATTTTCTTAACTTATCATTCCGATGCTCATGCGCAGAAAAAAAATACCAATCAAGTACCTTCTAAAGTAGCCTCATCTGAGGATGAAAAGAAGTTTGATATGCTCAAATCCGGTAACGAAACTGTTTGGACCTGTGAGAATAATGTCAAAGTAAAAACAGCACAAGCCGGTGGCCAATATCTGTTTTTACATAATAAGAAACTTTATACAATGAATGGTATAGAAGCACTCAATGGTGTTTCACGCTTTTCAGATATTTTCCACCGAATCGATTGGATTATCATCCCAGGAAAAGCGATGCTGTTTGATAGCAAAGCAGGACAACGTCTTCTTGATTACTGTAGCCATCCAGATTTAGCCCTTGTGGATAAATCAAAAGAAGCGGATTTAATGAAATAGTAGTTGTTGTGCCGGCGTATCTTCCGGCATTTCTGCATGTACAACTTCTGCTGATCGATTCGGAAACAGTGGCACGCCACAGTCTTCGCACATCTCTGGAGTGAATAACATGGCATGTTTAAACACATCACCTACCCCAGCCAAATGCAATGTGTCTGAAATAAGTTCAATGGTTGTGTTACCAGTTCCACCACTCTCTATATCATCCATCGAAACTGTTTCACGGTCATACAAAGGCCATACAACACCATAAATAATTTCAGGATGACCTTTAATAGCAAAAGAAATTCTGAACTCGTCAGTAATTTCTTGACCAAATGGTGCCACAACGCAGGATAACTCAGCTGGCGTTACACCAAGTGATGATTCCAAATAATTAACAGCAGCTGTTAAACTGAGTGGTCGAACGCGCTTATCCGCCTCTCGACAATTAGTAAAAAAAGCATCCGGCAATAAAATTTCGAACTCGCAACCAGGAAGTAATTCAGACATGACAGAATGCATCGCTGCTTGCCACTGCTTAAGCGCCAAACTTCTTTCCAGTCGCAAAGGCTCTTCCGCTTGCCAAATAAATAAGGGTTGACCGATTTCTGATGCTACTGCACACAAAATAAATCTTGGGTCAGCTAAGACAGGAACTGTTTCAGGCATCTCTTTTAACTGGTAAACAACATCTGCTTGCTCAACCGCAGATTTAGCCATCTTTTCCAATAACATTCTAGTCTGACTATGAGATTGTGGAATTTGATCAATACTATATAGCCAAGGGACAATGGATAAATGGATTTGTTTTGTAAATATAAATTCTTTTAAATACTCAACGGTTTCCGCAATTAAACCAGTTCGAATTGGACCTGATGGTATAGCATAACGGGTTTGTGCAATCATAGGTATTGCTAGAAGTAAAACTTCATAATGTTTACCCTCGAATTCATAAACCAAGGATTCAGAGCTTGTTTCAATAGCATCTGCAAGAATTTCAAAGGCGGCTGTTTGAGATTTGAAAGTTTGGTCTAAAGCAGCATCTAAGACAGCTTGATTTTGATTACTAAGAAGACGATTTAGACGTTCAAATAATTTCTTTTCCCAGAAATTATCTTCAACTTTACTGCCTGAGGCAGCAAGCGCTAAAGCCTCAGAAACCAACTTTTCAAGCTCCGGAGAGTTTCTTGATTTTGCTGGTAACCGAGTTGACAGGACAGGTTTTGCGGAAGATTTTGAGATTGGCATTATTTTTGCTGCTTTCTCTGATAAACAGGCTGATGAGTCTGAGATAGTTCTTCAACATAACGATAGCCCTCAAGATCAAAACCTTTTAATTTAATTGGATCTTGAATTGCATTTTGAATCACATAGCGAGCCATTAATCCACGGGCTCGTTTTGCATAAAATGAAATGATTTTAAACTTTCCTTCTTTTTCATCTTGAAATACTGGAGAAATAATCGGATAACCTAATTCTTTACCGATAATTACTTTGAAATACTCTTCAGATGCTAAGTTCAGTAACATAGGTTTTTTTTGCGATGCCAATTCAGCTTGAATAAGTTTGGTTATCTTTGAACCCCAAAAACTATATAAATCACTCCCATTTTTGTTTTTTAAACGTGTCCCCATTTCTAAGCGATATGCCTGCATCAAATCGAGAGGTTTTAATACGCCGTATAAGCCAGACAGGATCCGTAAATGATTTTGAGCAAATTCTAACTGCTTTTTATTTAACGTAGTAGCATCCAAACCTTCATACACATCACCGTTAAAGGCAAACAAGGCAGCTTTACTATTTTCAGTATTGAATACTTTTGTCCAGCTTGAATATCTTGCGGCATTTAATGCAGCCAATTTATCTGATAAAGACATCATTGTTGCAATTTCTTGAGTAGATAGCTTTTTAAGTTCAGAAATTAACTGACTCGCCTCAGGTATAAACTCAGGTAAGGTATTTGGCAAAGACAATTCAAATTCATCAAAATCTAAAGTCTTTGCTGGAGATAAGATGATCAACATACTTTGAATAATAATGTAATTAGATTAATTATATTTATACCAATACTTTTGCATCATTCCTAGAAAGGTATTCATTCTCCATAGAAATGTACTATCAGTTTACAATTAATCTACTGACATGAGGGGAAATTTGTGGATTTTACATATTCAAGCAAAGTAGAAGAATTAAGACAACGTTTGTTAAGTTTCATGGATGAGAATATCTATCCAAATGAATATCGTTTTTATGAAGAGGTAGCAGCAAATCGTCAAGCTGGAAACGCTTGGATTCCTACTCAATTGATAGAAGAATTAAAGCCTAAAGCTCAATCTGCAGGACTTTGGAATTTGTTTTTACCACGTTCAAACCGAGCCCCTGAGGGACTTAATAATCTTGAATATGCACCTTTATGCGAAATCATGGGACGCTCTCATATTGCCCCTGAAGTTTTTAATTGCAATGCGCCAGATACCGGAAACATGGAAACTATTGAACGATACGGCACTGAAGCGCAAAAAGATTTATGGCTTGAGCCACTTTTAAAAGGTACTATTCGTTCAGCTTTTTTAATGACAGAACCTGATGTTGCCTCCAGTGATGCAACCAACATTCAATGTAGTATTCAAAAAGATGGTGACGAATATATCATTAATGGTCGTAAATGGTGGTCTTCCGGTGCCGGAGATCCACGTTGTGCTATTTATATCGTTATGGGTAAAACAGATCCAGATGCCCCCCGCCATACTCAACAATCCATGATTCTTGTGCCAGCTAATACTCCCGGCATTCGTGTGGTTCGTCCTCTATCTATTTTTGGGTATGATGATGCTCCCCATGGGCATATGGAAGTGATTCTTGATCAAGTAAGGGTCCCTGCAAGTAACATACTTCTTGGTGAGGGACGTGGTTTTGAAATTGCTCAAGGCCGTTTAGGTCCTGGTCGAATTCACCACTGCATGCGTTCTATTGGCGCTGCTGAACGCGCTCTTGAATCTATGTGTAAGCGCTTAAAAGAACGCGTGGCTTTTGGAAAACCCATTTCTGAGCAAGGTGTTTGGCATGAACGTATCGCTGAATCCAGATGTATGATCGATCAGGCTCGTCTATTGACCCTTAAAGCAGCTCATACGATGGACATCGCAGGAAATAAAGTAGCTAAAGCAGAAATCGCGATGATTAAGGTAGTTGCCCCTAATATGGCTGCCAAAATTATTGATTGGGCTATCCAAGCTCATGGTGGTGCTGGTGTTAGTCAAGATTTTGAACTAGCTTACCATTATGCTTGGCAACGTATTCTTCGTTTGGCAGATGGTCCTGATGAAGTTCATCGTGCAGCTATTGCCAAGATTGAGCTTGGCAAATCCCTTTAAATAGTTCTTTTATTGGAAAATCACCGTACTTTTACCATTTAACAAAATACGGTGTTCAGCCTGCCACTGAATAGCTCTGGCTAGTGCCATTGACTCTACATCTCGACCAATTGCTGTTAGCTGATCCGGTGTCATAGAGTGATTGACCCGTGAGACCTCCTGCTCAATAATAGGTCCTTCATCCAAATCAGTAGTCACATAGTGTGCAGTTGCACCTATCAATTTAACGCCTCGTTGGTGAGCTTGTAAATAGGGTTTGGCACCTTTAAAACTGGGTAAAAATGAATGGTGAATGTTGATGACCTTCCCTGCTAAAGCTTCACATAATTTTGGTGATAAGATTTGCATATATCGAGCAAGAACGACTAAATCGATTTTTTCTTTGTCAATCAAATCTAGCAACTGTTGTTCAACATCATTTTTACGTCCATCATTAGCTGATGTGATTGCAAAATAATGATAAGGAATTTGATACGACTTTGCCAAATCATTGAAATCATGATGATTCGATCCAATACCAGCAATCTCAATCGGCAAACTACCTGTTTTGGTTCTAAATAAAAGATCATTCAAACAATGACCAAATTTGGAAACCATAATTAATACACGAGGTTTTTGCTGCAAATCGTAAAATTTTGCATCCATCTGGAAACGATTCTGAATGTTAGAAAAGTTCTCCTCTACTAAAGTCAGTTGTAATGGTTTTTCTATTTGCTCAAAATGAATCCGCATAAAAAAACGACCGGAGAAATGATCCGTGTATTGCGCTGAATCGACAATATTACATTGTTGCTCATATAAAAATTGACTCACAGCAAACACAATCCCAGGACAATCTGGGCAGATGATTGTCAAAATATAACCAGGATGGGATGAACTAATAGGGTTTGTGGATAATGTATTCATGGGACTATTATCTTTCAAATTTAAATTTCTATAAAAAATTCACAATGCTAAATCATTCCAAAGAACTTTGGCCTAAAAATCCCTTGGCAGAAGTCATGCGACCTACCAGAATTGAGGATGTTGTTGGTCAAGAACATATTTTGGGTTTGAATAAATCTTTACAAATTGCATTCAAAGCCAAAAAAATGCACTCCATGATTTTATGGGGTCCACCTGGAGTGGGTAAAACCAGTCTCGCTCGACTCATGGCAACATCATTTGATTATCATTTTATTGCTTTATCAGCTGTTCTTGCTGGAGTGAAAGATATTCGTCAAGCAGTAGATGAAGCATTGCATATTGAGAAAGAGTCTAGTAGAAAAACGATTCTCTTTGTAGATGAGATTCATCGTTTTAATAAAAGTCAGCAAGATGCCCTGTTACCATTTGTAGAATCTGGTCTTCTCACCTTTATTGGTGCAACCACTGAAAACCCTTCCTTCGAGGTCAATTCAGCACTTTTGTCCCGAGCTCACACCTATGTATTAAAACCACTAGAAGAAAAGCATCTTAGAGCTTTACTGATTCGTATTCCAGAAGTAACGAAGCGACCATTAGAAATTTCAGAGGAAGCCATTCAAACCTTAATTCACTTTGCTGATGGTGATGCTCGACGATTTTTAAACGCAATTGATCAAGCGCTTGCCAATCAAATCTCTCAAAATCATTATTTGATTGATCAATCTTTATTAGAACAAGTACTTCAATCTCAAGGAAGACGTTTCGATAAAGGGGGTGAACACTTTTATGATCAAATATCTGCGCTTCACAAATCCGTTCGCGGCTCTCATCCAGATGCTGCTTTATATTGGCTTTGTCGAATGTTAGATGGTGGTGCTGACCCCATATATTTAGGACGTAGAATCATTCGAATGGCCTGGGAAGATATAGGTCTAGCAGATCCAAGAGCCATTCAACTCTGTTTAGATGCCGTACAAACTTATGAACGATTGGGCTCGCCTGAGGGCGAATTGGCATTAGGTGAAGCGGTCATTTATTTAGCATTAGCTGCAAAAAGTAACTCTGCCTATAACGCCTATAACGCTGCAAAAGCTTTTGTTGCGAAAGACTCTAGCCAAGAAGTTCCTTTGCACCTGCGTAATGCTCCAACTCAGCTGATGAAAAATTTAGCTTATGGTCAGCGATATCGGTATGCTCATGATGAACCTCATGCGTATGCTGCTGGAGAATCATACTTACCTGATGGTATGAAAAATCCCCATTGGTACTTACCAACTGACCGAGGATTAGAAATTCAAATCAAAGAAAAAATGGCTTTATTAAAAAGTCTTGACGAACAAGCTTTAAAAAAGAAATAAATTAATTTTGAATAAAATGAACAAATTCCTGAACGGGAATACGTTCTGTGACGAGTTGATTTTCTACAGCTTTTGTATTTTCATAACCCAATGAGATACAACAAACCAATTGTTCATCTTCAGCAAAACCTAAATGCTCTGCGACGATTTTGTGATAAGAGATAAAAGCAGCCTGAGGGCAAGAGCCAATTCCTCTAGCATTTGCAGCAATCAAGATATTTTGTAAAAACATCCCATAATCTAACCAACTCCCCTGCTCCATCATTCTTGGAATAGAGAAAAATAATACAGTTGGAGCACCAAAAAAATCAAAGTTTTTTGCATGTTGTTCATGCATCTTTTCATTTTCTCCACGCGCAATACCAACTAATTTATATAAATCAAAACCAACTTTACGACGTCTTGATAAATAGGGCTCAACCCAGTTCTTTGGATAATAAATATATTCTGGACGATATAAAGAGCGTAAAGCTGGATCATTAAAAACAGCCTTCACAGAGTTAGAAAGTCGCTCCTTGGCTGCACCCTCTAAGACATAGACTTTCCAGGGTTGAATATTAGAACCGGAGGGAGCTCGTCCAGCAACCTCGATAATATCTAAAACAGTTTGATTAGGAATCGGCGTAGGTAAAAATGATCGAACAGATTTTCTAGTTCGAATCACTTCATCAACAATCTCGCTTACTTGCAGTTTGGTCATAACTTCTAGAAATTACTCACACACGTTCAATCATCATAGCAATACCCTGACCTACACCGATACACATGGTACAAAGGGCAAATCTTCCTTGACGAAGTTCTAATTCATAAAGAGCTGTGGTGACAAGTCGAGCGCCACTCATTCCTAATGGATGTCCAAGTGCAATAGCGCCCCCATTGGGATTAACTCGTGCATCATCATCTGCAACACCTAGCTCGCGCAGAGTGGCAATTCCTTGAGAAGCAAAAGCCTCATTGAGTTCAATAACATCAACTTGGTCAATTGTCATACCCAACTGGGCCAAGAGTTTTTTACTTGCTGGTGCAGGACCAATCCCCATCACTCTAGGTGGTACACCAGCTGTTGCCATCCCTAAAATTTTTGCACGAGGTTTTAACTGATATTGATTCATAGCTTCTTCGGAGGCTATTAAAACAGCGCAAGCACCATCATTTACTCCCGAGGAATTTCCTGCAGTCACACTACCATCAGGCCTTACTATCGGTTTTAATTTTTGTAAAGCTTCAATCGAAGTTGAACGTGGATGTTCATCCAAGAGAATGGTAAAAACCTCCCCTTTTTTAGATGTAATATTTACAGGCACAATTTCTTTACCTAATCTTCCACTATTTTGTGCAACTAAGGCTTTCTCCTGACTTCTTAGGGCAAAAGCATCTTGATCTGCACGGGATACGCCATAGTCATCTGCTACATTTTGTGCAGTCTCAGGCATCGAATCAACACCGTACATTTGTTTCATCAAGGGATTTACAAATCGCCACCCAATAGTTGTGTCATAAACAGCATTATTTCTAGAAAAAGCTGTTTCAGCTTTTGGCATTACAAATGGTGCTCGACTCATACTCTCGACTCCACCGGCAATCCCCATCTGGATTTGACCAGATGCAATCGCACGCGCTACTACCCCAATTGCATCCATTCCTGATCCACATAGACGATTGACAGTCGAACCCGGGACATCGACTGGTAATCCCGCCAATAATGAACTCATGTGAGCTACATTACGATTATCTTCACCAGCTTGATTAGCATTTCCATACACCACTTCATCTAACTTGGACCAATCTACAGAGGGATTTCTAGCCATCAACGCTTTGATTGGCAAAGCACCTAAATCGTCAGTTCGAATACCAGATAAAATACCACCATAACGACCAATCGGTGTTCTAACAGCATCACATATATACGCTAAAGGTATAGCATTAGACATTTCAATTTCCCTTAATTAATTGAGCTTGAGTGACTGCTTGAACGGTTTCGATGCTCATTCCATTAAATAATTCTTTGACTAAAAAACCTTGTGGAGTGATCTCAAAGATACCAAGGTCCGTAAAAACCATAGCAACGCAGGCAACTCCAGTTAATGGATAGGTGCATTTCTCAACTAACTTACTCACACCATCTTTTGTTTGATGTTCCATCATGACGAAGGTTTTTTTTGCTCCAACGGCAAGGTCCATTGCTCCACCAACCGCCGGTATTGCATCTGCCTCACCGGTATGCCAACTTGCCAAGTCTCCATTTTGAGAAACCTGAAAAGCACCTAAAACACAAATGTCTAAGTGACCACCACGCATCATGGCAAAGGAGTCTGCCTGATGAAAAAAGGCCCCACCTGGCTCGAGGGTCACAGGTTGCTTACCCGCGTTGATTAAATCCCAATCCTCCTGCCCCTTTTCTGGCGCAGGCCCCATTCCTAAAATACCATTTTCGGAATGTAAAAAGATGTCTTTATCTTCAGGTAAGTAATTAGCAACCAAGGTTGGCATTCCAATACCAAGGTTGACATAAGATCCCTCATCAATATGAAGCGCAATTTTCTGTGCTATTTCATTTCTTGTGATGGGCTTTAGATTATTTTGACTCATGCCTCACCTCTGACTAGTGCGACGTGTTTAACAAAAATTCCTGGGGTGACTACAGTCTCAGGGTCAATTTGTCCAATCTCAACAACTTCACTTACCTGCGCAATGGTTGTTGTGGCAGCCATTGCCATCACAGGACCAAAATTACGAGCTGCTTTTCGATAAACCAAGTTACCAAACCGATCAGCACGCTGTGCTCTGATGAGTGCAAAGTCTGCAGCTAAAGGTGTTTCAAAAACATAATTCTTACCATTAATGAGACGAGTTTCTTTTCCTTGTGCCAATAAAGTTCCATAAGCAGTTTGAGTAAAGAAACCTCCTAAACCAGCTCCTTGAGCACGAATACGTTCTGCAAGATTACCTTGAGGAACTAACTCTAGCTCGATTTGCTTTGATCGATAAAGTGTTTCAAAGTGATGAGAATCAGCCATCCTTGGATAGGAACAAACAATTTTTCTAACTCGACGCGCCTTTAGTAAAGCCGCAATTCCAGTTTCTCCACTACCCGCATTATTGGTGATAATGACAAGGTCTTTAGCATCTTGATTAACCAGGCAATCAATTAGATCATGGGGAATGCCAGACCCCCCAAATCCACCAACCATAATCGTTGCACCATCCTTTAAACCACTAAAGGCGTCTTCCATCCTATCTACAATTTTATTAATCATTCAATATCGACGCTATTTATTCTGCAGGACCAATATGCAAATCTAATCTTCCTAATTGATCTATGTTCCCAACCAAATGATCGCCTGTTACAACTGGACCCACACCTTCAGGAGTCCCGGTATAGATTAAATCACCCGTATTTAAATGATAGTACTCAGATAAATTAGCAATGATTTCTGAAACGCTCCAGATCATATCTTTTAAATCTGCTTTTTGTTTTGTAACGCCATTCACTAATAAATCAATATTTCCGTGATTTAGTTCACCAATCTCTGATTTCGGTACGATCGGAGTAATCACTGCAGAATTTTCAAAAGCCTTGCCAAAGTCCCATGGACGACCTATTTCGCGACTTTTAATTTGTAAATCCCTTCTGGTCATGTCTAATCCACATGCATATCCATAAATATAATCCTGAGCATTTTCAACAGAAACTCTAAAAGCAGGCTTACTGATGGCAATAACTAATTCCATTTCATAATGTAAGTTACTAGTACCTAGGGAATAAGGAATAGTTGCGCCACTCAGAACCAATGCATTGGCGGGCTTGGTGAAATAAAATGGCGGTTCACGATCTGGATCAAAGCCCATCTCTCTTGCATGAGCAGCGTAATTTCTACCTACGCAGAAGATTCGAGAAACAGCATATTGTAATTGGGAGCCACGTACTGGCACACTTGGAATGGGTTCTGGAGTATAAACGTAATCCACGATTCGTCACCTTTCAATTTGTTTTAATTAATGTTGTTAAGAATGATAAACCAAATGAAAAAAGAATCTCTACTCAAGAGTGCTTTTATTGCTCTTCACTTGCCGAATTAACTTTATTGTCAAGGATTGGCATCCCAGAGCCATTATCAGATATGGCGTTCAACTTAGTTGAAGAAAGAGCTTTGTTGGAAAGAGACTCTGCTGATTCATTATTTTCTTTCGCTTGGCTAACGACTATGGTTTTGACAGGCTCGGTCCGCAATTGAATAGGCGCTTCTTTTAGCTCAATACTTTGGGTATTTTGCGTCAAAAGAACTACTTTCATTCCTTGATAATAGGCATCAACTTCTGGTAAGTGATGGCTAAGAAGACGAAATGGTCCGACACCATTTACAACTTTATTTTGACCCGGAACAATATCAATTTTTTGTTGATTTCCATTACCGTCTATCACACAAACACTTTGGGGAGTTTTACTAGTTAAAACAACAAAATTTCCAGCAAAGTTAGCCCTTGAAGGCACAAATGTACTCGTGTTTTGAACCTGAATTAAACAGGGATTAGACAGATCTTGTGCTACTGGTTTTTCTAATACAACCACCTCTTCATTAGGAGTACTTTTAGCATCTAAAGATTTTGAAATTTCTATTTCTGATTTATTTGGAGAATTTAGTGCAGCACTATACAGATTCACATCAGGACTTAGAAATTCATAGGTAAAGTAACTTCCAATAATCAAAGCAATCAAACTAAAACCCATTGCACCACTAAAAGTAAATTTCGACATTGATGTTGGTCGCTCATCACGTTGAAAACCATCAAAATTTAATTCTGATTTAAGCTCAGGTGCAACACCTATAAATGCTTGCTCAGTCGTCATACCTAAAAGTTCGGCCATTTTTTTGGCAGTTTTAAGCTTTTGAGCTTCAGTATAAAAAGATGATTTTCCACCTTCTTCAATTTGTTGAATTTGCAATTCCGAGCAACATAGTTTTTGACTGATATAAGAACGAGATCTACCCTGCAACTCCCTCGCTTGTTGAAAATTTTCGCCAATAATGTACGACTCAATGTCGATATGATGCATAAATTGAATTCAAGTAATTTGAAAATTGAACAACTAAAATCTACTAAATTATTGGTAGAATTTATTAATTTGACAACTTTATTAAAAAAATATGACAATCCTAATCATTTTTGTCATTACAACTACATATGTCCACAATAAATTATCTGACTCAAATTCATATTGAATTTGGTGCTTTAAAAAAGTTACCTTCTGAGTGTGAGAGGATTGGCATAAAGCGCCCTTTGATCGTTACCGATCAAGGAATTAAACATGCTGGAATTTTGTCGCAAGCCCTCCTTGAGTTAAAGGATCTAGAGGTCTCAATTTTTGACCAAACACCTTCGAATCCTACTGAAGCTGCAGCTGAGGAAGCTACTAAAATTTATAAACAATTACAGTGTGATGGCTTAATTGCCATTGGTGGTGGATCTTCAATCGATTGCGCTAAGGCGGTGGCAATTCTAGCTACTCATCAAGGGTCACTAAAAACTTATGCAACGATTGAAGGTGGATCTGCAAAGATCACTGCAAATACTGCCCCACTAATTGCAATTCCAACAACAAGTGGCACAGGAAGCGAAGTTGCTAGAGGCGCTATAGTTATATTGAACGATGGTAGAAAGGTGGGATTCCACTCTTGGTTTTTAATGCCCAAAGTTGCTATCTGTGACCCTCTTCTGACCCTAGGATTACCCCCACAATTAACAGCTGCTACAGGCATGGATGCTATTGCGCACTGTATGGAAACTTTTATGGCTGCACCTTTTAATCCTCCAGCAGATGGTATTGCATTGGACGGTTTAAGAAGAGCTTGGGCTAATATTGAAAAAGCGACAAATCAGGGTCAGGATCGAAATGCTAGATTGCAGATGATGTCCGCTTCCATGCAAGGAGCCATGGCTTTTCAAAAAGGATTAGGTTGTGTCCACAGTCTCAGTCATAGCTTAGGCGGTGTCAATCCCAAATTACATCATGGAACTCTCAATGCGATTTTTCTTCCCAGTGTGATTCGCTTTAATCAAGATGCCCAATCCGTCATAGATGAATCTCGAATCTTGCGTATGGCACAGGCCATGGGTCTGACATCTTCTGAGGATGTTATTCCTGCAATTGTCGATTTAAATCAACGCTTAGGACTACCTAAAGGATTAAAAGAGCTAGGGGTTCATCAAGAGTTATTCCCGAGGATCATTCAAGGCGCCATCAAAGATCACTGCCATTTGATGAATCCAAAAATCGCTACTCCAGAAGATTATGAAACGATGCTTCAAGAGTCTATGTAACATATATCAGTTAGAATGAAATTGTTGTTTATATCTTGTTAACTAATGTGAATTGATAATTAGTTTTTTTTCAAATGATTAGGGAATAATGAATATTTTAAAAAAAATCATATTTTTGTCATTTTTAGGTCTTTTTAGCTTTGTTCAACTATCAACTGCTGAAAACCTAGTTAAATCTACAGGTACTATTACCGGCAAAGTTATTGGCATCTCAGATGGCGATACCATTACTATCCTTAACGACAAACAAGAGCAAATTAAAATACGTCTTGCGGGGATTGATTGCCCAGAAAAATCGCAAGCTTTTGGTAACCGTGCGAAAACAACACTCAGTAGTAAAGTCTTTTCGCAAAATGTAAAAGTAGAAACGCGCGATAAAGATAAATACGGTAGAACTTTAGGTGTTGTCAAAGTTGGTGATGAAGATATTAATGAATTCATGATCGCCCAAGGAGTTGCTTGGCATTTTAAAAAATATGCCAATACCCAACCTCAAGAAGAGGCTAATCGCTATGCGAAAGCACAAGAAACAGCTAGTCAAAACAAACGTGGCTTGTGGATCCAAGACAACCCAATGCCACCCTGGGAATTTCGTGAGCAACAGAAAAAATCACAAAAAAAGTAATTTACTTTCAATCTAAATAAGCCATTTATGCCTACATTTTCAGCAAATCTTTCTATGATGTATCAAGAGGTTGATTTTATTGACCGTTTTGGTTTA
>Ga0209188_1001475_pt1 | contig 18785 bp, 22 predicted proteins | sample C_130625_EF_Meta_FD_187307 | JGI IMG/M metagenome (GOLD analysis project Ga0209188, IMG submission 187307) | Freshwater microbial communities from Lake Croche, Canada to study carbon cycling - C_130625_EF_MetaG (SPAdes) (version 2) | ecosystem: Environmental > Aquatic > Freshwater > Lake... | reverse complement strand
TTTTAAGCACATGTGAATGTTGGTTTTTGTTGATCAATAATTTACTACATTTATAACAGGTGCATCGCAAAATTTTCATGATTTCTCTTAAATGTTGAATGAAAAACACGGGTCTTGCCAATTCAATATGACCGAAATACCCGGGCGTATCTATGTAGGTGTATCCATCGGTCGGACAAATCGTACCCTGTTCTAAAACACCCATACGCGGATCAAACAGACCACCAATCACCGGCTTGTTGTTAATATATGTGTCGCGAGAAGTGACTTCTACCACTGAATTCTTTTTTATTTCTTCGGGCGACAAAATACTAAATTGAATGCCAATTATTTTGGATGGCTTTTTATATTCGACCATCTTGGATTTTGACGACGATGACATTGTTGTATATTATACTATATTATTTATATTATATTTATGATTCAATTTTTTCGTTTTTATAAAAAATTGAAATACTTAATTTTGGTTGATTTTTACTTAAAATTAAAGGGATATATCTATTATAATCATGCCGGTCATTCGTTCTTCTGACTCCAAGTCCAAGTCCAAGTCCGCAAAGAAGGATACCAAAAGAAAGGTTAAGTACGAGTCTGAATCAGATTGTTCTTCTGATTCGGATTTCTATCCCGATTCGGAAGAGGATAGCGATTATGACCAAGAATCTGAAACGGAATACGAAGACGAGGACGAAGAAGATGAAGAGGATGAGGATGATGACGATGATTATGTGACACTGTCTGATTCGGATTCGGAGCGAAGTCAAGAAGATGAAGAAGATGACGACGATGATTTCATTGCTAATGAGGATGAGGAAGATGAGGAACAGCCCGATCATAAAACTATCAGAAAGACCATTGCTAAAATCTTCCCTTCCCGATACATGAAGAACAAGGTCAAGGCCGACGAAGAAAAGGAACACGCCAAGAAAAATAAGCCGGAAAAGTCAAACAAGAAATCCTCCAAGGGTAATTCCAAAGAGGCGGAAAAGTCCAAGACCAAGGCCAAAACCAAGGGACAAAAAAAGAAGGAACAACAGAAGTTGGACAAGGAATATCGCGAATATTTCGAGGACGAAGATGACGACGATTTTCAGGAGGACAAAAAGAAGAAGCAGGGGAAAAACATCAACATCATCTTTGGGTTCGGGGGAGACGAGGACGACTACCTGGACGAAGATCGTTTTGTCGAGGATGAAAACGAAGAATGCGACAGTGATGATGAAAAAACTTTTATGAAAGAAACTTACGAGGATGTGGATGTGCCAAAGGATGCGGATGAAAAGAAGAGCAAAGGGTCCAAGCGGGCTTTGAACACATCCATGACGAGTGAGAATTCAAAGAAATCCGTGGATTCCCAAGAAGAGATATTGCTGTCCTCTAAGCGATTCGAAAACGAGTATCGTGACTTGGTGGATATGAAGAAATATCTGGCGGGTCGCCTGAAATCCAATCCGAGTAGTAAGATGATTATCAAGTCTCTGCGTGACTGCAAGGATTCGATCAAAAAGTTGGTGAAGAAGGCTCGTGGCAAGAACACCAAGGAATATCACAAGATGATTACCGGGACGGATCGCAAATTCACCAGTGAAATCGATTATTTCAAGAAAAAGCTGTCGAACACCGAACAACTCAAGATCATGGGTGATTTGAAAGAAATCAACAATTTTATTCAAATCGACAAACCCTATCGTCTTTCGCTTCTGGAGTCCAAGATTCCGATGAGCTACAAATCCACCATTTTGCAGAAATTGAATATTTTGCGGACGATGGAACCGGGCGATCCTGAGTATTACAAGTTGAAAAATTGGATTGATACTTTCATGCGTATTCCGATTGGCGTTTACCGATCTCTTGATGTGAAGATGTCGGATGGTCCAGATATTTGTCAGGAATTTATGGAAAAGTCCATCAAAATTTTGGACGAATGTGTCTACGGTATGAACGATGCCAAGATGCAAATTTTGCAGATGGTGGGTCAATGGATTGCGAATCCTAATGCGATGGGTACCGCCATTGCGATCAAGGGGCCTATGGGAACGGGCAAAACCTCAATAGTCAAGGAGGGTATCAGCAAGATTTTGGGTCGCGAATTTGCATTTATTCCTCTGGGCGGGGCGGGCGACAGCAGCTTTTTGGAGGGTCATTCCTACACTTACGAGGGCAGCAGTTGGGGAAAGATTATCCAGATATTGATCGACAGTAAATGTATGAATCCGGTCATTTACTTTGATGAGTTGGACAAGTTGAGCGATACGCCGCGTGGTTCGGAAATCACAGGCATTTTGACCCACTTGACCGATACTTCTCAAAATTCCGAATTTCACGACAAGTATTTCTCGGAGATGGGGTTTGACCTGAGCAAGTGCTTGTTCATTTTCAGTTACAATGATGAGAGCAAGGTGAACCCCATTTTGCGCGATCGTATGTATCGCATTCAAACCAAGGGATACAATACCAAGGAGAAGATTATTATCACCAAGAACTACATGCTCCCGAAGATTCGCGAACAGGTCAATTTCTCAACAGAAGATATCATTATCCCCGACGATACCATTGAATATGTCATTACCAAATTCACCAAGGGCGAAGATGGTGTTCGTAACTTGAAGCGGTGCATGGAGATCATTTATACTAAGTTGAATCTTTTCCGATTGGTGAAATCGGATTCTGAACTGTTGACTAAAGAGATCAACATCAAGGTTGAGTTCCCTTTTACAGTTACCAAGAAGGATGTGGATATTTTGGTCAAGGACGACGAAGCGATGAACCAGAGCTTCATGGCAATGTATACATAAACGACTTAGAAAATACACAATACTCTATATAGATGGATGCAGAAGTTGAACTTATGATACGAGCCAAAAATATGTGTCAGCGTATGCCTGCCGATTTGCGGTCCAAAGAATACCAGGAAATTCTAATAAAAATAAACGATTTTTTACTGAAACATTGTCAACATGAATTTGTCAATGATTCGATTGATATTGATCCAGATAAGAGTATCGATATTTGTTACTGTGTCAAGTGTGAAATCACATTTGAGTAAACTGTTCAAGCATATTGAAAATCGCCGCCCTCCGCATTTCCACCGCGGCTGCGGAGCAATTTCATTTGGCTATCGTTTAAGCACAATCCACCCTGAGAATTTGACAGGCCAGATGCCTTGTTCTCGCACTCGATTTTTCCAGGCGTACCGCTAAAGACATCGACCGTGGACTCTTTGCCAAAGTTCGCGCTGTGCAGATTTTTATTGTTAGTTATGTTGGGCAATTGGTTCAAATTGGTGTTTTTGGTGACCAATGCGGACGCATTATATTCAATGTTCTGCAAGCCCTCGTATCCACGAATATGGGTTGAGCGGTGCATTTTGCAAGAGTTCATCATGGCCAAAGTCACTATGATCAATAAAAAAATAGCTAAAAGTAAATAGTTGGTTTTGAATTTCATTATATACATATTCTTAAGATAAAAATATGTATGTATTTGTAACGATTAGTAACCGTTGGTTTTCATGATAGGTGTCGATGCGCTGAATTTTACAGATAAATCCTGTGGAGTATTTAGTTTTGTTCCAATCTTTGGCACGGACGATGGGTCATAATCAGGAATAAATTTCTTCAAAAAGGGAGCATTGTTTATCAAAGAACTATAAATAGAATTATATAAATTTTTCAGTGGTGTTATCATTTTTTGCATAGAAGGTTTAATATAAGTAATATTGATCTGGTAATTAATAATGTTCAACACTTTCATTAATTTTTTCAAATATTCTTGCATAGCTTCCGAATATGTTGCATATATCTTATCTACCGCTTCAATATTCGACTGTTGAATTGTATTTATTTGTTCCAGAGTGTTACTCAACATGGTTACACTGTTATTCATGGAGAGGTAGGCCTGTTGATAATCAATTATTTTTTTGGCACTGTATGCTTTCAATTGAGCATCTAATTTTTCCGTGGAATCGGTCAAATCTTTCATTACTGAATCGCGGTTGTCCAATTTGCTGTTTACAGGAGCGGTTTTTTCTTTGACAACCTGGCTCGCTATTTTACGGATATAATCATGTATAAATCTTTCCGTGTTTTGCGCGTTGGACAAAAAATAGGTTATGTCCAAGGTAAATTTTTGGATATTGGGGTTCATTTTAAAATAAATATTTGAATAGTTTTTGATGATTATGTAACCAGCTATCGCTAAAATTATGTACATGAGATATGTGTTTGTAATATTTGTATCGGATAATTTAATTATTTGTTCTCCGTCCATTATATATATTTGGTATATTAGTTATTTGGCATATAACTACTAATCGTTCCTTGGTTGTCTAGAGCCTGTTGTTCAGCAGTAGTCGCCTGTGAAAAGTTGGATACTACATCTGAGAGTATATTATTTCCCAAATTCTTCGAGGACTGGATTGTCCCGTTTGTCATGTAAGTGCTCAATACCACTGAACCCAAAATCTTAGACAATGCATTCTTTACATTGATGATATTTTGCTGTATTGTTGTCGATAAATTCAACACATTTTGATTTGCCTGAGAATTCATGTCCGAAGTCGTTTGTATCGTCTTGTTCAAAGCTGCATTGATGTTTGTAATATTAGAATCTATCCCGTCAATACGCGTGTGTATCGGGTTGATTTCGGCTTCGATGATATCCGTTTCTATTTGTTTTGTGCATTCCGAGAAGGTCTGAGAACTGTCTTTGCCAAAAATAGGAGCAATATAGAAATTACTGTTTTGACATTTTATACTCTCCCAATTACTATACATGTAATTCCATTTTAATATGATGAATGCGAAAAATACGATAATTATGATGACTAAAGACACAGAAGAAGCTTTTATTTTTGGTTCTAAATATATAAATCTTGGTTTAGGAGGCATTTATATTATATATATAAAAATACATAAAAAAGGATATAGTTTAAATGTATATATAATATTATTCTACCATTGCAATGAATAATATTACCAAAGAAGATCGCTTGAATTTGAAAAAGTTGATCAATGAAATGGAATGCGAGAACAACACGGATAAAATTCGTGAGTTGAAACACAGCAGTCAAATTCGTGATGATGTTACCAAACTTTTACAGTTTAAGCAGAATAATGTAACCCTGTACAAGACGGACTACAATGCGTTTTTGGATGAGTGCCGAAATCTGACCCCCTTTTTATTTATGAATTACATGGATATTTTCAATAAAATCTGCAAAAATGAGTTGGATTTGCGAGTTTTATCCAAGGTGTTGGATCTGTTGCAGGCGATCGAAGAGGGCCAAGTGGATCAACACGAGGGGTCCGTGATTTTCGGTAAATTGCTCAAAGAAATGTACATTGATTCGGCACTCAGAACCAGCAGCAATTTGGACGAAAATTACAGGGTAAATGAGAAACCGGAGCCGGTTGTAGGAAAACAGATTACTTGGCGAGAGTACAAGAATTTACAGTAATTTATCCCGGTGAAGATTTACAGTATGCCAATAAAGGATCTCCTGTCACACAAATAGTCGTCAATGACCTTTGTTAATTCGTGCGTACGCATCATATGAAAATCGTTTTCATTCATCATCAAAAACCCGTCATCTAAAAATCGCTTAATATCGCTTTCGATGTTCTCCACCGTAGTAAAGAATACATTGCCAATTTCGAACTTGCGATGAAAATATCTCGAAAAAATCTCGGTTTGGTTTTTGCGTTTGACGATGAATGAATGTTCTACCGGTACACTTTCGCAGTCAGATGGCACTCCCTTCATTTTTTCGCCAAAAGTCTTGGATTTGAATCCAATGACTAAATCCATCCCAAAAAATTCACCAAAATTATAACTTTTATAGGTATCCAAAAAGTTTTGCAAGTCGGTCGGGTTATAACTTATATCCATCGTTTATATAAATTATACATTTTTTAAATTGGGTGCTTTTACGCATTTTATCCCGGGTCTAATTCTTCTAAGGTTTAATGCAGAATAGTTTTATGATATTCCATCGGAGGTACATATTTTTCGTGAAATATATACAGTTCTGTTACAATATGATCATCATAAACCGTTACTACCATACTCATATATTTGTCTCTTTTTATGTAATTGAATCTCACGAAGGTTAGTTTGTTAGAGTATATATCTTGAAGGCCTTGATATTTGTATACGATGTTGTTCTTGAGAATATAGTAACGACGATCGTTTGCGGGAATTTTTTGCGATATTTTTCCGTTGTGGACCCGGAATCTGTTGTCATATTGCAGAATGTGACATTTGACAACATCAGGCAGGAACATTTGCTTCATTTTTTTCTTCTTTATGTTTTATATTTTTAGCTTCTAAATGTTTTTTCAAAGAATCGCGTAAACTGACTACAACATATGCCAAGACCGCACCAACAACACCTCCCATAATCAATTGAAAAGGGGTATGATTGTGGAAAAACCATCGCTCAATGAACATCAATATGCCAATCACCGCGCACATGGCGGTCCAAGGCACAAATTTATGGGTTGTCCAAAACAGGTACAAAATGGAAAACACCACATTCTGGCTATGTCCAGAGGGCATTCCGTACACCTTTTGGGTAAAGTGTTCGGTGTTCAAAAATTTCATGGAATTGTAGGGACGATTTTGTTTGATTATTGTTTTCAAATATTCGTTTGTTATGCCGCTCAATGCCAAAACAACTAGAAAAATTGTGAGATCCACAGGTTGAGTATAAATCATAGAGCACACGATGATCGCCACCAACAGTTCACTAAAATAACCAATAGCATAAAGCAGGTCTCTTATTTTACCCGCAAATTTGTATACAATATTTCCCATATACATATACGGTTATTTTTTGTAAAATTGATTTAAAAATAATTGGCGAATGTAATATAGACATGTCGGCATACGATTATACGATGGAAGAGTTTTTGGAAAGCGTTGTGTATAAGATGCCGAAAGGCAGTGAGTTTGCGGTGTTGAAGTTGGTAATTGACCGCGACCATCCAGGAATGACGGAAGAAATGATTAAGCTGTATAAATTTCATATTACCAATCACAATACCGAAATGATCTCCAACGAGTATCCAAATTCTGGTTTCGACCTTATGCTGTTGGAGGATGCGAAGTTCACGGTGCCTTTTACAACGGTACTCGTTGATTTGGGTGTTAAAATGGAAATGTATCATCGTAGTCCTGCATTGGGGAGATACGATTCGACCGCTTTTCATATGTTGCCGCGTTCGAGTCTGTCCAAGACACCGCTCATGCAATCCAATCATGTCGGGGTCATTGATTCCGGATACCGCGGTAATTTGAAGGTGCCTCTGAGATTCCTTCCCGAACCAGGAATTGGGACTTACACTGTCGAAGTGAAGTCGCGGCTCGTGCAGGTATGCCATCCATCTCTTTGCCCGATTTATGTGGTGTTAATGGAAGAGAACGATCTGTCCAGTTCTTCGCGCGGTTCCGGCGGATTTGGCTCCACGGGTCGCTAGACCGCATGTGTTTTGCTATTTTCCTTGATCATGTGATCATACACCATCAAAATAAGTTGTTCGTTCACCGATAATTTTTGAAAAACTAAACACTTGTCCCATTTAATTTGAAAAACATTTTTAAAATATCCCAGACACTGAATGTTGGTACCATTGTCTGTAAAAATAATGTCCGACACCAAACAGCCATTGGTGAGTTTATAATCTCCCTCTTTTTTTATCCACCGGATATGTTTGCCTTTGTGTAGTTCATAAATATTTTGGACATGGCGGTAATCGGTAAGTTTATCACAAATTTCTTTTTTATGTGTTCTGGGCAGTGGCAAAGTATTGAGTGCAACCAGTTTTTCTTCCAAGAGGTCGTCGAGTGTTTTGTTTTCCAAATAACTGTTTTTTTCTACCGACTGCATCAGTTCCTCTATATCCAGTGTCGCAAGTAGGGAGCTGTCCTTTCTAACATTTTCAAAAACAGCATTAATATAGTCAGCGTCGATGGTTTCAGACATGTATAATATATAAGGTAATAATTAAATTATTATTTAAAAATAATTTAATCAATTAAAATAATGTTGTATGGAGAAATATAAAATCAAAAGTGTAATTGGAAAGGGGAAATTCGGCAAGGTTTATTTGGGTGAAAATAAACAGAACCGCGATTTGGTCGCTATTAAAACGGAGGCAATTCATCAACAGTATCGTTCTATTAAACACGAGGTCAAAATGATGAATTATCTTTTTCGTAATAAATTTGAAAGGTTGCCCATGATCTACTGGTACGGCAACTACCAAAATTTGGTGTGCTTAGTTATGACCTATTATGAGTCTTCTTTGGCAAACTATTTGGAGACACACACCTCTGCGCCCCGCACCCCTTGCTTCAAAAATCGTGTCATGTTGCAGTGTATTGATATATTTGAGTACATACATAAGCGTCTCGTTCTCCATCGAGACATCAAACCCACCAACTTCATGATCAAGGACGGAGACATCCATTTGATTGATTTTGGTCTGGCGACCTTTTATGTTGACGAAGATGGAGAACATAAACCGAATGATTTTCAAACGACCATCATCGGCACACCGAAATATGTGAGTTATTACAATCACGCAGGGTATACCATCTCGAGAAGAGATGAAATGATTTCGCTCGGTTACATGTACATGGCTTTTTTTGGTGTTCTTCCTTGGCAAAATATAAGTATTCAGGTTGAAGATCAAGGCAGAACCATGATTGACATTTTGCATCCGATCAATGTTTACCGGAAAAAGGGGAAGTCTTTGGAGAACCTCTTCAACAATGTCAAAGAACCCGAATATCCTCCACATGTGTGTTTAATTGTCACCAATTATATGAAATATTGTTACTCGTTGGATTACGAAGAGGAACCAAATTATTACGCAATTAAACAGATTTTCATCCTCTAGTGAAGGGTTTTGTTGACAAAAAGTCTTTTTCCCAGTAAATCGATTGTTCCTCTCAGTTCATCCACTGCGTGCTGCAAATAATTCAGTCTCATCTTAGTTTCGTATTGTGCCCACATTAAATCGGAATAATAACTTGATCCGATTTTATTAAAATCGTAATTCATTTGAATATCTGCTTCATAATCTCCACCTGTAAAACTTTTGAAATGACCATCGAAATATTCGTTAATCTCGGCATCTACTCGTGCCTGCTCCTGTTTTCTTTCGGGGGTGGTTCCTACTTTATCGTTCGGATCGTCTTGACTAAAAAAAGTAGCGGGAGCCAGATGACGACCTCGGTATCCTTCCTTGGCAAAGCGATAATTGATTTGTATAATATTGAAAAACAGCAGTAATAAAAAAATAGCTAAACATATGATTCCGACCATAATGGATTGTTGAAATATTTGTGTGCTCTTACTCATCATCCTGCTATACACTAAATATATATTTTATAAAATAATATAAAAGATATTGCATACATATATTATAAATCGGAACACGGTTCATACTATGTCTGATACACCCGTTATTTCCTCTCGTCTTTCTGGTCGCGTTAAGTGGTTCAACAACAAGTCCGGCTTTGGTTTCATCACGGTATGTGAGGGTGACCAGAAGGACAAGGATATCTTTGTTCATTATTCCTCGATTCGCGCCGAGTCTTCTCAGTACAAGTACCTGGTTCAGGGCGAGTATGTTGAGTTTGATCTGGTGAAGTCGGAGAACGAGAACCACGAGTATCACGCTTCGGATATCTCTGGTATCAAGGGTGGTATTCTGATGTGCGAGACGCATCGTCAGAACAACACGGTCCCTATGCGTTCGTCCTACGGTTATGGCTCTCGCCCTTTGCCGCGCCGTGAGGTTTCCACCTCCGAGCCGGCTGCCGAGGATGGTGAGGGTTACCAACAGGTTCGTCGTCGCACTCGCCGCCCCGCACCAAAGGCATAACTTCTCATATCTTGGAGCGTTGGATACCGCGCGGGGTCACACTGCCGAGGAGAAAATATAAACTATTCAAATTATATAAACACATAATTTGTATACGAATAATGCCTCGACCCAAAATGTACTGCATATGCAGATGCGAACAATTAACATTCACATGCTTCTGTTATGATTGCAAAATGAAGGTTACCACCACAAACTATGTGTACGATTGTCCAAACCCAAGTTGCGGTAATTGGGTAAGAACAGAATATATTTGTAGTGAATGCAATCGGTCGGTCATGATATATGATGCCATGTACCGCTATTGGTTCATTGATAATGCAACGAAAATACCCAGTATTTTTGATAGGAGGGAAGGAGATGAAAGTGCAGAAAAGGAAGAAAATGCGCAGATGCAACAGGAGGATAAACCTGCGGTCGCCATTTGCTCGCAAAAAGGGCCGCCTCGAGCAGCAGCTGCGGACGCTACATTTGGATAATATTTATTCGAAAAATACATCTCCTGACAATGTATAAGGAGATGCATTTTCTCACCAAGGAGAACTTTCTCCGTATATTTAGAAAAAATACCCCATCTTTTGAAGATTTTGTGAATAAAGCCCAGGTTCGCACGAGCAATGGCAAATTAAAACCACTTTTGGAACACATGAAATCTTCCAATATTTCGCGCAAATCGGTTCGCCAACTCTACCAGAATGTGGTAAATCGCGAAGAGTATCTGGGCCGTTTTTATGACACCTCGCTCGAACCCGTGCTACCTCTCACCATTACCGAAAAACCGATGCCATCGGCCGCTTTAAACAACAACGCCGAAGTGAAATACAAAAATACCATTCGCAACATGTACTACAGGGAAATTCTGCGAGATACTCAGTCGGGTTTCGACAATGTTTCCAATTATTGGTCCGTCATTGAAGACCTATATTTGCACGATATTATTGACTACAAGCTCTTGACGCCCAGTGCCGTTCATTATACTGCGGAGGGACGATTGGGCAGTGTGTTTTCGTCTTTTTATTTTCGTGCCTCGATCATGAATCCTTACATCGTCTATTCCATAAATAAACGCATCTTGAAGGGTACCAAGATTTTTACACCGACACTCGGTTGGTCTTCCTACTCTTATGGATTTTTGGAATCAGGCGTCGAAGAATATGTGGGGAACGATGTGATTCCTTCGGTGTGTAAAAAAACCGGCGAATTCGTCCATAAATTTTATCCCGACATATCTTTTGAGGTCACTTGCTCACCTTCCGAAGATTTGGCGAAAAAACCGGGATTCATGAAAAAATACGGCGGCCATTTTGACACGGTGTTTTTTAGTCCCCCGTATTATCGTTTGGAGCTTTATGCCGGTAAAATGCAGAGCACCCATCGTTACAAAACCTACGAGGCCTGGTTGGAAGGATACTGGCGCAAAACCGTGCAGCTCTGTTACGATGTTCTCCAAAAAGAGGGTAAAATGTGTTATATTATTAGTGACTATGGATCTGAAAACAAAGAAGTGACTTTGGTCTCGGACATGAACCGCATTACCCAAGAGGTGGGATTCAAAAAGGTGAAAATCTACAAGATGTTCAACAAATCTGTCACCGTCAACAAGCAGGAGGACAACAGTGAAAGTATTTGTGTCTTTGTGAAAAATTGATAATTTTTGTGAAATATTCTCGTATTGCACAAAACAAATCCTGTCATTATGGAAACCTCCGTATCAATCTACCTCAGTAATGTTCATCCCTATGCCACGGAAAATGATATTTTGACAGCACTAAAATCCTACGGCAACGGCGATGAGTGCATCATGTTTCGAAATCTACAAAACGGCACATGTAGTGTTCTGAAATTCAATTTTGACAACGACGAAGCCATTGATAATCTTATTGTTCTACATGCGGGTGTCATATTGATGCTTGAATATACATATACTTCAATTAACGAGGTTTACGGAGGTATTCCCAGAAAGGCCAAAGCCACCATGTTTGTACAGTTAATTCGTAGCAGAACGGTGACCGAAAAATCGTCTATTCAACTCTTGACCGAAATCAACCAAGAAATAAAACAGGCCAAAGCCTTGGAAGAGCGACTGGCCGAAGCCATTTTCGCCTTTGAAGACTAGTTCAATTTGTCAATAATATCCATCAGTTTAAAGGTTGCTCGGCTCGTCATACTCTTGTATTTAGAAGCATCCTTTTTTCTCAATTTGGAAAGCTCATGAATATTGGGAATGATCTTTTCTAACCAAAATTCCGCATTGGTTAGGACAGCCTCACTCTGGGTAATCAAAATAAACAGATTCTCCACAATCTCCTCCAATTCGTTCGTACGACCTTCTTCTTCGGCATATTTAAATACCAGGTCTTCCAAATACATGATAATGTCCAAAATGTCCGTTTCTGACAGAATATTTTTCTTCACCAAGTTAACAATGAATGTTGTAATCGCCTTACGCACATCATTCTTCTTGGTATACTCACAATATCCGTCATAATCCTTATTCGGATCCACAAAATTAATATCGTTAATTGACACCTTGTAATTGTTCAACAGATCGCCCAATTGATCTTTAAATACGGTATCGAATTTTGCAATCAAATTGTTGTATAAATCCGCGTACAATTCCGAATAAAATTTATTGGACACCGCCGTATCAAATATGATCTTGGCGATTTTATTGATATCTTGAACTTTGTCCTGGGTTTCCTCCAAGATTTTTTCGATATTTTGGATTATCTGTTCCTGTTGAGTTTCCATATTCTTATTCGACAGTTTATTCAGAGAAATACGGATATCTGTCAACAATTTTTCGGTGCCTTCCTTTACCACCTTGGTAGTCACCTTGAATGTCTTCCCCGAATTCCAGTCGTTGATATCTTCAATAGATATGATCGGTTTCTTTTCGTGCTTTATAAATCTGCTCTTTTTTTCGATATATCTACTGAAAGGCACCGTCTCAAATGGTCTTTTGGTATTTTTTTCGTTATTTTCGACAACAGGGGTCGACTGATTCACAATCCTTTCTAGTTCCTGTATTGTTTCCAAGACATCCGTAGGAAGTGGAAACGGAACACCGCGAAATAAAATATCTTGGTATTCATCCAACGAATAAGCCATTGGTTCGTACAGCATAGTTCTCCTTTATACTAATATATTTATATGTTTCATTTTTATATTGTTTTATTTCTTTTGTATTCGATTCCAATATCGGAGAAACTTGCGCGTGTAATACTCGTTTATATTTTATAAATTCAACATATAAATGATTTTAGAACATTTCCAATTGGTCATTGAAAAAATAACCGGGCAAAGTCCACCATTTCGCAACGAAAAATCGGAGGAAGAAATTCCCCAAAAAATATATCACGGGTTCGAATTACCGATCCATTATACACCCGCAGAATATCTTCATAAATTATCACCGATTGTCAGCTCGGATTTGGAATTGATTCCTTATCAAAAGAATCATGACGACAATGGTCAGATTCCTTGTTCTCAATCTTCTTCGGTGTGTATGTACGAATATTTACTCAAACCCAAACACGATTTCGCCTTCAACATGATATCAGAGTGGAATCAACAGTACACTACCTACACCCCCTTTTTAAAAGACAGTCAGGCGATGATTAAAAATACACCCGAATATCTCAATACGCTCGATAGAATGACCGTAAATCCGTATAAATTTGACCAAGAGAAATGTGATAAAATCATGGAAATTTGGCAGGACACCAAGGAGGACCCCAGTTTTTTGGAAAAATATTGTTACATTGAATGGGACATGTTGAAATCTTTCAACGAATCCTCTTATTTTTTGCAGGTCATGACGGTTCTCAACATGACATCGCCCATCATGAGTTTCATTGTTCCCATCCTCTTTTTTGTATTCCCGTTTTTACTGCTTAAATTGCGCGGTATTCCAATTTCGTTTGGAGTTTATGTTGAAGTTCTGAAAGAAATTGCTCGACACCATTTTATAGGTAAAACCATCGGAGCTTTTCAATCCATGAGTTGGGATAAAGTTATCTATGTGTTGATCACACTCGGTCTGTACATGATGCAAATATACCAGAATATCAATACCTGTGTCCGATTTTATCGAAACATGCACCTCATTAATACTCATCTCACAGAAATGCAACATTATTTGGCATATTCTATTAATACGATGTTGGCTTTTAATCAGGTAAATGGGTCATTGCCTTCCTACCGCACTTTTACCCAAATTACCTCCCAACACTGTTTGAAACTACAGGAGCTGTACGCACAGTTGACCCTCATCAAGCCCTTTAACCCGAGTATATTCAAAATTACCGAAATTGGTTACATGTTGAAATGTTTCTATCGTCTGCATGATAATAAGGAATACGAAAAAAGCATTCGTTATTCGATTGGATTCGAGGGATTCATCAATAATATTTGCGGTATTCACGAAAATATGCACGCGAACCATGTTTCTGTCGCCAAATTCAGCGAGAATGTTTCCACGAATTTTACCCAACAATATTATCCCCCCTATGTTGAATCGAAACATGTGAAGAATGATTTTGATTTGACCAACAATGCCATCATTACCGGACCCAATGCGGCGGGTAAAACGACCATGTTGAAAACCACCACCATCAACATCATTTTCACTCAGCAATTTGGATGCGGATTTTATCAGGACTGTGTCATTCGCCCCTACACGCACATTCATTCTTATTTGAATATTCCCGATACTTCGGGTCGCGACAGTTTGTTTCAAGCCGAATCGCGTCGTTGCAAGGAGATTATCGATATCATTTGCGATACGACCGCCGATTCGCATCACTTTTGCATTTTCGACGAGCTGTATTCGGGTACGAATCCGGTGGAAGCGACCCAGGCGGCTTACGCCTTTTTACTGTATTTATCCAAACACAAACATGTTGATTTTATTTTGACGACCCACTACATTGAATTGTGCAAGAGACTGGAGAAGAAGATTAATCACCTGGATAGTAGTGGTAACGAAGTGGCCACTGTTCCAGTCCCTAGACGCGGCGTGCAAAATTATAAGATGAATATTATGAAAAATCCGGAAACGGGGGAAATCAAGTACACTTATATGTTGAAACCCGGTATTTCCAAAGTAAAGGGAGCCATTCTGATTTTACAGGAAATGAATTATCCCGAAGAGATTATCAACGAAATGCGAAAAAAGAAACCGAAATGTGGTGTAAAAGATGCTTGAATATATTTGTAATATTTTTGGAAGATTTTCCGTAAAAAATTCATTAAAATGAATAAAAAAGGGGTGAGTTATTATTTTACATACACAATCTGGTTACTATACTCGCACATCTTCCGCCGCAAAGAGATTCTGCTCCGCCGCTTCACTGTCTGCTTCCAAGACAATCCGTTCAAACTTGTCTCCAACTTCCATTGCGCTCATGTTACTCGTGCCCTTGGTGTAGCGTCCAATCAACATCGAAAGGATGTCCTTCATCGCGAAACCGTTCGCCTCCAAGCGCCGCGTCAGTTCGTCAATGTCACACTCATTGTCGTCGTACTCGTAATCTTCGTCAATGTTGATGGACGCATTGTCACTCTCATCATCTTCCTCGTCTTCTTCGTCTTCTTCGTCTTCTTCTTCGTCTTCTTCCTCTTCTTCTTCCTCTTCGGGCATCTCGATCACTTCCGTGCGGCAGTAGGGGCAGGCATTGTTGCCATGAGCGAACGAAGTGACCAGGCACTTGAGGCAGAAGGAGTGGCCACACTCGGTGGTACAGTTGTTTTTGTTTTTATCGATCATTTCGTAACAGATGCAACACTCGGTATCGGCCTTGCTTTGAGTACCCGAAGACATTTCACACGACATTTCCATGGTTTCGTCGTCTCCGCCCTGTCCACTGCTCCGGTGCTCGTCCTGGATAAATGCATCAAAGTCAAATTGGCCTCTCGACGCGAGGTTCTCCTCGTGGTCGCACCAGAGGCATCCTCCCGGCTCCATGTGGGCCAACTGGTTCTCCTCAAACCGCGGAAAGCAACCGGTGCAGCGGATCGACGACATTGTTCTCTAATTGACTGTATTGAGTGTATTCAGGTAGGGTGCAATTGGTGATAATTTTGGAAATTATAATCAATTTTTACATATTTTACCGTTAAAACCACAAAAATAAATATCAACTTATATTATACGATGGTTGTCTCAAAAATCGATTCAAAAATTATTTATGAAGAAAATGTGGAGATCTTTCCCGAAGACGACGAATTCGAGTCCTTGGTATATCCCATCGAAATCTCTTTCAAAGGACACGATAAGACCAAGTCCGCCAAAAAATACAACATTGTGTTTGGTAAAGTCAGAGAGGAAAAGAAAAAGGATGGTGTCATTTATTTCCCGATTTATTTAGTCGTCAATGACGAAGCCGCTGCAAAAATCGGGGTTCTCGAAATTGAACCACAAAAATACGCATATATTTTGGATGAAAACGACGACATTGATCCTGAAAAAATTCCCGAGCCCCTTTTTTACAATTTCATCAACGAAAATTTCCTCAAAAAATACGAATTAGAAGAAGCAGAAAAGGATGAAGATTTGGTTGTTGATGCAGACGAAGAATACGATGCCGAAACGGGCAAATTTAGTGCCAAGAAAAATGACGAATCGCGAGATAAACAGGACCTGTTTGAGATTCCGCAACAAGAACACAAGGCACTGGTGGACGAGGAACAACAGCCGGTCACCGATAAAACACAAACATTTACCATTGATCAAAATTTGAAAACGCCGGCACTGCTCACCGAAGAAAGTAGTCAAGACGCTTCCGAACTGCGAAAGGAATATCAAGAAACGGTGAATTCCAATTGGATCAACAAATTCATGGAAAACAATGAATACACGATTGAAGACAACGAGGGGGGCGGGGACTGTTTGTTTGCCGTGGTTCGCGACGCTTTTGCACAAATTGGGCATCATACCACCGTGGATAAGCTGCGCAATTTATTGGCCGAACTCGCCACAGATGCCATTTTCCAAGAATACCGCCAAGTATTTCTTGATATGGAAAATTCCGTCGTAGAAAACGAGAAGAAAATCAAGTCTTTTTCAGACATCTATCGCGATTCCAAACAAAAAATCAATAAATCCGGTGAATCTCTCAGTCAACTGGAACATGCCCAACTGTTGGAACAAGCCAAACATGCGAAAACCGAAGTCAAATTGTTACAGGATGAAAATCGTTTGAACCGCGAACTGTTACGCAGCGAATTTGGTTACATGAAGGAGATTGATACCCTAGAAAAATTCCAAAATTATATTCGTACCTCTAGTTATTGGGCGGATACCTGGGCCATTGCCACTTTGGAGAACAAACTGAATTTCAAATTGATCATCTTTTCGGAAGCGGCATACATTCGCGGTTCTCACGACAGTGTACTGAATTGTGGGGAGGCAAACAAGGAAATCCAAGAGCAGGGCACCTTCACACCCAATTATTACATTATGACGAGTTACAGCGGTAATCATTATCGTCTGGTTCTCTACAAGAATAAAAAGATTTTAACCTATCGTGAAATCCCCTACGATTTAAAAACGCTGGTACTCAACAAATGTATGGAACGCAACTCGGGGATCTTTTATTTGATTCAAGATTTCAGGAATCTCAAAGCCAAAATTGGACTCTCTGCCGATGAAGGTGCACCCATTGATGACGAACAAGACGATTTCATGGATGCTCTTTACGACAAGGACATTGTTTTCATGTACCATTCCAAATCCCAAGACGATGTTTCACCTGGGAAGGGGTCGGGCGAAACAATCCCCAAGAACAAGACATTGCAATTCAAAAATCTCCACAAAATCAAGGATTGGCGTCGTAAATTAGACGATTCTTGGAACAAAGCACGCTTCGAACTGGACGGTCATCAATGGGCGTCGGTAGAACATTACTACCAGGCTTCCAAATTCAAAAAGGGGTTTCCGGATTTTTATGTCCAATTTTCGTTGGATGCCAAAGACAGCAAGTTCTCGGAAGATGTAGCTTTGGCCAAACTCGCCGGGGGTAAAAAGCCGACAGATTATCGCCCTAAAACTGTGGTAATTGATCCCGACTTTTACGAGGAACGCAACATCCGGGAACGCATGGACGCTTTACGCAACAAATTTCAACAGAATGTGGATTTAAGAGAAATGTTGTTTTTGACGAATCCGGCCAAATTGACCCATTTCATTCGTCGTTCGCCCGTTGAAGTGGACGAATCTCTCATGCGGGTCCGCAAAGAATTAATGGAGAAATCCGGTCTCTAATAAATTTATATGATTAATATATATTGGATATTCATCATACATGGATTTAAATCCTGTTTCCAAACATTTATATGAATTTATGCAGTCTTACCCCACTACATATCATTTTAAATTCACCTCTTCAAGTAAACGCATATTGAAACCTCTCATAGAAGAACTCGAGTTTGCGGAGAAACAGAGTTCTCGGGTCAAATTTGAAGAGGTTCCCTACTCGGGTTTAACGGATTCGGAGATTTTAAGTTCGGTTCCTGTCAAGTTCCGAGAACATATTACACACTGGAGAGCCAAGACCTGTCGCTCTTACCGATTTCCAGTGGGCGTGCGCGCCGTTAAAATAGACATGTGTTTACCTCATGCTCATATAGAGGAATCCTTTTTTAAGAAGAGTTTGGAACTAATTTACATGTGGTTGTCGGTGGCCACGAAATACGCTACCAAAGGATGTTCTCAACAGATGAATATTTATTTGTATTTGACCGATTTACCCAAGAAGAAGGGGTCGGCAGCGCGAGGCCGGGACCCCCTGGGTCCCCCACACGCCAATACTGCTTACACACATGTATGTTCTCCGTCCACCGATATGGTGGTGTATCGCCAAGAAGAATGGTTCAAGGTTCTCATTCACG
>Ga0209188_1001473_pt1 | contig 18794 bp, 33 predicted proteins | sample C_130625_EF_Meta_FD_187307 | JGI IMG/M metagenome (GOLD analysis project Ga0209188, IMG submission 187307) | Freshwater microbial communities from Lake Croche, Canada to study carbon cycling - C_130625_EF_MetaG (SPAdes) (version 2) | ecosystem: Environmental > Aquatic > Freshwater > Lake... | reverse complement strand
TCATGTCGTAGTTGTCGGTGTTTAGTGTAGGTGTTGCACTATTTGCAGTGCTTGCAAGTACACGAGGCTGAACCCACTTATTGGTCAATGTCTGAGTTGCATCAGTGCCAACAACAGTAGTTGTAGCGTCTGGCAGTGTTAATGTTCGGCTTGCAGTTAAAGTTGTTGGCGTAAGGGTTACCGCAAAAGTCCCCGTACCACCAGCCCTACCCGCAAGACGTACAGCGTCTTGTGTAGCTGCTGCGGCTGCTTGAACTGTTCCAAGTACATCAAGTTTTGTAGCTGGAGTAGCACCTATGCCAAAATTTCCAGAAGTATCAATTGTTACTTGAGTGGTACTTCCATTTGTACCCAACCCAAGTGGTATAGCACTGCCAGTGGTAATACCTTTGGCGGTTGTGCCAATGACTACGTTGCCTGTTAAAGCAGTTATATTTCCAGCCGTAAACCTATGGTTAGTAACTGATGCGTTACCGTATGTATATTCGTTACTAACAGTTATAGATGAGGGTGCAGAACCAAAACCAAAAAATCCATTATTGCTTCCAGAAGTTGCGGTGCTTCCTGCGTTGTAACCTACGCTGGTACAGTTAGAGCCAGTAGCAAGACCTAACGCAGTAGTTCCTACGGCAACATTAAAATTCCCAGAAATATTTGTTTGTAACGCTCTATCCCCTACGGCAGTTATTCCACCACCATCCACATTTGCTACGCCAGTTTTAAAACCTAAAAATGTATTTATGCCGCCAGTAGTATTTACAAGCCCAGCTTGATAGCCAACTGCGGTAAAGTTATTTGCAGTGTTAACCGCACCAGCTTGGTAACCAACCGCAACCATCTGAAACCCTGTTGCATTTCCATTAAGGGCTTGAAATCCAACGGAGGTATTAGAAGCAACCGCGCCGCCGCCTTTCCCAACATTAAGACCGTTGATAGTGCTATCTGCTGTAGTTGTAACGCTTAACGCGCTTACTGCTCTACCAGCCGTAAGGTTAGCCACAGTTACTTTTGTTGTAGCTGAACTTTGGACAACAGGCAAAGTTTCCGTTCCCGCCAACGGTGTCGTTGCGGAAGTTAATGCGGAGATTTTGCTGTTAGCCATATCTTAGACTTCGTATGAAAGCTGTATGCTAAGGGTGTCTGTGGCACCCCAAGTAAATGGCGTAGTTGGGTTTAATGTTCCCGATGGTTGAGAGCTAGTTAATACTCGGATACCATTTGTTGAATCTGCTCTAACAACACCAATATAGTCTGCTACGCCTGCATCCAACATTGATGCGCTGCCATTGTAAAAACTAATACCACTAGCAGGAGGAAATGGCAAGCTAAAAAACCATGTATTCGTACCAAATGTAGTTGTTGACCCCATTACAAAATAAATATTAACATGAACAATATTGCCATTGCGAACATATCGTCCAGTTAAAGAACCGTTACCAACTACAGGTTGTGGGCTTGAAGATGTTGACCAAGTAACAGCGTAAGTTTGCGTTATGCCGTTAATTATGGATGTTGGTTCTGAATTAACAAGATTGGTAGCGCAATTGAAAAATTGATTACCAGAAACTGTAGTGCGAAGTGACCCAGCTACTATTGTTATCCCCGTTGCTACAGAATTTCCATTAATTATGTTATTTGATATGAGAGCATCAGTTACCCCATTATTGCGGATTGCTTCATATCCATTAAATTTTCCATAAAGATTATTACCAGAGATTATTGCGCCAAAACCAGTATAGATGCTTGAAATACTTATTGTGATGCCGCCAGTTGTGCCAGATAAATTATTAGCGCCAGTTATGGTATTTCCTGTTATGGATAAACCATATTGAGCCGTTATTGCAATTGCAAATACGCCTGAAGCAGATAATGTGTTTACATTTGAAATTACGTTATTGGATACTGTCACATTAAACGTATTGCCGCCGTTATGCAAAATTCCCGCATCATCGTATAGGGTCATAAACGTATCACCTATAGTTCTTGCGGTATTGTTGGCAACAATTAAATTTTGCACTCCTTGACGACCATAAATACAATGTGTTGTCATGTTTAAAAATTGATTGCCAGATATAACGCAACCATTAACACTACCGCCGTCACCGTATAAATTAACTCCTGCGCCACAATTAGTAAACTGGTTGTTTATAATTTTAGTTTCAGTTGTACTAAAATCGTTTCCAACGCAATAATAATATCCTGTTGGCGAAAGTGTAGTGTGTTTATCTCCAACGTTAGTAAACCGACAGTTAGAAACTATATTTCTATTGGAATTGTTATAATTTTCAAGACCCGCATACCACATATTTTTAAATTCTAATCTTTCATAAATTGAATCGTTTATTATTGTTGAATAAATACCAATTTGAAAGTTGTCGTCTCCACCGTCAGCAGTGGACGAATAGTTACCGTCAATAGTCATATCAGAAATAACTATGCGGCTGTAAGCAGTACTTGTTGGATAGTTAGAAAAACCACTTGGGTAATACGAGCCAGAAGAAGATAACAAAATTGTTGTGTTACCCATCCCTGCACCAACATACTCAATGTTAGACCTTAATTTAATTTGAGCCGCTGCAAGTCGATATGTTCCTGCGGGAAAAAATAACTTGCCCCCGTTTATACCGTTAAGATAGTCAACAGCTAAATTTATGGCTGTGCTGTCATCAGTTGTACCGTTTCCAGTAGCACCAAAATCTTTTACGCTTACAGTTTCACGCAACTTGGTTTGCACCGTAGTAGATACAGCATAAGTTCCAGCAGGATCATATTGAACATTTATTGCATTGGATGCAATGCCTGTGCCGTTTATACCTGTAATGTTGTCCCAAGTTGTGATTAAAACATTAGCACTTGTATATAAAGCAAATTTGTAATTGCTACCAGCAGTTAACCAAATTTCACCTGTTGGCACTCTACCAGCAGAATCTAAAATAATTGGATTTGACAATGCAATAGAACCAGATGCAGAAGTATAGGTTGCTTGTGGCGTAGAAGTGCCAGCAGCATAAGAATACAACTTTCCCCCCGCTAATGGAATTCCATTATTGTCAAAAAACTGTTGCCCTGCACCAGCAAGTGCGGAAAGATTGACGGTCATGTTTTTTCCTCAAATACTTTGTGGGTTTACTCGTAGTAAACAGTGCAACTTACAGTGCCGCCGATTACAACATAAATGCCGTTTTCAGTAGTAATGCCATCCAAAAAATTGTAGTTTGTTGCTGCAACAGGGGTAAAAGTGTCAATCACTTTAATACTGGTGCTGGCAGTTTGGGCATCGTAAATTGCAATTGTGGGTGTTGCAGATGCTGCACTGAAGAAAATACCTTTGATTTTGCCTGCTTGCTGTTTGATCAAGGTAGTTGCCGAAATTTGTGCGTAATTGCTAGACATGGTTGTCCTTTCAGTTCATCAAATTATATGCTTCAAAACAGAAAAAGCCACCCCTTTTGAGGGCGGCTCTTTCATTTACTTCATGCCAATTATGGCAGGAAAGTCAGGTCGTAACCGTAGATGAAAATATCAGCGGTTGCGGCTGCGCCTTGGGCTGTGGTGTTACGCACATACAGGTATTGGCCTGTAATCACATCGGTTGAAGATGCTGCGGTGTTAACAACCTTAGCCGCTGTGGTAGCGCCTGTGGGGGTGGTTGCAGACAGTACAGCAGTACCGCCAGCGGCAGGGGCGGTATAAACCGCAAATGCTGCTGTGGTCAAGCTGGTGCTTGCATTGCTCAACACAACATAAGCAACGCTGACACGTCCTGAAACTAGGATTTGTGCAACGGTATCGCCTACGCTGTTAAGGTTCACCGATTGTGCAGAGGCAATCAAGCGCAAGGCTTGGTTGGTTGCAAGATTCGATGGATGGTTAGTAGTGGTGCTTGCTGCGCCTGGATTAGCCATGATTAATTTCCTTTTTTAATGGGTTGATTAGGAAGCCACTCGGCAAGCCAATTCGGGGTACAGCGGCGCCCAGCCATACAGCACATCAACACGAGTCGGGATTGAATCGTTATTAATTGTGTATTGGCGAACAACACGCATTGACAAACCCAAGTCTTTGTCACTTGCACGACCAGCGAAATGCACGCCATCAGGCAATTCCAAATCGGCGGTAGCCAATGTGAAAGCATTTTTGTGCATAACGATGTTCTGCGGTGACACTGCGCCAGTAACGTTGAACGGGGTCACAGCAGAAGCGCCAGCACTTGTGATGGACACGTTTTGGAACTGACCAGCAGAGATAACAGCAGGAGACACAGTTACGCTAGTACCGCTGATGGCAGTAATAACGAAATTGCGTAACTTGTTGCTACCGTAGGCTTGACGGTTCTGGGGGTTGACCGCATACACGTTAGCGATGGTGAAAGTGTCACCAACGTTAGGAGTGAATGTGCCTGACTTGGTCAAAGTCAAAGTAGATGTTTGCGCCCAGCCAGAGGTCAAAATGCCAGTGTCGGTGCTTGTGTTGATGGTGGCTGTACCAGCATAAGAACCAAAAGTTTGAGCAGAAATGTTCTGATCCATCTTCCAATTCATACCAGCAGAGTCACGACCCATCATGCCTTTGGAATATTGCATTCCAATGGTTGTGTTAGGCACAAACAGACCTTTCAAGCTGTCCACGATTGTTGCGCCAGTGAACGGCTCAATAATGCAAGAACGGCGACCATCACGAGGCGCACCCTCTGCGTCCAAGTAGGCTTGGGCGGTCAGGTATGTCAACAATGATGTAGGAGGTGTGCCAGCAGTACCAACGATGTTGGCAGTGTTCAGCTTCGCTACAGTTGTGCCGTCAAAGTCAATTTTGTTGGCGATGGCAGCTACAGCAGGCTTCAATACACGGTCAGAGAACATATCCAAAGACAAAGCCAAGTCCTGAGTAGTGAATTGGGTATCAACGTGGAATTGTGTAGACAATGTAACGGGAGTGCTGGTTTCGTTGAAATCTTCAACATTCAGCGCAGGGCCAGATGTACCGATAAAACGACCAGGGCGGCGAACGTTCAGAGTTGCACCGATCTTTGCGCCAGTAACGGCGAATTGATCATCATAGTTACGCATAACTTCAGAGGAGAAAGTCAACTCGTTTTCCAAAACCATCAACGCTTCGTTGGTGATCATGGAGATGGTAAGCAGATTGTTGCTCATTTCATTTCCTTATAAAAGATTTGGTTTGTCAGCGGATTCGCCCTGCAAGTCGTGCTGCTTTCCAAGCCTGATAGTTTCCATGAAATTGACGGTTTGAGTCAAGATCAGTAACTGGCCCGTTTGCAGACGCTTTGATTGGGTTAATCGGCGCTGGCGCTTTACTTCTTCCAACAGTAGGCTTTGTCTGAGTCTCAGTCTTTTCAAACCTTGCCTCCAGTTTCCCAATTGTAGCCAAGGCTCTTGTCAAAGTCATGCCTTGCAGTTGTTCAGCTATGTCAGGATTTTCAGCCAAGTGATACAGGATTCGAGGGCCAACTTCTGATTCAAATATTGCGTCCCGCACTTCGTTGCTCACAACAACATCAGCAGAACCCACCATTTCTTCAAAATCTGGTATCTCGCTCTTTGCAGAGTCAACCCGTTTTGCCCAAGTGTTTATCAATTGGTCTCGTTCGGCTTGAACCTTTGCCTGCACTTCCTTTTGCTTTTCATCTCTGAATCGCTGATCTACCCGATAGTCTGTCAACGCTTTAGCGAATTCATACATATCGGAGAACTGATCTGGCTGCGGTTCTTCTTCGGTTACTTGCTCGGCTTTAGGCTTTGCTTTGTCCTCATAGTCCCGCAACTTTGCTTCCAGTGACTGCCTAGCTTCACGCTCTTGTTGCGCTTCTTTTCGCGCTTCCTCACGTTGCTTGGTAATCTCTGAAAACCTTTTCTCCAACTTAGGATTCTGTTTTCGATCCTCTACCGCTGTTGCCTCTTTCTCGCTCTCGGTTGGCTCACTCTGATTGTGCGGCTCTGCTGGTGCAGCCTCGCTTGTATCAGCTAACCCAAGCCTCTTGGCGGTGAATTCAGCCATGTTCTCACTGGTAAGCACCGTTTGTGCTTGCCTTGGTTGCACTTGTGGTGCGTCCTGTACTTCTGACATAGGTTTTATCCTAAGAATTAACCCAGTTGACCCAACTGGTAAGGTTTTGTGGTTTTTACCACGAAATCATGAATCAGTCAATCATTGTGCCATTGGCGGTGCGCCTTGCGGCATCTGACCCTGTGGCATTTGCGGTGATTGCATCGGTTGTGCTTGCGGCATTGCGGCTTGTGCCAGCGGATTACCGCCTTGAGCAATGTCTTGGGCGGCAAACTGTGCATACTGGTTCTGTTCGGCATTCCTACGGGCTATTTCCTCATTCAAACGCCCTGTATCCATGCGGTGCAACAGCAGTTGAACAATTGCCTCAATCTCAGTCTTGTTCTGGCTGGTAATGGCACGGGTATTCTGGTCATTAACCTTAACTTCAGCCATTGTTTCGGTGTTGTGCGCTTTGGCGGTCTGGCGCATAAGTTCTCGTTTAGTCTCAGCATCTTGCTTGACTTGCTCAATATCGGCACGTTGTTGCATTGCCAACTGCATCGCTGCCATCTGGTTTTGCATATCCTGCACGGTTTTCTTAGCCTGTGCCAATTCCATCTGTACTTGTGGCGGTATATCTGATTTCTCATCAATCTGCGCCAGCGGATTCATGGCTGCAAGGCGGTCGGCAATGACATCTGCACCAGGGAAATCCATGTTTCTGAATACCAAGTCACCCGCCACATTGAACAATTCAGGTTTTGCCATCAGCGGCATCAACGCATCAACTGCCTGTTGGCGCTTGGTCATAAAGCCTGGCCCTGTGTCCATCACTACGTCATATTCGCCCACAGTCACATCATTCAGCACTGTTTGAATGCCATCATCTGTGGTTTTCTGCTCATTAATAGTCTCCATGCTTGGCTGACCATCACTGCCAATAATCCGCATTACCCGCTGGGTGTCGTAGATTTTGGGGATTAAATCAAGAATGATCTTGCCCGTGTGCCGAATAGAACGGGTCATGTTGTCGTAAAAGTGGAAGTTAGACAGGTCAACCTGATTTTGCTGACCCGCCAAGGCTTTGCCCGATATATTGCCGCTTGGTAATTGGTTGGGGTCAAGAATACCCAGCACCATCTGCAAATCAGCAGAGATAGCGCCTGCGGCTTCCATGATGCCCATAGGTGGCGGCTCAGGTTGTAGACGTTGCGGCACAGGTGCTGGTGCGCCGTCAATGTCTTTTTGCTTGTAGCGCAGCACAGGGCTTGACTTGATGTTAGCCAGCGCCCATTCGCTCTCATGTCCCTCATCTTGACCCTCAGCCAGCAGCCATTTGGCTTTAGGTGCAAGGGCAATGCTCTCGGTCATACTGGTGCGCCAGAAGTTGTACATACGCTGTGGGTCTTTTGCAAACCTCACCAAACCGTATTTCTTGCGCTTATCGTCCACAATGACCTGTGCGCCATAACAAGGCACAACGGGGATATATTTACCCGCCCATGTCTTTTCCTCAATAATTTCCATTGCGGTCATCTTGACCCATTTAACGGCCTTGCGGAATGATTCCCGCTGGTCAAGCACAGTCAATCCAGCGGCTTCTACCCGTTCAAAGAATGTATTTGAGTCGGCAAAGTGTGTTGTTCCGTCACTCAGCAAATACAGTTTGGCTTTTTCACGTTCAACATAGAAGTATTCAGCAAGACGAATATCCTCTTTGGTCACCCAGCTTGCAGTGTCATCCCCTGTAGACCGCTGGGTAAACGATGCCCCGTCATCTGCATTAGGGTACATTTCCCGAAATATCTTTTTGTCCAGCACTGTTGTAATAAGACAACGCTCTGCATCTGACCCGTCAGGCAACACAGAGTTAGGGTCAAAGTAGACCGTAAACGGGTTGTCGATGGTGTCAATGTAAATTTCTTGGTCGAAAGAATCTTCACTGGTATATCGAGTATTGATGCGCCAGTAGCCCCAACCCATACGCACGGCATAGTCAAAGGCAGTGTCATAAGCAGTATCAGCATTGGAGTTGACCTCAATGTGACGCATGATGCCTTCAATAACTTGGGCAATCTTGTAATCAGCCAAGTTATTAACAGCTTGTACTTTTAGACGAGGGCGCTGCTGGCGCTGCTGGTTGGTGACTTGGCGAATGTAGGCATCAATCTTGTTGATGGTTAGGCACGGCCTAGCTTCTACGTTTCGGCTGTTCTGTATTTCAACAGGCCATTGGTCACCAGCGGCAAACTTAATATCGTTCAGCGCCTCGGCTCGGTTCATGCTGTCAGCTTCATTACTAAGCCGCCAAAACTTAATGGCTTCGTTGATGCGTGTGTCGGCACTTGATGCTTGTGCTTGATAGTCAGACATTTTTAGCCCTTTGTACTCATTAGGGGATTATCCCATCCAACTGCCAACATTGGCAATCTGCTCTTGTTTCTTGCGCTTTGCAGGCTCTTTAATCATAAGGGCAATGTACCTAAATGCGTCAGCCCCGTGCGAATAATGATCATGCAGCGGTGTTCTGCTGAATTGCCCTGTGTCTACATCTACCTTATATCTGTAGTGGCGCAAGCAAGCTAGGCCATCGGCCGCGTGTTCACGGTCAAACCAGCAGCTTGGGAATATCGTTCTAGCGGCGTTAATTGAGTCCACAATCGGCACTTTAGGCAAAATGCGGGTCTTGTACCCTGCCGCCCTCACAATGTCATCAATTGACCGTCCAGCGGCTGCCAGTGTCTTGTTCTCAGCGTCATGCGGTAACCAGATGGTGTCGTACACATAACCATAGGTTTGCATGGTTGCCAGATAGTAGCTGATGGTTTTCTGACTGTCCTCAATGTATCTGATTAGTCTGGTCTCCATACCCACAAACTGCAAGAACCAGATAGCGGTGCTGTCTGACCAACCCAAGTCGAACACCGCATGAACTGGCTTGGTTGCGTCATAAGCCACACGGGTGATGCGCCCCTCTTTCTCGGCCTGCTGCATTTCCTTGGCAAAGATAGCACCATCCACTGTTTGGCGACACAAACCCTCCCAAACTTGGTTGTAGGCTTCCTCGTCCCGTTCTTTCAGTGCATCCTTTTCCAGCCGCAGGGTTTCGGGAAACCAAGGGTTGTCTGACCAATTGATCTTGATCTGGATGCAGTCATCAGGCGGCTTAAGCACAAACCGCTGATAAGTCTCGTCTGCTTCTAACTCAGGATTAAACGAAACCCATATCTCGCTACCTTGCTTTCGGATGGTTGGTATCAACACATTCCAGCTTAGGCGGCTGGTAGTCTGGGCTTCTTCCACCCAGCAAATATCTACACCCTCATAGGATTTGATGTTGGCAATATTGTTCTTCAGTCCAGCAAAAGCGAATTCTGTGCCATTCTTGCCCCTGATGCTGTTTTGCGTGATCTCATAAAAACCCAGCAGGCCAAGCGATTCGATCTGGTCTGACAACAGCTTATGGACTGAATCTCTGATGCTGGTCTGAAACTCTCGAGCGCACAGGATGCGTAACGGGTCTTTAGCGCCTTTGATCAGTAACGCTCTAGCGATGCCCCATGACTTAGCGCCACCCCTACCGCCGTAGGCTACCTTGTAGCGTGATGGTTGGAATAAGCCTTGCAACTTGATTGGAAACTCAGCGTTGGCAATGGCACTGGCTACTTCAGACAAATCATTTCCTTATAGGTTGTTGGTCGGTCTGACAATCCAGACAGTCGGCGATTGCAGGACTCAATGCCTTGCCATAGCGAACCAACACGGCTGGGGATTGGTGAGGAATTACCAGAGATGGCGCAAGCCTTTCAGCGGCAACCACATGAACCAGTCAATCCCCATGCGTATTGTCACTCAGGCTTTACAAATGTCACCTGAATGCCTGTGAGCAGTGGCGCACCATCTGCACCTGTGATTTCCTGCTTTGTGCTTTCCCGATACTTCTTTGGAAACCTTGCAGCCATTGATCTTGACCACAGTGTCGAATTCAGCCTATCGCTTTCTTTGTTCTCAACCATGTAAGCAGCGGCTTGTTCTTCCCACCATGCCTGCTCATAAGTCTTAGCATCGTCCAAGGCGTGTAGAAATTCTTCGTGAGCATCTCGCCATAAGTAAATGGTTCTAAGACTTACGTTAAGCTGATAACAGATTTGCTCAACAGATTTGCCGATGCGCCCTAAGTCCCTGACAGTCTCGCAATATGCGGGGTCATATAGGGTTGGGCGACCTACTGGACGCTTTGCGGGTACATCGGCAGTTTCTGTCATTTCTTTTTGGGGCTGGCTTTTTTGGCCTTTTCAGCCTCACGCTTTACGCTGTATGCAATGGCAACGGCTTGCTTTTGTGGCTTGCCTGCTTCCATCTCCTTGGCAATGTTTTTACTCATTGCCTTGGGTGTCATTGATTTGATCAGCGGCATTATGATTGACCGTGAATGATGGCGAAATTGATGATCACTGCCTCAGAATATGAAGTTGAAGCAGTCAAGTTACGCAACGTGATCAAGGCTGAACCTGTGGTCAAGTTGGAAATGTAGGTGGTGTAAGCGCCAGCAGTGCTACCAGTGGTGGTGCTGGAAATACACACAATAATTGTGTCATTGGCTGAAATCAAACTATTATTCAGCGTAAATGATGCGACTGCGCCACCAGCCAAAGCCGCATTGTTCATTGTGATGCGACCAGCAGACTTATTCAACGTTACCGCTGTGGATTTGTCTGTTGCCTGAGTTACAGCACCTTGAGCAGCGGTCGAATAACCGATCTCTTGAGTTGCGTAACAAGTGGTGAATTCTGGGTCAGCGTAAGCTACGCCTGTTGCAATTGAGTTTGACATGATGTTCCTTTAACAGTTCCAGTTTTTGAGGGATGCCTTTGCCCTTTCCGCTGGGCCTTTGGCGTTTTTAACTACTCCCTCCATTCTTGCACAAAAACTGGCTTTTCGACCAGCATCTGCTTTAGTTTTGGGGTTGGGGGCAGGCGGTTTGAGATTTGCGTTGTTCTTTGCGTTGTATTCAGCACGACCCTTAGCCGTCATTCCAGCACCCTTGTCTGTCGGGTTATAGGTTTTACCCTTGCCCGTGGTCTTGTGCTCAATGGGCTTGTCGTGCTTTTTCATTTCTTTTTGGCAGTCTTGGCAGATTGCTTAAATGCCTCGGCAGTCGGTGCGCCCTTTGCGCCTGGCGTTCTCATACGCTCTGGCGTTTTACCCGCAGCCTTTTGGCGCTCAATGCGCTCTTGCTTTGCATGAATGTTGGCGTACAAGCCAGGTTTAGTTGCCATTTTTAAGCCTCCACAACAGCGCAAATGTCTGCTTCTTGAATGATTTGATAGTCTTGTCCATCAATACGGTGTACAGGCCAGTTAAGGTAATCCCCGTTCCCGTACTTGATGAAGTCTCCAACTTGTGCCTGAGTCACCATCGGGCCTGCTGCCACAATCGTTCCCTCATTAAACGGCTCTTTGTTGTTGACGTAGATTATGTCGGATAAATTGCGGGTATTCGGCTTCACCACCACCCTGTCACGCAACGGCTTGATCATTTGATCTCCTTGTGTATTTGCGCTTCTGGGGGGTTACAGTAATCTGGTCAGTGGTTATGTCGTATGTAGACAACACTTGTATTGCCTCAAATTGACCACACCAATCAGATTCGTGCTTGTTTTGCTGGTGCGGGTACAGGCGGCATACGCCCATAACTTGCTGGTGTCGGTAAAACCGACAGCCTCCGCAATTAGAATGTTCATCAGCCATTCAAAACTCCTTTTTTGTTTGGTTAGTAGACCCTGCCAATTTGCCTTGGCAGTGGTTTACGCTTAATCTTGGTAGCACTTGCGGTCATGGACATACGCCACACCGCTGGTTTTACCGCCGTCAAATTTCTTGTCTGCACCAACCATATTGGTCATGGCTTTAGGAATGTTATTTTTAACACTACCATTGCTTTTCATTTCGGGGGATGGGTTGCCAGCCAGTTTTGCTTGGTTGCCATAACCATATTTGCCGTTCATTTCTTTCATGATTGCCTCACTTTAAGGTTAAAAGGTACAGGGTTGAATTGATCAGATCAGCAATTTCATCAACGATGTTTTGCAATTCTGTATCTTGGGGGATTTCTTTTCGTGCATCTTGCACAAATTCTTTTAATTGAGTCAAGTAATCATGCGGCTTTTCTAATGGCTGGTGCATTTCATCAGGGAATTTTTCCATACGAGTATCGTATCGACCCTGATAGCTTTCTGCCAATGAGTCAGCCAAATCAACAATTTTAGGGTAAAACTTACCTAATGCTTTGTGAATGCCGTATTCTTTTGTTTGTAAATGTTGAAAATGCGTAATCGTTCCCGCATGGAATAGCGTTGCAACAAATTCGGCGACTTCTTCGTTCATATTCAGACTATATCAAAAAAAAGGGGGTTACAACACCCCCCCCTAAGACAACTGCACATCCATTGTAGGCACAGGCACATCAGCAGGCCATGACCCCGCATCGCAAAGGGCTTGCACCGTTGCTTGATGGGCATCCAACCATTTCTGTTGGCGTTCTTCTTTGGATAAATCCTTGCCCTGGTCAATCTCGTAATGGCACTTCAGGCACAGCGCAGCTACCAAATTGTCATCAGCCTTAACGCCACGGCCTTTGCCACCGCCCCAATTTGTATGTGCTGCTTGCACCATTTGACCTGATCCACAGGCTTGACAATCAAGCCCCGCTACCAGTTTCAGTAGTTTTTTTGATCGGATGTACTCGTGTTTTTGAAACAATTATTGTCTCCAGTGTTGTAAATCGGTGTTCATTGGCACATTCCAAACGCCGCCTGCGGGTGTTTCCTGTGCTTACTCTGGTTTCTTTGACTATTGTCCATGTACCGCATTCAGGGCATTTCATTGGTGCGCCCTGTCTTGCGCCCTGCTTGTGGCTTCCCGTGTGCGCCAAATCTCAATATCAAGCCTTGATGCCTCAATTTCCCATTTTAAGGTTTCCTCTTGATGGATAGCCGCCGCCAGCCCTTTTAACAATTGATGATATTCGGGGTCGGCATAAGCTTCCCGTTCCTGTGCGTTGGCAGCTTCAAACCCCATTGACAAGGCATCTTTCATCAAAAGGGCTTTTTTGGATTTGCGAAATTCTTCAAGATAAACCCGCTGGGCTTTGGCTTCGCCATAAGCTGATGCTTTGTCTCGAATGTCTTGTGCCGCTTCTTCTGGTTTCATTTCAATACTCCAATCATGCGTAAAGCCGCATCAGGACTGTCTACAACCGCCAATGCGCCACCGTTCCAGCTTCCATGCCACCTTAGCTGGTCTTCAGTCAAAAGCCGCCTAGACGGGCTTTTAAAGCCGTCTTTAACCTCCATAAGCAGGGTCTGGCCTTGATAGCCCACCAGCAGATCAGGTACACCTTTGCCAACACCAGCCAAAGATTGCACCGTAGCGCCAGCCGCCCGTAGCGCCAATACAACAGCTTCGTGATTTGCGTCAATTTTTGCTGCTCTCATCGTTCATCCTTTTGCGTAAATCATCAACGGCGGCTTGTCCACGTTTTTTCACCAAGTCGGATAAGGTCTTGTGCCACCAGGCATAGGCTTCGGCTTTCCCCTCCTCCTTGATCTTCTTCCTGTAACGTTTGACCCATTCCCGTGCTTCGCTCTGGCGCAAAATCTCCTGTGTCTCTAAGCGCTGTTCGGATGACTGATTGGCTAAATTCTTCACCATCTTTGAGTCTTCCAAGGATTGAGTTTGCAACAAGTCTTTCATGGTTCATTTTCCTGCCCTTATCAATTTAAATTTTTCCAGCATTTCAGGGGTCGGCGGCACAACTTTCAATCTGTCTTCATCCAGCTTAATCAGTGCAGGATCACGCTCTTGTTTGGATGGCACAGTGGTTGTGGCAACATCAAACCTGTTGACCAATTTAGGCTTGTCAGCAACCCATTCAGCCTTAAATGCCTGCCAGCCACGCACACAGCATTCAATCAAAGCCTGTTCTATTGACCATCCAGCCTTGTTTGCTTCTGCAATTAAGCCATCAATTGCACGTTGAGTAATCGGTGCTTTTTTGGCTTTCCGCAAGGTTTTGAAGTCATCCCAAACAGATTGTGAAACGCCGTCAGGCGTAGCCACGACAGTGGCTTTCTCTTTAATTGGTTTATGGTTATTGGTTATTGGTTTATCGTTATTAGTTGCCTTAGCGATGGGTTGCGAGTCGGAAGCCACTGGGTTCTTTTTACGACCACCAAGGCGACCATTTGCCCTATTTTTCTCAGCCATTGCATGATATTGCTCAATAACTATCTCACATCGACCATGATGCCAACCTGTTTCAGTTAGCTTAAACATATCTTGCAAAACGGTTTTAACCACTTCGCAATCCAACCGCAATCGTTTGGCAACCCACTGGGTATCCAATGGTATTTGGTTTTCGGTGTCGTAATACATATCCAGAAGACGGCGGTAGGCCAAATCTTCGTCATTGGATAAATGGGCTGTGGCGGCTCGGTAGTCGCCAATATTGAACTGGTAGTAGTGCATATAAACCTTACTTCATTGGTCATCTTCACATGAGAAACATTGGCAGGACGGTGAAGAATCGTCTTTTCGGGAGCTACCCTAGCCACGTTTCAGCAAATCTTAGACCACAAACCATTGTGGGCGCAAATCTTTTAACTGGCGCAATCTCAGTTCAGGCACGACTTTCCATTGGCAAACCGCTGCCCGATTAATGCCAAGAATCTTTGCAAGCTCACTCTGTGAGCCTGCCAACTGAATTAATTGCTGTTTTGTCATGGCGGTATTGTATGTTAAGGCAGATAAACAACATAATCCCTACAAAACAGTCGGGTACTTAACAAGGTGCTTGCATGAATGTTTAGTTTGCTTAACAATACATCCATGCCCTAGCAATTCCGCACGGGGTCTTTTAGGAGTAAGTATGAAACACATTGCAACGCTTCCCGCCGTAGACGCTCGCATCATGATTGACCAAGGTCTTGAACACCTTGTCGTTGAACATGGCGACTTAACCGCCTCACTTGATTGCTACTTTTGCCCAGTAACTGGCAACCTGTGGCACGCCTACCTTGGCACTACCGAACTCTATAACGTGCTTTCAGCCACCGTTATTGAATCCCTTGAACGTGAATATGCGCCTTTGTGCGCTTAAGGAACAACTATGTTTGACATTGAAAAGTACACCAAACCCACCGATTGGTCACAAGTAGCACTGTGGATTGTTTCAGCAGCCGCCATTGTGGTGATCATTCTTGACGTTTTTTTCTGGCGCTCATAAAAGGAATTTAAATGAAAATGATCACCTATTCACTTATGTGTTGGCTTGCAGTTATCTCTGCTGGCTGCTCAAGTCTGCCAGGCGCAACGCCCCAAGCACCCAATCAAGACTTAATTGTTGACAAACAAGTACAGCCAATGGGTCGGCAAGAAGTCATAGACGCTGTTCGCCAGTGCGAAACATCAGGACTTCGTGCCATCCCCTTGTACGCCAAACGCAAGATTGGTGGCTACACAGTTGAAACTGTGGTGGAAGTCACCTGCGGCCCTAAATACGCTTACTAAGGAAATATCATGGAAACCAAAGACATTATCGAACGTGCATTCCAAAAAGAAACATTCATCGGCAAACAGATTGCCGCAGCCTTTGTCAAAGCACAACGTCAGTTTGGCCCTGCTTTAAAGACCTCTACAAACCCGCATTTTCGTTCTAAGTACGCTGACCTTTCCAATTGCGTTGAGGCCGTTATTGGGGCTTTAAACGACAACGGCATAGGTTTGATGCAGCGCACCTATGAATCTAAAGATGGCGTGATGGTTGAGACCGTGTTTATCCACGAATCTGGCGAAATCATGGAATGCGGGTTACTTCATGTGCCTGCCAGCAAACAAGACCCACAGGGTTATGGTTCGGCTTTGACTTACGCCAGACGCTATAGCTTGCTTGCAGCTACAGGGCTTGCCCCAGAAGATGATGACGGTAACAGCGCCAGCCGCCGCACGACAGTTGACAACAAAGTAGAAAGCAAAGTTAACGCAAGTCAGATGGCAGATCACATTGCCGCAATTGATGCCAGCGCCAACAAAGAGGAATTACAAACAACCTATGCCGCTGCTTACGCCGCCTGTGAGAACGACCAGGCATGGCAAGCCAAGGTGATCAAAGCTAAGGCAGAACGAATTGCAAAAGCTAAAAAGGAGAAAGAAAATGGAAACTGAAATTGTTCAAGGTACAAATGACTGGTTTGCCATCAGATTAGGCAAAGTCACTGCAAGCAGGGTAGCTGACGTAATCGCAAAGACAAAGACGGGTTACAGCACCAGCAGGGAAAACTACATGGCGCAGCTTGTGGTCGAACGCCTAACTCAGACCAAGGCAGAGTCGTTCACCAATGCGGCAATGCAGTGGGGTACAGATCAAGAACCGTTTGCCCGTGCCGCTTATGAGGCCGCACAAGGCGTTATGGTGGAAGAAGTGGGCTTTGTACCGCATCCAACAATTAAATGGGCTGGTGCGTCTCCTGATGGCCTTGTTGGGGATGATGGCCTTGTAGAAATTAAATGCCCAAACACTGCCACCATGATTGAGGCGCTGTTAACAGGCAAAGTACCAACCAAATACTTTACCCAGATGCAATTTCAAATGGCTTGTACTGGCACAAAGTTTTGTGACTACGTTGTATTTGATCCCAGAATGCCAGCCAAAGCGCAATTGTTTGTCACCCGTGTAAATCGGGACGATGCCTACATTGCGGAGATTGAAGCGGAGATTGTCAAATTCCTTGCTGAAGTCGAATCCCAAGTGCAACAACTTAACCAAATCATTGAAAGCAAATAATGTCAAAAATCAGAAAAGAAGTTTCCGCAATTGTTGGTCAGTACACAAATAAAGACGGTCAGACAAAGAACCGCTACCAGCGCATCGGTAGCATTATTGAAACCCGTAATGGCGAAATGCTCAAGCTGGATGTAATCCCCTTAAAGGAGAACGGTTGGGATGGTTGGGCGTATCTGAACGACCCTAAGCCATTTGAACCCAAGGGCTTACCTGCTGACGATGATATTAATTTTTAAGGAGTAATCATGCTGCATCCAAGAGTCAGAAACACCGACCCTTTGACCAGTTGGCAGGCAGCAGGGTCTGCAAAAGACCTTGCCAGCCGTCATGCCCAGATCATTGTGGATTGCTTATCTAAGCACGGCTCACAGGGTAAAGATGGCATTGCCTCCATAACAGGATTAGAGTCGATGCAAGTAGCCAGGCGTTTGCATGAGTTAGAACGTGACGGGGAAATTTGCTTGACGGGTAAGGTTGTTAAATCTAAATCAGGGCGCATGGAACGTGAATGGAAAATTATGCCTATTCAGCGGGAGTTGACATGACACAAGATGAAATCATTGAGATGGCTTTAGAAGAGTGGCGTAGCGGGGATCAGGTTAAACAAGCAGGGCTGGATAGAAATTACACCAATCTTTTTAAAGCCCTTGCCAAACTGGTAGTTGCCAAAGCCATTGCAGAATTGGAAAGCCAAGAGCCTGTGGCGCATTGCACAGTCAGGCCGCTACGAGGGGACGAGGCTTACCCAAAAACTGAAATTCTATGGGTTAAAGGAAGGCCCATTGCTGGCCCTCTCTACACCCACCCACCACAGCGCACATGGGTAGGGCTGAATGATGAAGAGGTTCGGCAAATGTGTGGAAGTGTGCCAAGCATGAAAGAAGCTGTTCAAGAAGCAGAAGCCAAACTCAAGGAGAAGAATTGCGCTGGCTAATCTTGGTCATGGTAGGGGTGAGTTGGCATCCAAAGCCAACCACCACCGCCGAATTAATATATAAAGCCAGACAAAAGTCTGTTAGCAATGTTTGCAACAAACCCCGTAAATCAAAAGCCGTTAAGGAGTTATGCGCCAAATGGGAGAAATAATTGTCACCATCCTAGTTTTGTTTGTTGGCGTTTTGATTGGCATTGGAGGTGTATTAGTATTGTTTCTGATAATGTCTGATTAAAAGGTTAAATTAAAAATAAATAATTAACTTTTAAATGTCATTTAGTTGGGTTAGAGTTTGTGTACGGGATATTCCGTACCAAATTTTAAGGAGTGCAAAATGTACAAAGTTGAAATTCAGATTGGCGATTGGACTTGGGTTGAAGATGAGATAGTAACCATTGAAACCGCTGACTTTGAAAAAGCTCAAATCATTCAAGAATTTATTGAGTTTCAAAAAGATCACGGTTGGGCTGCTGACTATGAGTTGTCACAAGAATACGTTGACAACCAAAGCGAAGAAGAAGAAGAAGTTGAAGAAGACGAAGAAGACGAAGAAGCTGAATACGAAGTTGGCGACATCGTTGAAGATGAAGACGGCTTGGTGTGGGAATTGGTGGGCTGATATACTACCCATACAGTTGTCTTTAGGGAGTCTTCGGACTCCCTTTTTTTATTCAATATCGTGATCTGCTTCTACATCCCTAGCTAACTGCCGCCAATCAAGACTGCGTGTATACAACGTGTATATACGTTCATTGGTTAAAGGTTCAGTTTTGCGCTGAAGTTTACTGTTAGCGATTGCCAATGCAAGTTGTGTCTCTTGCAGTATTGTGTGCAACTCTTTTATTTCTGAGCGCAAATAAGTAACAAGATCATACGTCATGGATTTTGCCCCTAAACTCAATTTGACCGTCTGCCCATGTGTGTACAAGTTCAGGCCAAAGCAAATTGCCGTCATGAAATGTCAGAATGGCAAAACCGCTACGCCAGTTGGTTGGAGATAGCTCAAGGTAAT
>Ga0209188_1001472_pt1 | contig 18808 bp, 13 predicted proteins | sample C_130625_EF_Meta_FD_187307 | JGI IMG/M metagenome (GOLD analysis project Ga0209188, IMG submission 187307) | Freshwater microbial communities from Lake Croche, Canada to study carbon cycling - C_130625_EF_MetaG (SPAdes) (version 2) | ecosystem: Environmental > Aquatic > Freshwater > Lake... | reverse complement strand
AGGCGCCGCGGAGAGGCGGGGCTCAGGCTCAGGCTCAGGCTCAGAAGTGGCGCGCGGGGTCATCATCGACAACTCAGCCTTCATCCGGCCGAGCATATCGGCCAGCAAATCACGTTCCTCGACATCCAGTCGCGCCAAGGCTTCCTCCAGCAGATCAGTCGCGGCGAGGTGCATCTCAGCCTCGATGCCATGGGCCTCGGCCGTCAGTTCCAGGCGATTGACCCGGCGGTCGAGCGGATCAGCCACTCGCAACACCCAGCCCTTGCGCTCCATCCGGTCGATCATCCGCCCCGCCGTCGCCCGTTCCACCTCCAGCGCCTCGGCCAGTTCGGTCTGGCTGATCCCCGGGCGGTGATAGAGCAGCGATAGCACCTGCCATTGGGCACGGGTCAGGCCGAGCCGGCGGACCCGCCGGTCAAAGGCGGCCCGCATCATCCGGGCGACATCGGAGAGGAGAAATCCAAGGGCGCGATTGGAATCGCGTGGCATCGATTTATCGGGCATGGCTTATTGCTGCCTAGCTTACTATGATCCAGCCTAGTGTCGTCAAGCTTAAGAATAGTCCCCTCGCATGGCCGAAGTCTCCCTCCTCATCAACCTGCCGCTCTCCCGCCGGATCCTGATCATGGCCGCGGTGGTGCTCAGCTCCACCCTCTACGCCACCACCCTGCTCGTGGCCTCCACCCTGCTGCCGCAGATGCAGGGCAGCTTCGCCGCCACCACCGACGAGATTGCCTGGACCACCACCTTCAACATCCTGGCCACCGCCATCGTCACGCCCATGACCAGCTTCCTGCTGGCCCGCTTCGGCCGGCGCCGGTTGATGGTGGGCTGCGTGACCCTGTTCACCATCGCCACCTGGATGTGCGGGGAGGCCGAGAGCCTGGAGGCCATCGTCTTCTGGCGCATCGTCCAGGGCGGCGCCGGGGCGCCGGTCATCCCCATGGCCAATACCACCGTGCTCGACCTTTTCCCGCGGGAGCGGCATGGGATCGTCAGTTCGATCTTCGGGATGACCGTGGTGCTCGGCCCGGTGATCGGCCCGGCGGCTGGGGGCATCCTGGCCGAGGCCTATAACTGGCGCTGGGCCTTCTTCATGATCGTCCCAGCCGGGATCCTCGCCACGCTGGCGCTGCGCTTCGCCCTGCCGGTTGACGGGCCGAACCAGCCTACGCCGCTTGATTGGACCGGCTTCCTGACGCTGGCCGTGGCACTTGCCGCCCTGCAATTGCTGCTCGCCCGCGGCGAGCGGCTGGACTGGTTCGAGAGCGGGGAGATCCAGATCGAGGCGCTGATCGCTGCCCTCGCCTTCTTCCTCTACCTTGCCCATAGCCTGACGGCGAAGCAGCCCTTTCTCAATCTCGGCCTGCTGCGCGATCGCAATTACGCGGTCGGGATGCTGCTCGTGACCATCTACGGCATGGTGAACTTCACGCCGACCGTGCTGCTGCCCTCTCTGTTACAAGGCTATGCCGGCTATCCGGACAGCATCATCGGCGAGATCGTCGGCTATCGCGGCATTGGCGGCACGCTGGGCTTCGGCGCGACGCTGGTGATCGGCCGCTGGGACCCGCGCATCGGCCTCGCGCTCGGCTTCGGGGTCCTGGTCGCCCAGGGGTTGTGGCTCATGAGCCTCGATCTCAATGTCGGTGCGAATGAGCTGCTGGCCAATAGCGTGCTGCAGGGCTTCGGGGTCGGCGTGGTCTGGGTGCCACTGACCCTGCTCACCTTCGCCACCCTCGATGCCCGCTACCGGGCAGAGGCGATGTCGCTGTTCCATCTGCTGCGCAATATCGGCTCTTCCTTCTTCATCTCGGTCAGCGTCAGCGAAATCCTGCGCTCCGGCGCCAAGAACTACAGCCGGATGACGGAGATGATCACGCCGACGGCCAAGACGCTGCAGAACCCGCAAACCATGGGTGGCTGGACGATCGACACGCTGCCGGGGCTGACCGCGATCAGCAAAGAAATCACCCGGCAGGCCGTGATGATCGGCTATCTCAACGCCTTCGCGATGTACACGGTGGCCTGCGCCGCGGCGATCGCGCTGGCCTTCCTGGCGCGCGGCCGGCCCCGGGCAGCAGGCGGTTGAGGGGCCTGGCGGAAGGCGCGGCCCGCGGGCTGCTTTGGGGAGGTCCGCGCGTGGCGCTATTCGGCCTGAATCTGCGCCGCCAGGATCACCTGCCGCCAGCGGGCCGCCTCGCTGGCGATAACGGCTGCGGTCTCGGCCGGCGTGCCGCCGATCGGCTCCAGCCCCAGCTCTCCCAGCCGCTTGCGAAAGGCCGGGTCGACCAGCAGCGCATTCACTTCCCGGTTCAGCCTGGCAACCACCGCGGGCGGCGTGCCGGCAGGCGCGGTCAGATAGTTGAAGGCGGCGGAATCGAAGCCGGGGATTGTCTCGGCAATGGTCGGCAGATCGGGCATCAGGCTGGAAGGCTGCTTGGTGCCGACGGCGATCGCCCGCAGCGTGCCGGTGGCACGGTATTCGGTGAACAGCAGCAGCGTGTCGATCAGGAACGAGATCCGCCCGGCGATCAGCTCCTGGATCGCCGGACCGCTGCCACGGAAGGGTACATGGGTGATATCGATGCCCGCCTTCAGCTTGAACAGCTCACCCGCCAGGTGCGAAGACGCGCCGATCCCGGAACTGCCGAACGTCAACTGCCCGGGCCGCGCCTTGGCCAGGGCGATCAGCTCCGGCACCGTACGCACCGGCAGGGTGGGATTCACCACCAGCAGGTTCGGCGCGCTCACCAGGCTGATGATCGGCGCGAAGTCGCGCGTGGCGTCATAAGGCAGGCTCTTCATCAGGCTCGGGTTCACAATCTGCGGGCCCGGCGTGCCATAGAGGATCGTGTAGCCATCCGGCCGGGCCTTGGCGACGACATCGGCGCCGAGCGTCGCCCCGGCGCCCGGCCGGTTCTCCACCACCACCGGCTGGCCGAGGATGGTCGTCAGCCGCTCCGCCAAAAGCCGCCCGAGCAGGTCGGAAGCGCCGCCTGGCGCGAAGGGGACGATCATCCGGATCGGCCGCGTCGGCCAGACCTCGTCGGCACGCGCCTGGCCTGCCAAAAGGGCCGAAACGGCCAGCAAGCCGCCACGTCGCCGAAATGCCATAACCCCGTCTCCCTTTACCCGGACACTCCGGGAGCCGGTGACCGCTGTCAAACATTGCCGCGCCGGGGCTGGACAAAACCAGCGGCGCGGCAATTTCACCTGTAATCCTGAATAACCGAACGAGGTCCCGATGCCCGACACCAACCTCAACGATCTCTCCCGCCTGAAATTCGGCATCGGCCAGCCGGTCCCCCGGCAGGAAGACCCGATCCTGCTGCAAGGCCGTGGCCGCTATACGGATGACATCGCGCTCGCTGGCGAATTGCATGCGGTGATGGTCCGCAGCCCCTACGCCCATGGCGTGATCCGCGGGATCGACACAGCGGCGGCCAAGGCCATCCCCGGCGTGGTCGGCGTCTTCACCGCGGCCGATCTTGAAGGCCATGGCTACGGCCATCTGCGCTGCGCCGTTCCGCTGAAGAACCGCGACGGCTCACCGATGCACAATATCGACCGCCCTTCGCTGGCCGCCGACCGCGTCCGCTTCGTCGGCGACCCGGTTGCCTTCGTCGTCGCCGAGAGCAAGTCGGCGGCGAAGGACGGCGCCGAGGCGGTGATCCTCGACATCGACAGCCTGCCCGCGGTCACCGAGGCCTCCGCCGCCGCCGCCGCCGGCGCGCCGCAGCTCTATGATCATGTCCCAGGCAATGTCTGCCTCGATTTCCAGTTTGGCGACGCCGCCAAGGTGGCGGCTGCCTTCACCGCCGCCGCGCATGTCACGAAGCTGTCGCTGCGGAATAACCGCGTCGTCGTCTGCGCGATGGAACCGCGCAGCGCCATCGGCGAATACGAAGCCGCGACCGGCCGCTATACGCTGCATGTCGGCAGCCAGGGTGTCTTCGGGCTCAAGGCGCAGATGGCCAAGGACATCCTGCAGGTCCCGCCCGGGCAGGTGCGCATCCTCACCGGCAATGTCGGCGGCAGCTTCGGCATGAAGGCCAGCGCCTATCCGGAATATCTCTGCGTCCTGCACGCCGCCAAGCTGCTTGGCCGACCGGTGAAATGGACCGATGAACGCACCGGCGCCTTCCAGTCCGACCAGCACGGCCGCGACCATGAGGTGCAGGCCGAAATGGCGCTCGACGCGGCGGGTAAGGTGCTGGCGGTTCGCCTGACCAGCTTCGCCAATATGGGCGCCTACCTGGCGACCGTCGCGCCGCTGATGGCCACCGGCAACTTCGTCAAGAACGTCCAGGCGAACTACGCCACGCCGCTGATCGAGGTGATCACCAAAAGCGTGCTGACCAACACCACCCCGGTCTCGGCCTATCGCGGCGCCGGCCGGCCGGAGGGCAACTACTTCATGGAACGCCTGTTCGAACAGGCGGCGACGGAGACCGGGCACAGCGCCATCGCACTGCGCCGGCTGAACCATATCGCGCCCGATGCCTTCCCCTTCAGCGCGCCCTCAGGCTCGGTCTACGACAGCGGCGATTTCAGCGCGGTGATGGATGCCGCGCTGGCCGCCGCTGACTGGGACGGCTTTGCCGCCCGCCAGGCGGAAAGCGCCGGCCACGGCAAGCTGCGCGGCCGGGGCATCGGCAATTTCCTCGAATGCACCGCGCCGCCGATGAAGGAACAAGGCGAGATCCGCTTCGAGGCCGATGGCACCGTCACCATCATCACCGGCACCCTCGATTACGGCCAGGGCCATTGGACCCCCTTCGCCCAGGTGCTGCACCAGACGCTCGGCGTGCCGTTCGAGAGCATCCGGCTCGTCCAAGGCGATTCCGACCTGCTGGTGGCAGGCGGCGGCACCGGCGGCTCGAAATCCCTGATGGCCTCGGGCGCCGCCATCATCGAGGCAGCGGAGCTGGTGATCGACAAGGGCAGGGTTGCCGCGGCGCATATGCTGGAAGCGGGCATCGGCGATATCGAGTTCACCCGCGACGCCGCCGGCCTCGGCCGCTTCGAGATCGCGGGCACCGATCGCGGCATCGGCATCATGGACCTGGCGACGCGGCTGCGGACCGCCAACAACCCACCGCCCGAGCTGCCGCGCACCCTCGATGTCCAGCATGTCTTCGGCGAGGCGCCGATGGCCTATCCCAATGGCTGCCATATCTGCGAGGTGGAGATCGATCCGGAAACCGGCACGGTCGAGGTGGTGCGCTATCTCTCGGTCAATGACTTTGGCGTGATCGTGAACCCGTTGCTGGTGCAGGGGCAGGCCCATGGCGGTATCGTTCAAGGCATCGGTCAGGCGCTTTACGAGCACGTGGCCTATTCCGAGGAGGGGCAGCTGCTGACCGCCAGCTACCAGGACTACGCCTTGCCGCGCGCCAGCGATGTGCCGAGCTTCGGCTTCATCAGCCAGCCGGACGCGTGCAAGACCAATCCGCTCGGCGCCAAAGGCTGCGGTGAGGCCGGCTGCGCTGGCTCGCTGCCTGCGGTGATGAACGCGGTGGTGGACGCGCTTTCGGCGCATGGCATCGAGCATATCGACATGCCAGCGACGCCGGAGCGGATCTGGCTGGCGATCGAGACGGCCAAGACCGGCCGCACGATCCGCTGAAAGGGCAAGATGGGCGGGCTCACAGGACGTAGCGTATTGGTGGTGGAGGACGAGCCACTGCTCGCCATGCTGCTGGAGGAACAGCTCGCGGAGGCCGGGGCGCGGGTGATCGGCCCCTCGACGACGCCGGCCGAGGCGCTCGCCTGCCTCGCCCGGGAACAGCCCGATGCCGCGGTGCTGGACCGGAACCTCGCCGGAGAGGACTCGCTGCCGGTGGCGTCCGAGCTGATCCGGCGCGGCATCCCCTTCATGGTGACGACCGGCTCCGGCACCGCCGGGTTGCCCGCCGAACTCGCCGCCGCCGCGATCCTCGGCAAGCCCTATGAACCGGCGGCGCTGATCGCCGGACTCGAGCGCCTGCTGGGCTGAGAGCGGGCGTGATACCAACGGTCGAAGGATTTGACCGTTGGTATTAGAGCGGGATGCGTTGAGGCGGAATCGCCGACGTCGCTGAATCCCGCGACCAAATAAGCGGCAGAGCAGGGTTCGTGAGCGAATGCGAACGCAGCATGCTCTAAGCGGCGGCGAAGCCCGGTGCCACCGGGGCGGCACAGAGCCCGGCCGCCTCCAGCGCCGCCGCGGCGCGGAACAGCAGGGCCTCGGTCCAAGGCTTGCCGATCAATTGCACGCCGATCGGCAAGGCGCCCTCGGCGCCAGGGACCGGGGCGGTGATCACCGGCAGGCCGATCCCGCTGATCGGCTGGGTAAACAGGCCCATGGATGGGCGCAGCGGCAGCGTCTCGCCATCCAGCGTCAGTGTCTCCTGCCCGATCGGCGTTGCCACCACCGGGGTCGCCGGCGCCAGCAGGATGTCCCAATCGGCGAGCAGCGTGTGCATGCTGGCGCGCGCCTTGGCCCGCACCTTCTGCGCGTGGTTCACCCAGGCCGCCGGCAGCAGCGCACCGGCCAGCAGCCGGTCCTGGATCAGCGGTTCGAACTCCGCCAACCGGGTGCGGAGGTTTGGCAGATGCAGCGAGGCGCCCTCGGCGCTGGTGATCAGGAAGGCGGCGGCCCGGGACGCTTCGGCCAGGTCCCAGGTCACGCTGTCCCGCGCCCCAAGCACGCCAGCCACGGCGGCGACCGCCTGGCGGGCGGCCGGGGATTGCCGGGTCGCAAACCAGCCACCCAGCACCGCGACGCGGAGCCCGGCGATCCCCGTGCCAAGCCCCGGGCGCGCCAGTTCCACCGGCTGCGCCGCCTGGGCCGGATCGTCCGGGTCGGCGCCTTGCAGCGCGTCATAGGCGGCGGCCAGGTCCGCCACGTCACGCGCGAAGGGACCCACATGATCGAGCGCGTGGACAAAGGGAAAGCACCCGGCGCGCGACAGCCGCCCATAACTCGGCTTGATCGCCCAGAGCCCGTTCAGCGAGGCCGGCACCCGGATCGAGCCATTGGTATCGGTGCCCAGCGAGAGCGGCACGAAACCCGCCGCCACCGCGGCACCGGAGCCGCCGGAGGAACCCCCGGCGATGCGCGCCGGGTCGTGCGGGTTGCGGGTCGGGCCGTAATGCGTGTTCTCGGTGGTGAAGCCGTAGGCGAACTCATCCATGTTCAGGGCACCGAGGCAGATCGCCCCGGCCGCCTCCAGCCGCCGCACCACCCAGGCATCGCCAGCGGCGGCGGGCGCGGTGCGCCGGATGATGCTGCCGGCCAGGGTTGGCAGGCCGGCGAGGTCAAAGAGGTTCTTCGCCGCAAAGGGCACCCCGGCGAGGGGCCCCGGGTCGCCGCCGCCGGCGATCGCCGCATCGATGCCGTCGGCCCGCGCCAGGGCGCGCGCGGCCAATAGGGCGGTGAACGCATTGATCCGGCCATCGCCGGCGGCGATCCGCCCGAGCGCGGCTTCGACGGTGGCCCGCGCGGTGGTCTCCCGCGCCCGGATGCGGGCGGCGAGGGCGAGGGCGGTTCCGCTCATGGCCGGAAGACCGGCGCCGGCTCGTCGCTCTCGGTCACCGGCTCGGCCAGCACCGGGGCAGCGATCCGCGCCACCAGCGCCAGCGCGGCGGCGACCCGTGCCTGCCATTCCGCATCCAGCCGCAGCCCGACCAGCGGCGCGGCGGCCGCCACATGGGCGGCGGGGTCGAAGTGCTCAGCATCGAGCATGGTGGGTCTCCCTGGCAGGTGCGAAGTTGGCATGCAATCGCCGGGCCGGTGTTTACGCAGGGCCACACGCGGCGGCATGCTCCGGCGTGTTGGGCCGAGGAGGGCAGCATGGCGACCTATGATCTGGCAATCCGTGGCGGCGAGGTGGCGACCGGCTTCGGGACCGCCCGCTGCGATATCGGCGTGCGTGAGGGGCGCATCGTCGCCCTGGCCGAACGCATCACCGATGCGGCCACCGAGATCGACGCCAGCGGGCTGCTCGTGTTGCCAGGCGGGATCGACAGCCATTGCCATATCGAGGAACCGGCCCGCGGCAGTTATGGCGGGCCGGCCGTCGCTGAACCCCCGGTCACGGTGCAGGAGGAAAGCTTCACCAGCGCCAGCATCGCCGCCTTCGCCGGCGGCACCACCAGCGTTGTCTGCTTCGTGCCGCAATGGCGGGGCGAGGGTCTGCTGCCGCGGCTGGCCGACTACCGGCAGCGCGCCGCCCGGGGGATGCTGGACTACAGCTTCCACCAGATCATCACCGAACCGACGGATGCCGTGCTCGAACACGACATCCCCGCCGTGGTCGCCGCCGGCATCCGCAGCCTGAAGGTGTTCCTCACCTACGAGCCGCTGCACCTGAACGATGCGCAATACATCAAGGTGCTGACCGCCGCCCGCCGGCATGGCTGCCTGGTGACCGTGCATTGCGAGAATTACGACGCCATCGGCTGGCGCACCGAAGCCCTGCTCAAGGCCGGCCTCACCGCGCCGAAATACCACGCCTGGGCGCGGCCGACGGTGGTGGAGCGCGAGGCGACGCATCGCGCCATCGCATTGGCCGAACTGATCGACCAGCCGATCCAGATCTTCCATGTCAGCTGCGGCGAGGCGGCCGAGGAGATCGCCCGCGCCCAGGCCCGCGGCCTGAAGGTCTGGGGGGAGACCTGCCCGCAATACTTCACCCTGACCGATGCCGACATGGACCGCCCCGGCTTCGCCGGCGCCGGATTCATCTGCAGCCCGGCACCGCGCGGACCGGAGGAACACGCCAATATCTGGGCGGCGATCAAGCGCGGCACGCTCGACATCGTCTCCTCCGATCATTGCGGCTTCTCCCTGCACACCGAAACCGGCAAGGCCCAGAACGGCCGCGATGCCTGCTTCCGGGACATCCCGAACGGCATCCCCGGCCTCGCCGCGCGGCTGCCGCTGCTGTTCAGCGAAGGCGTCTCGAAGGGCCGAATCACGCTCGATGAATTCGTCCGCCTCACCGCCACCAATCCGGCGCGGCTGATGGGCCTGGCGCCGCGCAAGGGGATGATCGCGGTGGGCGCGGATGCCGATCTCGCGCTCTGGGACCCCGCAAAGAAGGTGACGATCACCAACGCGCTGATGCAGCACGCCATCGACTACACCCCCTATGAGGGCATTGAGGTGACCGGCTGGCCCGTCGCTACCATCCGCCGCGGTGAGGTGGTGATGCGCGATGGCAAGGTGCAAGCCGAGCCGGGTACCGGTCGCTTCCTGCCCCGCGGCCCCTACGACATGGTCCGCCCGCGCGGCGTCCTGCCCTATGGCTTCGACGCCGCGCCACCGGTTTGACGCCGGGCCGGGCCGTGGCGGCCGCCATGTCTTGGGGGTCGGTGCCTCAGCCATCCTCGATCGCTGGCCGGCCGGTGACGAAGCGCCAATGGTGCCAGAGCAGCCGCGCCGCCAGCGATCGCCACGGCGCCCAGCCCTCGGCCAGCACCACCAGCGCCTTCGGGCTCGGCCGCGCGGGCAGCCCGAGCAACTGCGCCGCACTCGCCGCCAGGGCGACATCGCCCAAGGGAAAGACATCGGCACGCTGTTCGGCGAACAGAAGATGGATCGCCGCGGTCCAGGGACCGAGCCCCTTCACGGCCGCGATGCGGGCCACCGCCGCGGCATTGTCCAGCGCGGCGATGGCGGCGAAATCCAGCCGGCCATCCAGGCAGGCGGTGGCCAGGCTGCGGGCATGCGCCGCCTTCGGCCGCGACAAGCCGGCAATGCCGCAAAGCGCCGCGTCATCCAGCGTTAGCAGCCCGGCCGGATCGAGCGCCCCGGGAACCGTCCGCAGCCGGCCCCAGATCGCCGCCGCCGCCTGATTGCTGATCTGCTGGCCGCAGATCGCCCGCAACAGACCTGGAAAGCCAGGCTGGCGGGTCCGCCAGGGCAGCGGGCCGGCCGCCGGCTCGATCACGCCGAAGCGTGGATCGCCCGCGATCAGCGCAGCAATGCCGGCGCGGGCCCAGGCGGGCGGCTGCGGGAAGGGGGGCGGCGGCGGCGATGCGGGGGAAGCGCGATGCATCCCCTTCGCCTTAGAGCAATACGCGTTCAGGTGGAATCATACCTCCGGTCAAATCCTTTGACCGTCGGTATGAGCGTTTGCTGGCCCGCAAGCGCCGGGCGGAAACCTCCGGTGTCCTGAGAGGCGCGGCGTTGGCCGCGACGGCTGCGCGGCACTGGCCGCGGCGCCCGTTCGGGCGCCCGGCACGAGTCAAAGCCGCGTGCCGCAGGGATCACCTGAACGGGTTCCTTGCCCTCAAAAACATAATGACCCGAGCAGTCACCAGGGAAACACGTGTGCTGCCAGCCCCGACGCTGGACCCCGCATGGTGCCGGTCCAACCCCGCCAGCCTGGCAAATTGCAACGCTTCGCTACAGCGCCGGCCGCAGCAACATGCGGTTACAGCAGGCCGGCGCATAGCGGCGCGAAGCGCGCTAGGCTGGGGGCGTCATGGACCCGCAACCGCATATCCTGATCGTCGACGATGATCGCGAAATCCGCGAGCTTCTCTCGAAATTCCTCGAACGCCAGGGCCTGCGCGTCAGCGCCGCGCGCGATGCGCGGGAGGCTCGGCGCCTCTGGCCGCTCGGGCGATATCACCTGGTGGTGCTCGACCTGATGCTGCCCGGGGAAAGTGGGCTCGACCTCGCCAAATGGTTGCGCCAGCAGGGCGAGGTGCCGATCGTCATGCTAACGGCGATGGGCGAGGAGACCGATCGCATCGTCGGACTCGAACTCGGGGCCGATGACTATGTCAGCAAGCCCTTCAATCCGCGTGAGCTGCTGGCGCGCATCCGCGCCGTGCTGCGCCGCGCCAATGCCAATACCGACATCGCCAAGCAGCCGCCCACCAAGGCGATCCGCTTCGCCGGCTGGACGCTGGAGACCGGCCGGCGCCGCCTGCTGAACCCGGATGGCGCCGAAGTGGCGCTGACCGGCGGCGAGTACGAGCTGCTGCAGGTCCTGGTGGAGCGGCCGAACCGAGTGCTGACCCGGGACATGCTGATGGACCTGCTGCGCGGCCGGCAGGCCGGACCCTTCGACCGGGCGATCGATGTCGCCGTCTCTCGCCTCCGGCGCAAGCTGGAGGATGACGGGCGCAACCCCAACCTGATCAAGACCGTGCGCGGCGGCGGCTACGTGCTGGCCACGACGGTGGAGACGCTTTGAACGGCATTATCACTGGCCTCGGTCGCTTCTGGCCGAAGAGTCTCGCCGGGCGTACCGCGCTCGTGCTGCTCGTCGCGCTCGCGCTGATTCAGGCCGCCGGGCTGACCATCCATGCCCTCGACCGCATGGACCTGCAGCGCTTCGTGCAAGCACGGGAGATTTCGACCCGCGCCCTCTCCGCCTGGCGGACTCTGGTACTGGCGCCGCCCGACCGACGACAGCAGATCCTTGCCGGTCTGGAACTGCCACCCGGTCTGGCGGTCGAGCTGGACGACACCCCGGCAGCGCGGCCAGACCAGCCACCGGTGCCGCAGCCCATCGCACGCATGCTGCGCCTGGAATTCCTGAACCAGGGTCCACAGCGCTTCCGGCCCCGGGAAATCCTCACCAGTTGGCAGCCCGGCAGCACCCGCTTCCTGGTCAGCCTGCGGCTGGCCGATGGCGAATGGTGCAACCTCCGCGTCGATCTCACCCCGCCACGGCCCTGGCATTCCGATACCTTCCTGCTGGCCTTCCTGGCGATGACACTGGCCGCCGCGGCGCTGGCGCTTTGGGCGGTGCGGCGGCTGATCAGGCCGGTGCGCGATCTGGCAGAAGCCGCCGACCGGCTAGGCCGCGACGTCAACGCGCCACCGCTGCCCGAAGCCGGACCATCGGAGGTCGCGACCGCCGCGCATGCCTTCAATACCATGGCCGCACGCATCCGCCGCTTCGTCGGCGACCGCACGCAGATGCTGGCCGCCATCGGCCATGACCTGCGCACGCCGATCACCCGGCTGCGCCTGCGCGCCGAGTTCATGGAGGATGACGAGCAGCGGCGGAAGATGCTCGCTGATCTCGACGAGATGGAACAGATGATCGCAGGGACCCTCGCCTTTGCCCGCGACGACAGCGCGACCGAGCCGACGGTCGCGGTCGATCTCGCTGCCCTATGCCGCACCGTGCTGGACGAAGCCGCCGATGCCCGCCCGGATCGCGCCGCCGCTATCGCCTATGCGGGGCCGGCGCGGCTGACTGCGCCGGCCCGGCCGGTGGCGCTGAAACGGGCGCTGGCGAATCTGGTTGGCAATGCCTTGGCCTATGGCGGCGCGGCGCGCCTCGCCCTGGTCGCTGAACCCAATCAGCCGATCCGCATCGGCATCGAGGATGACGGCCCCGGCATTCCTGCCGCGGAGCTGGAGAACGTCTTCCAGCCCTTCCGCCGCCTGGAGAATAGCCGCAACCGGGAAACCGGGGGCGCCGGGCTCGGCCTGCCCATCGCCCGCAATATCTTCCGCGCCCATGGCGGCGATGTGGTGCTGCGCAATCGCCCGGGCGGCGGGCTGCTGGCCGAGGCCACCCTGCCCGGGTGACCCGGTGCAAGGCTGGGACCTGGCCGCGACATCTGGAACCTGGCTGCGACATGCGGTCAGCGCGCTCTAGTCATACCAGCGGTCAAATCCTTGGCCCGCTGGGATTCGCCTCCGGGCAATGCCGCCCTCCGGCGATCTGCGCTATTTATTCTCCGCGCAGATTCACGCCTCCGGGCAATGCCGCCCTCCGGCGATCTGCGCTATTTATTCTCCGCGCAGATTCACGCCTCCGGGCAATGCCGCCCTCCGGCGATCTGCGCTATTCCGCCGTCGCGCCGCTGATCTCCACCAGCCGCTGCCAACTATGCTCCTCCTCGCGCATGAAGTTGCCGAAGGCGAAGGGCGAGGCATCGAGCAGCGGCTTGAAGCCGAGCGGCACCAGCTTGTCCGAGAACTCGCGCGAATGCACCACTTCGGCGATCGCGGCGTACCAGCGCTCGTTGATCGCAGGCGGCGTGCCGCCTGGTGCCAGCACCGCGTACCAGACCTGCGCGTCCACGCGCCGTCCAGGCATCAGCTCGGCCATGCCGGGCACGGCTTCAAGGCCAGGGACGTAATCCACCCGCTGCGCGCTGCCGACCGCCAGCGGGCGGAAGCGCCCCTCGCGCACATGCGGCATCAGCGCCGGCATGACATCGAACATCATATCAATATTACCGGCCAACAGATCCTGGATCGCTGGCCCGCCACCGCGATAGGGCACATGGGTGATATCGGCATCGGTCAGGCGCTTCACCAGCTCAATGTAAAGATGGCTGGTGGTGCCGGTACCGGAGGACCCCATGGTGATCTTGCCCGGATCGCGCTTGGCGGCGGCGATCAACTCGGCGAAGCTGCGCCAGGGGCGCTGGCTGTTCACCACCAGCAGGATCGTCCCGGTGGCGACGCGGGTGATCGGCGCAAGATCAGTCAGCGGATTGATCGGCATGCGGGTGCCGTAGAGATACTTGTTGGCGACCAACGTATTGGCCGCGGCGATCAGCAGGGTGTGGCCGTCCTTATCGGCCCGCGCCACAAGCTCCGCACCGATATTGCCGCCCGCCCCGGCGCGGTTTTCGACGACGATCGCCTGGCCGATGATCGGCGCCAGCCGTTCCGCCAGCAGCCGGGCGGTAATATCAAGCGCGCCACCAGCGGCGATCGGCACGATCAGCCGCACCGTCCGGCTCGGGGCCCAGCCCGCCGCGCGGACAGGCAAAGCCGGCAGGGCGGCCGCGAGGCCGAACAGGGTACGACGCGCGTGCATGGGGCAACTCCCGGTTATTGCGCATGTCGGGCCAATATGGCGCCGGGTCAAGCGCGGCGGCGCGTCTGACTCCACCCGATCCAGAGCCCGGCGGCGATGATCACGGCCGCGCCCGCCCAGGTGGAGGCCGCCGGCCAGTCATCGAACAGCAGCCAGCCGATCAGGACCGAGCCGAGCAACTGCACATACTGGAACGGGGAAATCACATTGGCCGGCGCATAACCGAAAGCCCGCGCCACGCAGTAATGCCCGCAGGCGCCCAGCACCCCCATGCTGGCAAAAAGGCCGGCATGCGCCCAGCTTTCCGGCGTCTTCCAGACGAAGGGCATCACCAGCAGCATGCCAAAGGCGCCGACCACCGAGCTCAGGATCGCCGAGGTCTCCGGCGGGTCGAGCGCGGCGATCCGCCGGGTCATGATCTGGTACAGCGCGTAGCAGGCGGCACTGAACAGGACGAAGAGCGAGGCCCAGTGGAACAGCGCCGTGCCGGGACGGATCACGATCAGCACGCCGACGAAGCCCACCAGCAGCGCCGCCACCCGCCCCGGCGTCGTCCGCTCCCCCAGCATCGGCCAGGCAAGCAGCGCGACCAGCAGCGGCGAGGCCAGGCTGATCGCCGCCGCCTTGGCTAAGGGGATATGGGTAATCGCAAAAAAATGGCTGAGGTTCGAGGCCGTCAGCAGCGAGGCGCGGAACATCTGCAACCCCATCCGGCGGGAGCGCAGCAGCCCCAGCCCATAGCGCGGCAGGAAAGCCGCCAGCATGAACAGGATATGCCCAAAGGCCCGCGCCCAGGAGACTTGCAAACTGGAATATTCGGCCCCCAGCAACTTGCCGATGCCGCTCATCAGCGGAAAGAACAGGGCCGTGGCGCACATGAAGGCGATGCCGAGCAGGATGCGCTGCGGCGCGGTGGCGGGGCCGCTCGGGGGGGGCATGGCCGCAGGATGCGGCGGCGGCCTTGGGTCGGCAACGCCTTCGCGCTGGTATTCTCGGCCAGGTTTCCTATATAGAGGGAGTGTTGGGGTGTGGCCGGCGGGGCAAGTCGCCCGCGCGCATCCCGGCGACCTTCCTCGCGCTTAGGCGTTCCGACGCCCGGGCGCCCCATTATGGCGCCGCCCCACGGGGCCCGCAGAGAGTACTCATTGACCTTACATCATGATCTTCCCGATGCCCCGGCCGCATCGGTAACAGCGGGCCTTGGTTCCATCCCGCCCGCCGAGGCGGCCATCCTGGCCAGCGGGCTTTCGGTCACCCCCCAGGAAATGCCGGCGCTGATCCGCCGCGTCGCCCGGCTGCTGCCGGCCAATGCCGAAGCCGTCGCCGGCGCGCTGCGGCAAGTCCGCCGGCGCGGCTGGGCGGCCCGGTTGCTCGACCTCGCCAACCGGGCCGGTCGGGTCTGGGTGCGCCGCACCGATGCCGAAACGGCGGCTGGCACTGTCAGCGCCCTTACCCCCGATGACGCGACGCTGCTCAGCGCGCTCGACATGGCGCTGGCGCAGCGCTTCCGTGGCCTCGGCCCGGCGCCCGAGCCGGTGCTGGAATCGCTCGCCGCCGAGTGGCACGAGGCCGGGCGCGACGCGCTGGCGGCCGAGCGCCACATGGCGCTGATCGCTGAGGTGGCCGCGGCCTTCGGCCTTGGGCCCGAGACAGCCGCGTCGTTGCAGGTGAGCATCGGCGGCATCGAGGCCCGCCGTCGGCGCGAGGCGCGCGACGCCGCCAGCGCGGCGCGCGAGAAGCGCCGCGAGGAAGTTGCCCGGCTGCGCGCCTGGGAAAAATCGCTGGTCGAGTTCCGCGCGGTGCCCGGCCTGCTGCGCTGCGCCGAACGCGAGGCGCAGCGCTGGATCGGCGCCGGCTTGGTGCCGATCGCCCGCCGCATTCCGCAGAAGGGCGGGCGCGAGAAATGGGAGTTCGATCCCGCCGAGCTGGCCCCCTTGGCGGCGCAGGTTGCCGATTGGCGAGAGGCCGACCGGCTGGTCAAGCAGGGGCCCGCCGCGCCGGCGATCCATGGCAGCCGCGCCGGCAATGCGGCGATCGCGCGGGTGGCCGCGCTTGACCGCTATGCCGGGCATTTCCGCACCGCCCGCGCGCTCAACCGCCGCATCACCCTGATCACCGGCCCGACCAATTCGGGCAAGAGCCACACCGCGCTCGATCGCCTCGCGGCGGCCGAAAGCGGCGTGGCGCTCGCCCCGCTGCGCCTGCTGGCGCACGAATTCCGCGAAGCCTTGCAGGCGCGCGGTGTCGCCACCTCCCTCGCCACCGGGGAGGAGCGCCAGCCCAGCCCCGGCAGCCGGCATCTGGCGGCAACGGTCGAGATGTGCCCCTTCCACCTGCCGGTCGAAGTCGCGCTGATCGATGAGGCGCAGATGCTCGGCGATCGCGATCGCGGCGCCGCCTGGACGGCGGCGATCATGGGGGCCCCGGCCCGGCAGGTCTTCGTGCTCGGCGCGCCCGAATGCATCTCCCAGGTCCGGCGCATCGCCGCGCTCTGTGCCGATCCCATCGATGAAGTGACGCTGGAGCGTAAGGGGCCGCTACGGGCGGCGCCGGCGCCGGTCGGGCTGGGCGATCTCAGACCCGGCGATGCGCTGGTCGCCTTCTCCCGCCGCGAGGTGCTGGATATGCGGGCCGAACTGGTCAAGCGCGGCAAGCGGGTGGCGGTGATCTACGGCGCCTTGAGCCCCGAGGTGCGGCGCGCCGAAGCGCAGCGCTTCCGTGAGGGCGAGGCCGATCTCCTGATCGCCACCGATGCGATCGGGATGGGGCTGAACCTGCCGATCCGGCGGGTGATCTTCACCACCCTGGCGAAGTTCGACGGCGAGGGCCGGCGGGCGCTGACGGTGCAGGAGGTCAAGCAGATCGGCGGCCGCGCCGGCCGCTACGGCCGGCATGAGGAAGGCGTGGTCGCGGTGCTGGCCGGCGCCGGCAGCCCGGATTTCGTCCGCGCCCATCTCGCCGCCGCACCCGAACAGCCCGAGGATGCCCGACCGCAGGTGCAGCCCGATGCCGATATCGTCGCCAATGTGGCGCAGGAGATCGGCAGCGATTCGCTGTTCGGCGTGCTGGCCCGCATCCGCCGCGCCGTGCTGCGCCCCGATGATCCGAATTACCGCCTCGCCGACCTGACCCAGGCGATGGCTGTTGCCTCGGCGATCGATGGGGTGGGCCTGCCGTTGCTCACCCGCTGGACCTACGCGCTGTGCCCGGTCGATCAGCGCGACAACGGCGTCGCCCGGCTTGCCCGCTGGGCCATCGAGCACGGCGCCCGCCGCGGCGTGGCGCCGCCCCTTGCCGGCCGCCTGCCGACGCCCGAACAGGCCAGCCGGGACGAGTTGGAGCGGGCCGAGAAAACCCATAAACGACTAGTCGCCTGGCGCTGGCTTTCGCTGCGTTTCCCAGAAGCCTATCCCGACCGCGCCTCGGCCGAAGCCGAAACGCAGCGACTCGACCGCTGGATCGAGGATGTGTTGCGCCAGCAACGCCGCAGCAGGTTGGTGGCCTAAGATGCCCTTCCCCGAAGATCTTCCCGCCCCGCTCGCCAAGGCGCTGGCGGAACGCGGCTATGCCGAACCAACCCCGGTGCAGGACGCCGTGTTGCGGCCGGAGACGCGCGGGCGTGACCTGCTGGTCTCAGCCCGCACCGGCTCCGGCAAGACCGTCGCCTTCGGCCTGGCCTTTGCGCCCGACCTGATGGCGGAGGCCGAGCGCCTGCCCCCACCCGGCGCGCCGCTCGCGCTGGTGGTGGCGCCGACGCGCGAGCTGGCGCTGCAGGTGCAGGGCGAGCTCGCCTGGCTCTATGGCCCCTCCGGTGGGCGGGTGGTCACCTGCGTCGGCGGCACCGATCCGGTGGCCGAACGCCGGGCCCTGGAACGCGGCGCACACATCGTCTGCGGCACCCCCGGGCGGCTGCGGGACCATCTGGAACGCGGCAATCTGCGCCCGGAAGCGATCCGCGTCGTCGTGCTGGATGAGGCCGACGAGATGCTCGACATGGGCTTCCGCGAGGAGCTGGAAGCGATCCTGGAGACGACGCCGGCCAGCCGGCGCACGCTGCTCTTCTCCGCCACCGTGCCGCGCGCCATCGCCCAGCTCGCGCAGCGCTACCAGCGGGACGCGCAGCGCATCACCGCCGGCGAGGAAGGCAGCCAGCACAGCGATATCGACTACCGCGCGCTGATGCTCGCCCCGCACGAAATCGAGCGCGCCGTGGTCAATTCGCTGCGCTTCTTTGAGTCCCGGGCGGCGCTGGTCTTCTGCCGCACCCGCGCCACCGTGACGCGGCTGCAGGGCAGCCTTGCTGAACGCGGCTTCGCCGCCGTGGCGCTGTCGGGCGAACTCTCTCAGGCCGAGCGCAACCGCGCGCTGCAGGGGCTGCGCGATGGCCGCGCGCGGGTCTGCGTCGCCACCGATGTGGCCGCGCGCGGCATCGACCTGCCCGATCTCGGCCTCGTCATCCATGCCGATCTGCCGACCGATGCGGAGACGCTGCTGCACCGCTCCGGCCGGACCGGCCGTGCCGGGCGCAAGGGCATCGCCGTGCTGCTGGTGCCGCATAACCGCAGGCGGGCCGCGGAGGCCCTGCTGGCCGCCGCGCGGGTGAAAGCCAGCTGGGGGCCGGCCCCTTCGGCCGAGGCCATCCGCGCCCAGGACAACCAGCGCATCCTCGCCACCGCGCGCGAACAGGTGGCGGAGGAAGCGGCCGAAGACGAACAGGCCATGGCGCGGGAGCTGCTGGAAGGCAGTCCGCCCGAAGCCGTTGCCGCAGCGCTGCTGCGGGCGCTGCGCGGAACGCTGCCGCCGCCCGAAGAACTCGCCGCCCCGGCCGAACGCGCACCTGCCGCGCCGCGCGTGCCGCGGCCGCAGGAAGGCGGGCAGCAGGGCGCCTGGTTCCGGCTTTCGGTCGGGCGCCAGGGCAATGCCGACCCGCGCTGGGTGCTGCCCTTCGTCTGCCGGCGCGGCCATGTGACGCGCCAGGAGATCGGCCGCATCCGCGTGCTGGAGCGCGAGAC
>Ga0209188_1001468_pt1 | contig 18849 bp, 17 predicted proteins | sample C_130625_EF_Meta_FD_187307 | JGI IMG/M metagenome (GOLD analysis project Ga0209188, IMG submission 187307) | Freshwater microbial communities from Lake Croche, Canada to study carbon cycling - C_130625_EF_MetaG (SPAdes) (version 2) | ecosystem: Environmental > Aquatic > Freshwater > Lake... | reverse complement strand
TTAGGGCTTTGACAATATTTTCTAATAGGCAGCCTGACTCCCGGTCTTCCCATTGAAGGGGGGATAAATGATGGTAAGACGCTATCCGTATCTAGGCCAACCGACTTGATGAGTTCTTCTGTCATGAAATTGGCGGCAGAATGACTGTCTCCCCAAAATCCAATCTTATAGGGATTCCCATCAACATGATTAGGCAATTGAATTTGAACTTGATTGGGTTTAGTAGTATTTTTGCGAATGATCTCTAATAAATCGTCCTCTGGCAATGAATACACTTCCTCAAATTCCGGATTGATTGGAGTTGCTGGGAGGCGACTTGATTTTTTAAAGCTCGGACATACTAAGTCTGGGCCTTGAATTGAGCCTTTAATATTTAAAATTGGTTGCGCAGATAACTGGAAAGTTATTGCAGTAATACCAAGGCAAACTAATTGTTTAAATTTCACTCTTGATCCAATTGAACAATTGCACTGACTACCCTTTGACTAATCAATCTTAACGCAGTTGGTGTGAAATGAATACCATCACTCGCACGCATTAATACATCTCCTTTTACTGGATCTTTTATATATGCTTTATAGGGCTGATCTAATGGTCCTACGATTTCTTCTGTTGATACGTACTGAAAATTGTATTTTTGAGTTTCATTTTTAAATACTCTATTTTGAATAACAGCGCCCGTCTTTAGTCTTTCTTCATTCATATTAGCTAAACCAATCCAAATAATCTGTGCACCATGCTCTTTAGCATAGGATAAGACATCAGCCACACGCTCTTGATAAAGCGCCTCCCATTCTTTTGATGGAAACTTATATACTTTTTTATTGTCATATATATCCCAAGGATCATTAGGCCCTAAAAATATAACAATTACTTTGTAATTTTCTTTGGCAATTCCCTCTTTAATTTTGGTTGGCCAATCAAAATACCGTTTCACTGTCAAGCCAGTGCTTTGTTTACTAAGATCTACAAACTGGCTTTTAGGATACATTTTTTGTAAGGTATTTATTGCAATCGGCGCAACACCTTGCATCATAGAGTCGCCCGCAAACATGACTTTGATATTGCCTGTTTTTAATGGCAATGATGCATAGGGGGATTTTATTTTTTCAACGCTAATTACTGATGGGTTTGCCGCATTATTCTTCGCCATCGCTAACTGAGTATCGTCAGATACGGTTACTACATCATTGACTAGTTCTTTTGCATCTTCATCTTTTTTAATCACTGCAGGTGAAATTACATTAGGAGGACTTAGTGGGACTTCGATTGCTTCCCGCTGCTTAATAGTCGTTGTTTCTATTCTTGTGAATTCTGGCTCTTTTTTGTCACCCACACCTAATAATTTTTTTAATTCAATAGATGGTGTAAGTGCTTTTTCTGGAATATATTCAGTTAAATAAAAATGAAATCTTGTCGCCAAGTACTGGTCTAAAGAGTCTAGCCAGAGGAAGGTATTACATGCCATGACGATGATGAGCCACGGAATTATTTTTCTTGATTCCATTATTAAAACCTATAGTAAATAAATGCAGGAATACCACTAGGTCCTGCATAAATAATTAAATAAATACTGGTTGTAATAACCAAACACAGTCGCCAGCCCCACCATTTTTGTATTTGTAAGATACAGTACTGTTCAATTACTTCTGCGCGCTTGCTAAATATAAAAAATAATGCGGAAAGTAAAATCAATAATAAATGTGACACATTAAAATTACCTGTTACATGTGTTAGTTGCTGAAATAAATTGATTGCATTGTCGAGATTATCTGATCTAAAGAAGACCCACGTTATGCAAATAAATACAAGCGTCAGGAAATGAGCTAATCCAAGGGGTATCTTTATTCTTACATACTGATTATTAACATTAATGAAGATAACGCCTAAAGCATGCAACATGCCCCAATAAATAAACGTTAAATTTGCCCCATGCCAAATACCACTTAATGTCATGGCAATAAAAATATTGACTTGTGTTCGTGTAAAGCTATATTTATTTCCTCCGAGCGGGATGTAGATGTAATCTCTTATAAAACTCGATAATGAAATATGCCAGCGCTTCCAAAACTCTTGTAAGTTATTAGCTAAATAGGGTTGCCGAAAATTAATCGGTACTTGATATCCCAATAAGAGTCCAAGACCTGTAACTAGTAATGTATACCCTGAAAAGTCAAAAAATATTTGCAATGCATATGCCCAAGCACCACTAGAAACCGTCAAAAGGTTTTGTTGTGCAGGATAAGCGAAGACATCATCTACAAAGCTTTTAGACAACCAATTGGCTAAAACCATTTTTTGTAGTAGCCCCAACAAAATAAAGTACATGGCTTTTTCGACATGTATAGCCGCACCCACAAGTGGTCCATATAATTGCTCAAAAAATGCTTTTGCCCTAAATATTGGGCCAGCAAATAAGGTGGGCCAAAAGGCTAGGTACAGGAGAACATCTACAAACGTAATTTGCTGTTTTATGTCAGAGGATTCATTCTTGTTTTGCCAGACAAGATATGTGATGGCTTGAAAAGTAAAAAATGAAATACCTGCCGGGATAATTACTTCTATATAAGGTAACTGATAAGTTACTCCAATGCTATGCAATATATCGTCAAAGATTTCTCTGATAAATTCATAATATTTTGTCAACAACAATAAGCCTAGGCTAAGACAAATAGCAATGCTAAGCTTCAATTTTTGACTTGGCGCAATGAGGGCGTTTGTCTTAATCCATTTCCCCATGACCCAGATAAAAAAACTATAGACAAATAATATACAAGTAAATTTAATCGACCAACTGGCATAGAACAAATAACTCGCAACCGTCAGATAGCTTTTTTGAATTACGAAGTAGGGTTTTAAGCACCAATAAATGATAAAAAACACAAGTGCAACATAACAAAATTCTGGGCTAATGAAGCTCATTAGATAAAGTTTTTCCTTTTGTAAGAGCTACTTCTTTTATTGCGTTAAATTATTATTTTCATGGGGTGGGGGTAGAATCATCTCTATTTTAATAGATATCCTTCATGCGCCCCCCACTTTCTCGACTTTTTGCTTGTTTTTTACTATGTTTTTCAACACTTTCTCATGCTGTTTTTTTAGATGAGATTCAAGTCTATGATGGGGAAATTAATGAGCCGGGTGAGTTTGGTCTGGAGATTCATGCCAACACCACTATTACAGGGCAAACTGTAGCTAACTTTCCGAACCAAAGGGTATCTCAAGGCGCAGTGCGTATTACCCCAGAGTTTAGCTACGGCCTCACTAAAACCCTTGAATTTGGGTTTTATTTGCCCACCATTTATACCCCTGAATATGGTTATGAATCTGCTGGCTATAAACCTCGCTTGAAATGGTTGCCTATTCAAAACTCTGATTCTCAACCTTGGGCATTAGGGGTTAACTTTGAGTACTCTGTCTTAAATCAAGGCATGGAATATCCTCGCAAAGGGGCGGAAGTCCGTGGTATCGTTGCATGGAAAAATAATAAATGGTCGCTAGCCTTCAATCCTGTGATTGATTCTGGTCGCTCTGATGGGCAGAACAGCGACTGGGAATTCAATTACCACACTCGCGCTATCCGCCTTGTTGGTGATGGTGGGCCAATAACGGGTTACGGACTGGAATATTACCAAGGCCAATCAGCTGTGAATAATGGCAACCCCTATGCCGCACCAAAACAACTCTTCGCTATTGTTGAAGTACAACCCAAGGGAGCCTTTTTTAATGGCATGAGTATTCATATGGGCTTAGGCTATGGCTGGGACTCTGGCGATCAATTAACGTTTAAGATGATTATTTCTCCTAAGCTCTGATATTTTGGTCTTTAGGTAAGAGTTGGTAGGAGCATTCACAGTTGTTATCATGTACTCTTATTAACCCAATCTGTGCCAAAGTACAGATTGCTTTACTTTTAAAGGCTTGCCCAGAAATTTCATGACCCCTAAAATATCTGCAATCTTAATTACTAAAAATGAGATTCTAAATATAGAGGATTGTCTTGTTTCACTTAAAAATTGTGTCGATGAAATCATCATCGTTGATAGTCAAAGTACCGATGGTACTGTTGAGCTTGCAACTGCGCTTGGTGCTCATGTAACTCAAACAACGGATTGGCCTGGCTTTGGCCCACAAAAAAATCGTGCCCTTGATTTGGCTACTGGCGAATGGGTGCTCTCGATCGATGCTGATGAGCGTTTAACTCCAGAACTCATTACTGAGATTCAAGCTCGTATTGCTAATCCTCAAGAAATTGTTTGTTTTTCTATTCCGCGCCTAAGTCAATATTGTGGGAAATTTATTCATCATAGCGGTTGGCGCCCTGATTATGTGGATCGCTTATTTCTTCGCAACCAAGCACGTTTTTCAGACCACCTCGTTCACGAAAGACTCTTACCCTTCGGAAAAGTAGAGCAGTTAACCCACTCTTTAATCCATTTTAGCTATCGTAACTTTGAACAAGTTATTGAAAAAGTGAATACTTATTCAACATTAGGTGCACAACAAGCCTTTAAAGAGGGTAAAAGCTCTTCTGTAGCATCTGCCATCAGCCATGGCACTTGGGCTTTCTTTAGAACCTATGTTCTTCGCTTAGGGTTTTTAGATGGTTGGCATGGTCTTGCATTGGCAATCTCGAATGGGCAAGCATCCTATTACAAATATATTAAATTGCTTCATTTAATACAAATTAAAAAGAAGTCTTCTGCCATGGGGAGCGCAGATGATGTTTTGTAATTTGCATCCTATAGAATACAAATTCTTTAACTCTGAATCTTTCGAATGACTAAACGTATAGCCATTGTTGCATTGATATTATTTTCGTATTTGACAATTGCTCAAGCCAATAGTCAAGAGAAAGTACTTAAAGATTCTGTTCAAAATAGTGCCCCTGCGGAAGACCAAGAAACCGAAAACCTGAGCTTTCATGCTCAAATGACTTATATCAATCAACGGCATAACGACTTTAATTCTTCTTATTCGGGTGCGAATAGTTTGCTCAGTCGCTTTGAGGGTAGCGATGGTCGCAGCTATTCTCTGAGTGGGACCGTTTTTCTTGGCGCTAGATTGTGGAAAGATACAGAAGTCTATTACAACCCAGAAATGTTCTCAGGCACCCCCTTTACTGGATCATTAGTCGGTTTAGGTGGGGTGCAAAATGGTGAGCTTCAAAAAGGAGCTTACGCACCACCCGTCTATTACACCGCCCGTGCATTTGTGCGCCAAACGTTCCAGTTTGGAGGAGAGCGAGAGTATCTTGAATCAAGTGCTAACCAATTAGCTGGCTATGCTGATACCAATCGATTAGTCATTAGCGCTGGAAAATTTAACACTTTAGATTTTTTTGATGCAAACACCTACAGTCATGACCCGCGAACACAGTTTCAAAATTTTGCTATTTTTTCTATGGGCGCATACAACTATGCAGCTGACCCAAAGGGCTACACCTTTGGTGTGGTTGCTGAGTGGTACAAAGATAATTGGCTCTTAAAGGCTGCACGCTTAGCCATGCCTAAAGTTCCTAATACCGCTGATTTAGATTACTCACTTTCAGAAAACTACGGCGATCAAGTTGAACTTACCCGTGAGCATAATTTGTATGAGCAGCCCGGAGCTATTCGACTTCTTTATTTCCGCGCTAATGCCTTTATGTCCAATTACCGAAATTCGATTAACGTAGGTATACAAAATAATACAACGCCTGACATCCTTAATACGCGTTTAGCTAATCAACAGCTTTGGGGTTATGGTATTAATCTTGAACAAGCGATTTCAAATGATGTTGGCGTTTTTGCCCGGTGGAGTTGGAATACCGGTCAAACAGAAACACAAACCTTAGATATTAGCCAATCTCTTTCGGGCGGTGTTTCTATTAAAGGGACTTCATGGGGGCGGCCCGAAGATACGATTGGCATTGGCTATGCCATTAGTGGAATTTCAGCTTCAGAAATTGATTACTTACAGCGCGGTGGTATGACGGCTTTTATTGGTGATGGTAATATTCAATATGAGCGAGAGCGAATCTTTGAAACTTTCTATAGCATGAAAGCTTATAAGGGGGTTTGGTTAAGCGCGGATTTTCAGCGCATTGAAAATCCCGCCTTTAATGCTGCTAGAGGACCAATTCATATTTTTGGCTTAAGGGCACATATCGAGATGTAAATCGCTTTAATCAATTGTGATCTTTGCTTGTTGTACTACTTTGCCCCACCTTATTTGCTCAGCATAAATAAAGCTTGAAAATTGTTCTGGAGTATTGCCAATCAGGATCGCACCATCTTCAATCATACGATTAGAGTCTTCTTTAGATTGCAGTATTTTGACAATCTCTTTTTGCAACTTATCAATAATTGGTCGTGGTGTTCCTGCTGGCGCAATAATGCCATACCACTGGGATGTCTCAAAACCCTTATAACCAGACTCGGCGAGTGTTGGGACTTTTGGAAGTATTTTTGAGCGCTCGGCAGACCCTATTGCAAGAGGTCTAAGTGTCGATCCTTTAATTTGTCCCATCAGAGAAGGCAAGCCATTAAAGGTTGCTTGGATCTGGCCACCAATTAAATCAGTCAGCATAGGTCCAGACCCTTTATAAGGAACATGAACTAAATCTATTCCTGCTTCAGATGAAAAATACTCCATGGCCAAGTGACCTGCACTCCCATTTCCGGCAGAACCATAATTGATTTTCCCAGGATTTTTTTTGGCGTCTGCCACGAATTCACCAATCGTCTTGTAGGCGCTCTTTTCACTCACCGCAATAACGTTAGGTACTTTGGCTACCAATGTTATTGGCGCGAAATCTTTGTTCGGATCGTAGGGTAGTTTTTTTCCAAATAAAGCGGGATTTACAGCTAATGTGCCAACGTGTCCTAACATTAAGGTATAGCCATCTGGATTGGCTCGCTTGACTTCTTCCATAGCTATATTGCCAGCTCCGCCAGGTTTGTTTTCTACATAAACAGATTGTCCCAAAGCATTGGTTAATCCAATAGCAACGGAACGGGCCACGATTTCAGAAGTACCGCCCGTGGCAAAGGGAACGACTAAACGGATGGATTTTTCTGGATATGCAGCATATCCGCACTGCATAAAAGTCACTAAGAACAGCGCTAGATATTTTTTCATGTTTTTTGAAGCTTTTAGTTAGGAAACTTACTTTACTACACGTAAGCCGTGCTGTGTTAGCACCTGCGCCCCACGATCAGATTTTAATAAATTGATTAGTTGTTGAATACGCTCATCTGCAGGATTTTTACACCACAAAGCATACCTTGATGCCAACTCAAACTCCGTTGGGAATGGTCCCACAAGTGTAGCGGCATCAGCCTGAATAATCTCACTGACCTGTGTAATTCCTAACTCTACTTGTTTTGTGGAAACTAACCGCATTGTCTCCACTCCGTCTTTCGCTAAGATAGCTTTTGCCATGACTTCTTTTTCCAAACCTAATTTCTTAATCATTTCTTGAAAATGTAAGCCTACAGTCGCACCCCTAGCTGGGTCTGAAAAAGCGATAGATTTTGCTTGCTGTAAAGCTTGAATGAGCTCGGGGGTATTTGATATTTTTGGCTTCGATGGCCCAGAAAAAGCAATCCCCGCCACAGTATCTACTAAAGGTATTGCCCCATGTCCTTGTAATGCTCCGGTTTGTATTGCTCGCTCTATTCTGCTTTGCGTTGTGATCAAACATGCACTATTTTTATCCGCGAGAAACTTATTTTCTGCAGCTCCCGCAGTATCAAAATCATTCACCACAGGAGCTAATGGATTGGATTGATTTAAGATTTGCGTTAATTCAATCATCGGTATTTTCATGCCAGCAGCTGAGTACACCCGGTACTCTAACGCCATCACAAAGCCTATATTCAAAGTACCAACTGCAATCAATACGATTTTTAGTAATTGTTTTTTCATTTTCATTTTTCGTCTGTGGTGCCACGTCCATAGAGATGTTCGCGATCGTTTTGATTAAGCCAAGTCCATTGGCCTTCCTTTAAGTTACTGGGCATAACATAGTTCCCAATAGCTTGTCGGTGTAGGCCGCTGACGTGATTGCCCACCGCTGCCAACATCCTTTTGACCTGATGATATCTTCCCTCAACAATCGTCATTTCTAAAACCTGATCTGCTGTTTGCTCGCACTTAATTGCAAAACAGGGCTTTGGATCATCATCTAAAATAACCCCATTCAATAGATGTTCTATTTGCTTTTCTAAGATTTTTTCTGCAGTCTGAATAACATAAACCTTGCCAATGTTTTTTTTGGGCGTTGTCATTTGATGAATAAACTGACCATCATCTGACAGCAATAAGAGTCCAGTTGTATCCTGATCTAATCTACCAACGCATTGAATGCCCCTCTCTATTAACTGAGACGGAAATAAGTTATACACACTTGGGTGATGTTTTGTTTTGTGAGAACACTCATAATTCATCGGTTTATGAAACGCAATGTATGCCTTTTCATGAAAGGGCCATATTTCTCCCTCAATCTCTAATTGAAGATTTTCTGTACTAAAAAGCATGTCTGGGTCGTCAACCTCCTGACCTTCAATTTTGACCAACCCCGCCAAGATTAAATTAGCGCAATGTCGCCGCGTTCCAAATCCTTGGCTAAAAAGGATCTTATCTATGGGAGTGGGTTTAGGCTTGCTCATGTCAGCTGGGTCAATTGATCAAAGTACAAGCTTTAATCATAAAGGATGTGGGTTCATCATTGCAGAATACCCAATTTGAATGATTAATCAATGACCTACAACAGCCTGTAGTTCTGGTCTTAAAGTTGTCATCTTTTTCCTTTAAGATTGGTCGTCTTCATTCATAGAGAAATTCCCATGAAAAACTACTCTCGCCGCGATGTTTTAAAATATGCTTTATCAGCCCCCATGTTCCCTTTAGCAAGCTCTGGCGCTTTGGGGTTATTTTCAAGCTATGCCTCTGCTGCGACTAAAGGTTTAGAGATTGATTCAGTTTCATTTACTTCCATGCTCGCCCCCTCGCTGAGTAATCCTGCAGCCATGGCCAGGACAGAGATTGGATCTTCTCTAGAGATTCTATATAAAAATGGTATGAAAAAATCATTTGAACTCGCCTATGAACCATTTTTCATTACCGGCAACATGGTTCCGAATGGAAAAGGTGCAACAACATTGGCGGGTGGTTATTACGACATCAATAATCGTCCTATTTTTGATAAGTCAGTACCAGGCCAAGAGCGCCATATGTTTTCAGATTGCCCTGATGGCACCTCTTTATTAAAATTACCTTCTGCCAAAATTAAAGGCGTCAAAGGTAAGCCTGTATTTGCCGTTGTTCAGTTTGAGTACACAACCGCGAATCTAAAGGGTGATAAAACTTATGGCACACTGCCTTCTTCCATTGCCGTTTTATCTTTAGACCAAGATCAAAAAACTGGTAAGTTATCCTTGGTTCAATATTCAAATGTCGATACATCTGCCGCCAAAGGATTGTGGATTACCTGTGGCTCAAGCCTTTCACCATGGAATACACATCTGTCTAGTGAAGAGTATGAGCCTGATGCGCCTTTCATTGCAGAGAACAAGCGCTTTAAAGAGTTTAGTAAAAATTTATTTGGCGATGAGTCAACTGCCAACCCATATCATTATGGGCACTTGCCAGAAGTTACTGTTAACCCCGATGGCTCAGGTAGCATTGTTAAACACTATTGTCTTGGACGAATATCTCATGAACTCGTTGAGGTAATGCCCGACAATAAAACTGTTTTAATGGGTGATGACTATACCAATAGCGGCCTGTTTGTTTTCATTGCCGATAAAGATAAAGATTTATCCTCGGGTACCCTCTATGTGGCTAAACTTGGAACTGGCTTTTCTATCAACCCTGGAGACGTTGGGGCTTCTCTAAGCTGGATTAAGCTTGGACATGCAAGTAGTCGCGAGATCAAAGATTTGGCAGATAAATTAAAGCCAAGCGACATCATGACCGTTTTAAAAACAGATCCGAATGATGCTAGCTTCACAAAAATCTTTTATGACGGTCAAGCGAATTGGGTCAAGCTACAGCCGGGTATGGAAAAAGCAGCTGCTTTTTTAGAGACACATCGCTATGCGTATCTCATGGGCGGAAGTATGGGCTTTAGCAAGATGGAAGGCACGACAGTTAATGTCAAAGATAAAATCGCCTATACAGCACTACAAAACATCCAGGACTCTATGGCTAAAACTGGTAGGGGCTGGAATGCCAATAGTGGAATTGCCTTAAATGAGCCATTAATCGCAGGCGGTGTTTTTGCCCACCAATTATCTGGCGGTCTTCAAGACCACTTGGGCAATCCTATTGCAAGCGATTGGATGCCAAGACAAATGTATCCAATTCTGAAGGGGGAGGATATTGCTCAAGATGCTTTGGGTAATTTAGCAAATCCGGATTTAATTTCAAACCCTGACAATTTAAAGTTCTCTGAAAAGCTCCGTACTTTGTTTATTGGTGAAGATAGCTCTACCCATGTCAACAATTTTGTTTGGGCATATAACGTTGATACTAAAAAGCTTAGCCGTTTAATGTCAATGCCTGCAGGCGCAGAAGCTACAGGCCTTGGTGTGGTTGATAACCTTAATGGCTGGACTTACTTGACAACGAATTTTCAACACGCAGGAGATTGGTTGCCCAAGTTACACGATAAGGTAAAAGAAACTCTCGATCCGCTTATCAAAGAAAATTATAAGGGCCGCTTTGGAGCGGCTGTAGGTTATGTTACTGCTAAAGCTAGTGGAATAAAAATTTCCTAGTTACAACAAGAGGCTATCTCTAAACAAGAAATAGCCTCTTTTTATAATTATCTAAACGAGTGTTATTTTTTTGCGTTTGGAAAAAAGAGTTGCTCACCACCAACCTTATAGGACGCAATTGTCTCTTGTCCATCTTTTGATATTAACCAATCGATAAAAACTTGTCCTTCTTGTTTTTTCACTTGAGGAAATTTAACTGGACTCACTAACATCACACCATACTGATTAAATAAGCGCGGATCTCCTTCTGTAAGAATCGTAAGATCTCCACGATTCTTGAATGTCAACCAAGTGGCTCGGTCAGCCAATATATAGGCATTCATGGCTGAAGCAGTATTGAGTGCTGGTCCCATACCAGTGCCTGTCTCTTTATACCAAAGACTATTTGATGACACGTCGATACCGGCGTCTTTCCAATAGCGAAGTTCTGCAGCGTGTGTACCACTTTTGTCCCCACGAGATAAGAAGCTGGACTTACTATCAGCAATTTTCTTTAACGCTCCCAAAATATCCTTACTGCCATTAATTTTTGCAGGATCTGATTTTGGACCAATCAATACAAAATCGTTGTACATCACCTCTAGGCGTTTTTCTGCATACCCATCACTTACAAATTTTTCTTCAGCAGGTTTGTCGTGTACAAAAACGACATCTGCATCACCTCGACGTCCAATATCGAGAGCTTGACCTGTACCAACTGCAACAACCTTAACTTGTATTCCAAACTTTTTTTCAAAGATCGGTAGTAAATATCCATATAAGCCGCTTTGTTCTGTAGAAGTTGTGGATGACACCACAATTGATTTTTGCGCATAGCCAGGTAAAACTAATAATAAAAAGAAGTTGATTAATGCTATTTTTAAAACGTAACGCATACATTTCCTTTATCTGTTATTTGTTAGGTTACGATATACAAATATGAATGAATTAATCAATAAAGATATAAATATCTAACTCTATATTTCTTGTGTTTCTTTTTTACTTTATAAGTAAATGTTGAGTGAGGGTAAATAACCCAGCGGTTATTAAACAGCAAATACCTAATGACACATAAAAACTCATATTATTTTTTAGCATCCACCCAAAAAGAAGAAACATCGGTAAAGTAGGTAATACATACCAAAACGTTTGCTGACTCATATCAGCAATTTTGATCTTGTCTTTAGTTTCCATCCATATCAACAGGAAAGATGTAATAGATATAATTGGCAACGCCAACAGAAAAGCTGCCATAGCTGTACTTCGTTTACTCAACTCTGTCACAAGCACAATAATGATTGCAGCAATCAGGGTTTTGAATAAATAGCTCATGGTGCGATTTTAGTCCCATTTAACTGAATTGTAAGTTTCTTAGAGCCAATCACTATTCATTTAAAAAGATCTATCTATTCAGGAATTAAAAAATCTGTAATTAATGTAACCATCTCCACAACGCCCAAAACAATGACGAGGATAACTAAGGCAAGCGCAAGAGCAATCACACTAGCCATCCAACCTAAAGGGCCAGATAAGAATAGATAACTAATAACGAATGTCAAAATAGATAGGGCGATAGCAATCCGCTTGCCATATCGAATCATGCTTCGAAGTATTGGAAAACGTTCAAGTCCATGCGCGGCATTTGAAACCGCTACAGATGTTGCTTTTGTTAAGCCTTCTGACTCAGCAGAGACGTTTTGATTGGCTGACTCTATTGTGAATTGTTTACCTTCGAGCGTTGCAATCCGTTCTGCGGCGATTAACCCAAAACTACCCGACTTAATTAATCCGCCAATATATACAGAGTTTTTTCCACCTTCAATCCCTCCCGTTGTTGCACCGGCTGCAAACAGTCCGGATATTGGTTGTGACATAGCATCTAACACTTGGGCATGTTGATCAATATCGATTCCTACCATGGTGTAAGTGATGCCTGGACAAATTGGAATTGCCATTAAAGGGGCATCTACAATCGGCATTGGCTTGACTAACTCTGAGCGCTGTATCGGTAAAGTATTCAAGCGCCCGCTTTTTAAATGGTCGTTGTATTGATTGAGAGTCTCGATAAAAGCACTTGCCGGGACACCCATTTGTTCAGCTAACTCAGTTGCATTTGTTGCTCGTAAAACTGTTCCGCCTGCTCGCTCAAGGAGTGGGTTGGCGGGGATTCTCGCTGAAACGCCAGGGCCATCCCAAATCGTTTGATCAAATACAGCAAATAATTTTTCTGTTTTGGCGCGAGCCGCCAACTCATTTGCTAGGTGAACACCAGAAATACCCTCATCGACGACACGATTACCAGTTGCATCGATGACCATACCGGCTGTTGCTAGGGCATCAACCTCAGGATAAGGCCATACGGCATCATTGTGTTTAGCATCACTACACAATACGTGTCCATAAAAACGATTACCTGGGGTGATTACACCACCCACATCCATAGCCATAGACAAACCATCTCCACGACCAGTTCGGCCTCCCCGCTGGAATACCGAATCAAAGTGCTGTCCAATGTGTTTTTCAAATAACTGTCGATTTGCCTGAAATCCTCCATCAGCAATCACTCCATATGGCGCATCCCATATTTCAGGAATGCCCTTACAAGTTCCCTCTACACCAACAAATCGTCCTTGGTCCATTAATATGCGTGTGACACGTGCACCTAATTGCAAAACACCACCTCGCTCAACTAGCTCGAGTGCTAGTCTTCGTAAAATCAAATCTGGGCCACGTTCTTTCCAATCAATACCAGCTTTCAATGCTCGAGGAGGAGCCATACACCAGCGATAACCCTCTTGAGGATTAAACCGCATAAACTTACCACCTTTACCCTGTAACCATGTAATTAATCTTGAGCCTGTATGTGCAAGTGCTTTGGCTAACTCAGGCTTTGCCTCACCATCAGTGAGTCTTGTAATCACTTGCTCAAGCTCTTCTGGGGAGCGATATGGGTCATGAAATCCAATGTGCAAGATTCCACCAGACATACGGGAGTTGTTGGGGTAATCTACCCCTTCACCTTGCTCCAAGACAAGTGGCCGTAACCCTAATTCAGTGGCCCTCACGCCTGTTGTAAGTCCGGCGATTCCACCACCGATAATTATTAAGTCATACAAACGTTTAGATTCTGTCATTTTTTGTCGTTATTTAATTGCAATAGGTTCCATCTTTGCTGCCTGAGCAGCGGCCTTCCATAGCTTTAATTCATTATCATAAAAGTTATCCATATCCTTCGGTGAACCACCAAGTGGATCAATTGCCTGCTGATTGAATTTTTGAATGAGCTCTGGCGTTGAAAGAGTCGCATTTAATTCTTTGTTCAGTAAAGTAATAATTGCATCTGGCGTTCCAGCTGGTGCCGATAAACCCATCCAATAACCCGTTGCAATAGGAGGCAATCCGGCCTCAGCGAGGGTAGGGACATCAGGTAGATATACAGAACGCTTTGCAGAGGTAACAAAAATAGGTTTTAAATCACCTTTTTTAATAAATTCTCGTTGCGAGGAAATGGTACCAAAATAACCATTTATATTGCCGCCCAAAACATCTGTAATTGCAGCATTGGCACCTTTGTAAGGAATATGATTCACCTGAATATTCGCTTTGCCTGCAATCAACTCCATCAGCAAATGATGAATCGTACCAATCCCTGAAGATCCATAAGAAAATTGTCCGGGATTTTTTTTGGCATATGCAATCAGATCCTTTGCATTATTGACTCCTATCTTAGGGGTCACGGTTAAGACGTTATCTGCTACCCCTAACAAGATAATATTTTTCATGTCCTTTTTAAAGTCATAGGGCATATTTTGATATATCCATGGATTGATAGCACTCACAATATTTGTAAGGTAAAGGGTATATCCATCCGGCGCTGATTTTGCAACCGCATTATTACCAATAATTGTATTTGCACCTGGTTTGTTTTCGACAATAACGGGGGTCTTTAAACGATCACTCAAGTCACGTCCAATTTCTCGGGCCAAATAATCAGTGGATGCTCCAGGTAATAATCCAACGATAATTTTTATTGGTTTATTTGGGTAAGCTTCTTGAGCTTGAGTAGTAAGCCCAAAAAAAACACCCATACTTAATGTGGTCACTAGCGTGACTATTTTGTTGAACTTAATCATCGTCTCCCCTTGATATTATTTATTTTATTTTAACGATATATTGAAACAGTCCTACTGTCAAATATCGAGGCCCTTATTAGGGCCTAATTTTGTGTTTTTGGAACCAATAGTTTAATAATGCCCAGCACAATCCAAACCCAATTGCTAAAGCCAAATTACATATAACCGTTAAGATAAACACCATCGACAATGAAACTTGATCAGAAAATGGCCGCTCCCTAATTCGCCTCAAATGAACCCAATCGCCCATATTCCATGCAACATAAATCAAAATCGCAGCAAGGCAAGCAAGAGGAATTTCTGTAGCTAAATGACCCAGGAAAAACACAATTAGCACTAAAGTTAGGGAGTGTACTAGGCCAGATATTGGAGAAGTTCCCCCACTTTTGATATTTGTCACCGTTCTGGCAATGGTTCCAGTTGCAGGCATTCCGCCAATGAACGGTAGGAAAAAATTAGTAAGTCCTTGCCCCATTAATTCTTGATTAGAATCATGAGACTGCTGTGTCAAGCCATCAGCTACACGCGCACACAGCAATGACTCAATCGCTCCCAATATCGCCAAAGTCACAATCGGAACAAATAAATTTCCAAGGTCTACTGATGCAAATGATGGAATAACTAGCGCTGGCCAATGATTGGGTATCCCCCCAAAGCGAGTACCTATCGTTTCTATTGGCAAGTTAAATACATGAACTCCCCATGTAGCTAAAATCATCACCAATAAAATTTCAGGGATGTGCTTACCTACCCGAAAATGTTTTTTACTGATTCGCCAGACAAATAGGAATGCAAGACAAAGGAGACCGGTCTTCACCGTTGTAGAATTATATTCATGGATATGCGTATAAAGTGTATCTAGCATTGCAAAAAAATCAGCGGGTACTTCTACACTTAAACCTAAAAATTCTTTTAATTGACTCAAGAAAATTAAGATGGCAATACCACTGGTAAAGCCATGAATCACGGTCTGCGGTATCAGTCGAATTAAACCACCTATACGAAATACCCCCATTAAAAATAATAAGACCCCCGAAAGAGCTGTCGCTATTAAAAGATTCACAGGTCCATACGTATGCAAAATACCGTAAACAATAACGATGAAGGCTCCTGCTGGTCCCCCAATTTGAACCCTACAGCCTCCAAGGGTTGCCACTAAGGCTCCTGCGAGAATCGCTGTAAAAATACCAACCTCGGGTTTTAAACCACTCGCAATAGCAAATGCCATCGATAAAGGTAAGGCTATGACGCCAACGCTCAATCCTGCAAATACATCATTAATAAAGAGTTGTTGGTTGTATCCCTTCCATGAAGAAAGAATATTCGGCTGAAATTTCACAATGGCTTAGAACCTTTAAGTGATTTAAAAATTACGATATTTATATCTGCGTCCTAATTAGGATATACCTTTTCGTAAAATTTGCTAAAAACTTAAAAGCGCCTTTTCACCGATGTGATTTCTATGAGATTTACTTATCCCTTATCTTTCACTTGAAATGCCTGCATTGAGATTGCTAGGCAGACAATTGCCCAAAAGATTGGATACTCATATCCACCCAAGTTCCAATACCAACCAAAACCTTTCACCAGATGAAGGGCTCCTGCGGCGACGAACAAAGTCATACATGCGCCCAGAGCAGCATACCTCGTTAATAGGCCAAGGACTAATGCCACCCCGCAAATAAGCTCCGCAAAAAAAGCAACCATGACCCAAGTTTCTGGAGGTTGAAATCCTACCTTTTCAAAGAAGCCAACAACTGCAGGATTTAATGCACCCCCTACGACTTTTCCAAACGCATGTGGTAATAAAAAAGCTCCTGCTGTTATTCGTAGTAGATTCCAAGGTCTTCTAATGTCGAAGCTTGATGATTGAATCATAAAATCTTTTTTAGTTAGTCCAAGCATACAGCCTCCAATCTAGATTAATCTTTTACTCATAAACACTTTCTCTGTGTTGGAAAAGTAAAGGTTTGACTACCAAGCATCACCTATTGAAGAGCATAAATATTCCTTCATATTTTATTCATTTCTGATACCAGTAAAAGTGAAATATTTTATAGCTTATTTATCCAATTAACTTGCCGGCACAATTCGAATATCTCTTTCAGCGCCGTTCCCAAGTGCTTTTAAGGCGGCTTGATATCCTTCACTATTGTATGTAGCGACTGCTTTTTCTAAACTTTCAAACTCTATTAACACGACTCTTTGTTGCATTCCTGACTCGATAATTTTTACAGGCTCTCCGCGGGCCATAAATTTCCCCCCACCGGCAAGCATTGCTGGAGTTGCTAATTTTGCATAGGCCGCTAATGCATCTAAATCTGATACTGATTTATAGACGCTGACCCAATATACTTTTGACATCTGAGATCCCCTTCATGATTAGTGTATTAATAATTTTTTGTCTTTTATAAAGCGTAATTTAACGCTATACAACTAGCTCTACTTATGAAATTTATATCTCTTTATATTTATATTTATATTATTTAGACTCATTCTTTATCTATTTTAGTTTTTATAGTAGTGTGGGAAACCCCTATCAATGTCATGTTAGTGCTGATTAGGCGGCTGATGTATAGTCGGGCAGCAACTACGTCTATATTAATGCCGCAGCGTCACACTCTAACCAATTGGGTGAAGCATTTGAGAGCTTATTTAGGCAGCTTTTCTTTAGTCCAATCGGACGCTTTCTGGAGATCTGTACCGGCACCATGTACTGTACTACACGCCGTTAGAGTTATCGAGGCTATCAGGGATAAAATGAGTATTATTTTTTTCATTTTTAATTCGCAAGTTTAAAGGGTTGATTTATTCTAAACCCTTATTTTTTGGATTGGCAACATAAAACTACAATGAGCAATGCGCCCAATAGTTCCGCCACAATAAAACCCAAAACATCATTTGGGGAAATACCTACAAATGTATTCGTAAAGCTTCTTGCTAATGTGACTGCGGGATTAGCAAAAAAAGTTGAAGAGGTAAACCAGTATCCCGCAGTCACAGTAAGCGCAACTAACATTGGTGTATTTTCTTTGGCCTGTCGCTCACTAATCCGAATAACTAATAATATTAATATCGTTGATACGAATTCACTCGCCCAAATACCAACTCCAGTTCTTATTTTGGTGGACTCTTGAATCATCGGCAAATGAAACATAAGGTGTGTTAACCAAATTCCGCTTATTGCTCCACTGAACTGGCAAACCCAATAACCAACAAGTTTTTTCCAGCCATAATGGCCTAACTTCCAAAACATCAAACTGACGATTGGATTAAAGTGCGCCCCTGAAATAGGACCTAGCAATGTTATCAATACATACAATCCAGCCCCAGTAGCTATACTGTTCCCGAGTAAGGCGACTGCGGCATTGCCGGCCCCCAAAGTTTCACCCATAAATCCCGATCCAGCTACTATTGTTAATAGAAGTGCGGTGCCCATAAATTCAGCTAAATAAGATTTCATAGATTAGTATGGATTTTTCTTAAACTTAATGCATCAAGCGTCTCTAACGGGAGATTAGCTAATATATCGATACGCTTTTTCAGTCCAGTCATCACATCATTGAACGCGCGCTTCTTCTCTTCTTGTGTCCCTTGAACTTGTGATGGGTCTGGAAATCCCCAATGCGCTGTTGTTGGATTGCCGGGCCAATAGGGACATTGTTCTCCAGCGGCATCATCACAAACCGTAACAATGAAATCCATCTTAGGGGCATCCGGTAATCCATATTCATCCCATGACTTTGATCGTAATTTACTTTCGTCATATCCCATCTCTATTACTAACTCCCTAGCAATAGGGTTTACAGATGTTCCAGGGCTTGATCCTGCTGAATATCCAACGAACTTTTGACTTATATGGGTAGATGCCAATGCCTCCCCTATTACAGAGCGTGCAGAATTATGGGTGCACAGAAATAAAATATTGTATTTCTTCATTTGGCTTTGGCTTTCTTTGTTAACCGGGAAGG
>Ga0209188_1001467_pt1 | contig 18857 bp, 16 predicted proteins | sample C_130625_EF_Meta_FD_187307 | JGI IMG/M metagenome (GOLD analysis project Ga0209188, IMG submission 187307) | Freshwater microbial communities from Lake Croche, Canada to study carbon cycling - C_130625_EF_MetaG (SPAdes) (version 2) | ecosystem: Environmental > Aquatic > Freshwater > Lake... | reverse complement strand
TTGATAATCGTGCTGGTGCAAGTGGCAATATTGGTACGGACCATGCTGCTAAGGCAACTCCGGATGGTTATACGATTCTGATGGCAATTGATACGATGACGATGACCCCAGCAGTATATAAAACACTCCCTTTTGATCCTATCAAGGATTTAGACCCTATTGCCCGTCTTGCCACATCGAGTTATGCCTTAGCTGTCACTAACACATTACCTGTAAAGGATGTCAATTCTCTCCTAGCCCTGATTAAAAGTAAGCCAGGTCAACTCAACTATGGATCGCCCGGTAATGGCACTCCGCATCATTTGTCGATGGAATTACTGAAAAGTTTAAAAGGTGTTGACATTGTGCACGTTCCCTATAAGGGCATCGCCGGTGCGACTACCGATTTAATTGGAGGTCAAGTGCAAGTTATGTTTGCAACGTTTAACTCTCTGATTCCCTTTGCTAAGGCTGGGAAGTTAAAAATGATTGCCGTCACAGGAGCTAAACGTTCAGACCTTATGCCTGATGTGCCGACTTTTACTGAACAAGGTATCCCAGAATTAGAAAATCTTTACCCTTGGTACGGGGTCCTTGTTCCTGCAGGTACTCCAAAAGATATACAAAATAAAATCTTTAACGACTATACCGCTGTTATGAAACTTCCTGAAGTTGAAAAACAACTCAATGACCTCGGTATTCAAGTTCGACTTTCAACAGGCGATCAACTTAAAGACATTATCCAGTCCGATATAGCCCGTTGGAAAAAAGTAGTAAAAGACGCCAACATCCAAGCTAATTAATTCTATGACAAACCATACACAATCTACTCAGCCAGTTATAGATATCTATAACCATGTCATGCCACCTCTTTATATGGAGGAATTGAAAAAATATAGTAAAGATCCAGGCTTACTCAAAAGAATGACTTCGCTTCGGTTGCTATGGGATATTCCTGCACGTGTGGAAATGCTCAAAAAATGGCCACAAGTCAAACAAGTGTTAACCCTTGCGGTACCTTCTCCAGAAATGCTAGTAGATGGAGATTTATCTCCTAAGTTAGCGCGTATTGCGAATGAGGGAATGTATGAGATGTGTCAAACATGGCCAGATTTCTTCCCATGCTTTGCTGCAACATTACCTATGAATAACCCACAAGCTGCTCTCGAAGAAATGGATTATGCCATTAAGAATTTCGGCGCTCGTGGCGTGCAAGTTTTAACGAGTGTGAATGGTGTTGCAATAGATCACCCAGATTACTTTCCAATTTTTGAGCGGATGGCTAACCATCATCAGTTACCTGTTTGGATGCATCCGATTCGACTGGCAAAAAAACCTGATTATGTCGATGAAGAAAAATCTAAATATGAGGTTTGGCAAGTTCTCGGTTGGCCATTTGAGACAAGTGTTGCAATGTCTCGTATCGTCTTCTCAGGTATTCTTGAAAAATTACCGAATCTCAAAATGATTACGCATCATTGTGGAGGCATGATTCCATACTTTAGCGGTCGCGCTGAAACTCTCTGGGCGCAACTTGGCTCTCGAAGTGCAGATAATAGCGAAGCTGATGTTCTTAAATCATTAAGTAAACCACCGATTGACTACTTTAAGATGTTCTATGGTGATACGGTTCTTGGTGGTTCTGCTTCAGCACTGCGTTGTGGACTCGACTTTTTCGGTACGGAACATGTAGTTTTTGCAAGTGATTGCCCTTTTGATCCTGAAGGTGGCGAGATGTATATTCGTGAAGGAATTAATTCAGTTTTTGCCGTCGGTCTTTCTCCACAAGAAATCCATCAAGTTTGCTGCTCCAATGCAAATGAGTTAATGAAAACTACTCTTTTTTCAGGGAAATAATATGTTGATCGAAACTAATGGCATTCAAACACACTATGTAATTGATGGGGATGCCTCAAAACCTTGGCTCACCATGGTTACTGGGATTACGAACGACACTTCGATGTGGGATGGTCAAATCGATACCTTAAAAAACGATTTTCATATTTTGCGTTATGACTTACGTGGTCAAGGAAAATCATCCAGTACACATGGTGCCTATACGGTTGAATTACTCTGCGAGGATCTGCTCGCCTTATGGGATAAGTTAGATATTCAACAAAGTCATTTAATGGGGCTAGGACTCGGTGGTTCCATTTGTTTGGCCATGGGTATTCATCACTCCGACAGAATCCTCAAATTAGTTCCTTGTTGCTGCAGATCAAAAATGGTTCCTGGATTTGCCAGTATGTGGCATGGTCTATTAGATCAAGTCAAAAGAAATGGTATCGAATCCATTGTTGAAAATACGGCACAGCGCTGGTTTTCAGATAGCTTTAAAGCGCAGTATCCAGAAAAACTAGATGCAGTTCGGGAAATGATTCGTGGGACTAGTGCGGATGGTTATCATGGGGTTGTAAGTGCTTTTATTCATTTGAATGTAGAAAGTGATTTAGGCAAAATTACAGTGCCAACGATGCTCATGGGTGGAGCTGAGGATAAGGTAGGTGGCCCTGAAGATATCATGCGTGAAATCACTGCACATATCCCAGGTGCGACCTATAGTCCTGTTCCAGAAGCTGCGCATATCGCAAATCTACAAAACCCAAGTGGCTTTAATGACATCCTCTATCGTTTTTTAACCCAAGCTTAAAACAGGGACTGAACATGAACTCTTTCTTTAAAACAATGATCCTACTTAGCTTGCTTTTAACACTTCAAGCCCAAGCAGATACCTACCCTTCCAAAATGATTCGTATCGTTGAGCCGGCGGGTCCAGGGAGTGCTGTAGATAATGCTGCACGTGATCTTACGCAAGGGATGTCTGATCTATTAGGTCAACAAGTGATTATTGATAATAAGCCAGGCGCAAATAGTGCGATTGGTGCCAATGAAGTAGCAAGGGCACCAGCAGATGGCTATACCCTATTCCACGGCAATGTGAATAATGCTCTGAATGATCTTCTTCTGAAAAATAATTGCTGTAAGTTGGGCGAGGCTCTGATTCCAGTTACTCGGGTAGTCAGCGTGCCTCTAGTAATGGTTGTTCATCCATCCTTACCTGTGAATAATATTAAAGAGTTTATTGCTCTAGCAAAATCTGATCCTAAAAAAATTACGAATGCCTCTGGTGGTGCTGGTTCTATTACGCAACTGTTAGGTGAGTTAACTAAAGCAAAAGCAGGGATCTCCATGACTGAGATTCCTTATAAAGCCATCGGCGCCGAAATGCCTGATCTTCTCGGTGGGCATGTCATGGTGGCATACCTAAATCCTGTAGTAATTGCTCAACATATAAAATCAGGTAAGTTAAAAGCCCTTGGCGTTGCTGGAAATAAAAGAATCTCTATCATGCCCGATGTACCAACTCTCGCAGAGGCTGGATTGCCAGGTGTTGAGGGGGCCGGATGGAACGGTATTTTTGTCCCCAAAGGTACTCCCGATGCTGTTGTGACCCGTCTTTTTGCAGAGTTAAATAAAGTGATGAACACGCGTACTTATAAAGATAAAGCAGCTACCTATGGATACGATGTCGGTAGTGAAAACCCAGCTCAGTTTGGTCAATTTGTGAAAGATGAAATTACCAAGTGGGGTAAAGTTATTAAAGATGCCAATATCAAGATTGAAAACTAAGAAAGTTTCTTATGCCTTTTGCAAGTATCCGCTCTGTTCAAATATTTTATGAAACCTTTGGTGATCATGGTCCCTGGTTGGCCCTGAATTCTGGAGGACGAAATAGTCATGCTGAAATGGCGCCGTTTGCAATGCAAATTGCCGAGCAAGGTTTTCGTGTTCTCGTGCATGATCGTCGTAATACTGGCGCTTCTCAAATGCTCTTCGAAGGTAAGGATGGTGAAGAAGAAATTTGGGCGGATGATCTATATGAACTGATGCAATCTTTAAATGCTCTTCCAGCTTATTTTGGCGGATCTTCTGCAGGTGCGCGTTTATCCATGCTGATGCGCCGAAGACATCCTGAATCAGTCAAAGGACTTCTTTTGATGCGTGTCACTGGTGGTGCTTTTGCAGCTGGCAGATTACCCAATATGTATTATTTGCAATTTATCAAAGCTGCTCAAGAAAACGGTATGGAAGGCGTATGTCAAACAGATTGGTATAAAGAACGTCTTACTCTGAACCCAAGTAATCGAGATTATCTGATGTCTCTGGATCCCAAAGACTTTATTGCGCAACAAGAATACTGGCTCAGTAAGTTTTTACAAGGTCCAAGATCTCCGGTGATGGGTATGGAGAATGCTGAACTGGCACAATTTAATTTGCCTGTCTTGATCGTTCCAGGTAATGATAGAACCCATGCCAGCGAGAATGGAATTGCTGCTCACCAATTGATTCCAGGTAGTGAGCTATTCCAATTACCAACGACTGATCAAGACTCGGATTTAATTGCTTTTCCGTTATGGAAAGAATTCTATCCCCTACTGACTGAGCGCTTTGTTGAATTTATGCGCGCCCAACCCTAAAATTACCAAGCAGGATCTAGTCCATATTTTTTGATAAATGGTATTGCTGCTTCCGATTGAAGAGTCTTCATCCAAGCTTTTGTAGCTGCAACATCACCCACTTTTTCATGGATGCCAAATGCAAAGGTTGTAATACTTTGAATCTCCGCTGGTAAGGGTCCCACAAAGTCGATGGCAGGCACGGCCAAAATCTCAGGCACTTGCTGGAGTCCTATCTCAGCTTCGCCGCGCTGTACGACTGCACCGACTGGCTCTCCTTGAATCACTTTTAACTTAGGTGCTAATTGTGCTGTAATGCCCATTTTTTCAAAAAGCGATACTAAATAAACACCACTAGGTCCGGTTGAGTAGGCAACTGATTTGGCATTGAGCAATGCGGTTTTAACAGCTTCTGCTGTACTAAGGTCTGGTTTGACTGAACCTTTTTGCATTCCAATACCAATTCCAGACTTGACATAATTTTGACGTGAACCTGCTTGTAATTTACCAAGTTTCGTCAACTCATCAATACCTGAGCCAGCGATGATGACCAAGTCTGCAGCTTCTCCACCTTTGAGTCGATTCATGATTTCTACTGTGGGCAACCACAAGGTGGTGACTTTATGCCCGGTTGATTTTTCAAAATCAGGCACCATCGCTAAATAAGCATCTTTAAATGCGACTGAGGAAATGACTTTGATTTCAGAAGCCATCGCTGAGTGTCCCAATATTCCAGCGGCGCAAGCAACCGCAACCATGATTTGTTTGATGTTCATACATGTCTCCTAATAGGCTTTCTTTTTTTAATTAATGTCCAACGTGTAAAGCATTTAATAATCTCGATACCATGTTGTAAGCAGAAATGGTTGTGACGACTTCTAGAATTTCGCGATCATTGAAGTGCGCTTTGACCTGGTCATATAACGCATCAGGTACCTGAATATCTCTAGTCATCACATCGGTTAGTTCCATCACAAGAATTTCTACCTCAGTAAAACCAAATGTCACTTTTTCTTGTTGAACCAACTGTATTTGCTCTTCAGTAACGCCTGCAGTGATTGCATGTGGGCGGTGTGCATCAAACTCATAATGCGCGCGATTGAGTACTGCCACTCTCAGAATCATGAGCTCTTTTAAACTTGCTGGTAAAGAACTACGATTACGCACTGCGGTTAACAATGCTTCCCAACCTTGGGCAATCTCAGGACTATTGAGAAGGGTGCGATAGAGTGGAGATATTCTTCCCCTCTCTTTGAGGATATTCGCCTCAATCTCAGACAGTTCTGGTCGAGTTCCTGGCACTACTTCTTGGATTCTTTTAGTCATATTTTTACTCAGGTTTGATATTTTTAGCTTTAATTAACTTGGTCCATTTGTTGATGTCGTTTTTCAAGATAGTACCTAACTCATCTGCCGTAGATCCCACAGGATCGGCGCCGGACTGTAACAAACGATTTTTAATATCTTCTTGCGCAAGTACTTTTTTCATGGCTGCATTGATACGATCAACTTCTACTTTGGATGTGCCCGCTTTGGCAAAGAGTGCATACCAATTATTGGAATCAACGCCAGGGACTCCCATTTCAGCAAAGGTCTTGACCTCTGGTAATGCTGGGCTGCGTTTTGGTGCTGCGATGCCGATTGGCTTTAACTTACCTGATTTAATGTAACCTATTAATCCAGGAATGTCGCCAAAGAACCCATCCACATGTCCTCCAAGAACATCGGTAATGGCCGGCGCGGCACCTTTGTAAGGGATATGTAACAACTTACCCTTCGTTGAATCTGCAAGTTGTTCCATGGCTAAATGAGGAACACTACCTGTTCCTGAAGATGCCATCGTCACTTCTTTTTGTTTCGAAATCGCGACAAACTCTCCACCAGTGTTGGCCGGATTATTTGGGTTGACTACCAATACTTCAACGTTATTCACTACCAATGAAATAGGTGCAAGGTCTCGAAGAGGGTTGTAGGATAACTTTTCATAAAGTCCCGGATTAATAGCAACTGCACCCGCACTAGTAAACCAAAGTACTTTGCCATCTGCAGGGGCATTGATCATATATTCCGCAGAGATTGCACCATTGCCGCCAGGTTTGTTATCAATAATTATTTGTGTTCCTAATTCTTTACCTAAAGGTTCCGCAATGGTTCGTGCCACAAAATCAACAGGCCCTCCCGGCGGAAACGCGACTAACATTTTGATTTGGTTCGTTTGTGCCAAGGAACTACTTGCGACAACAAGGCCTAACATTACTTGAGCTATTTTTAAAGTTGTTTTCTTCATCATTTTTCTTTTCAGTTTTTTAATTAATCACATTTAGCGGACATACCGCCATCTATAACAATTTCTGTTCCAGTAATAAATCGGGCCTCATCAGAAGCCAAGAACACTGCAGCATTGGCAGTATCCATGCCATCTCCCATAAACGGTAATGGAATCCGCGCTTGACGCTGTTCTAAAATCGTAGCAACATCGCCACCCGTTCTTTGCTTAGCAAGTCTTGTTTCTACCATCGGTGTATGAAGTTGACCGGGAACAATCGTATTTACCCGAATACTTTGCTTAGCGTATTGCACTGCCAATACTTTAGAAAATTGAATAATTCCTGCCTTGGTTGCTGCATAGGCGATTTGCGCAGATCCCGTCCAGCGCATTCCTGAGGTTGATGCCATATTAATAATAGCTCCAGAACCCTGCTCAATCATATGGGGTAGGGCATATTTACAAGTTAAAAACACACTCTTTAAGTTGTAATCCACCTGAGTATCCCAAACCTCTTCCGACATTTCTACGGGGCCACCTTTAGCAGATCCACCTACGTTATTCACCAGAATATCAATTCGTCCAAACTTCTCAATACAGTCTTGTACCATTTTCTCGATAGAGGCTGATTGCATCACATCTACAATCCCAGTTTTGATGCGAGAGACTGCATCACCAGCATATGTCAAGGTTTCATCTAGACGAGCTTGGTCAATATCAGCGGCGTAAACTTGTGCGCCCTCTTGAGCAAAACGGACAGTCATAGCACGACCATTTCCCCAGCCCGGGCCGACAGAACCTGCACCGGTGATCAATGCAATTTTTCCATGTAAACGATTTGACATTATTTTTTTTATTGATGTTTAAATTGGTAAAAAATTTCGGGATTAGAAACCATTATATGCTCGATTTTTTTCTCAGAATCCGCAATTTGACTGATGGTATTTACTAAAATTTCATCATGAGGAATATGGTGGTGATTGGGGTGTGGCCAGTCGGTTCCCCAAACACATTTTTCTGTAAAACGATCCACTAATATTTTGGCAAGTGTTGCTCCTGCAATGTAATCATTACTGTTCACAATACGGTCTACACCACTGACCTTCATATGCATTTTTGGATCATCCATCAGTTTTAATAATGCTTCAAAATCTTCATGATGTGGTCCTTTATTCGCATCGACACGTCCCATATGATCAATCATCACTGGAGCAGCCGATTGCTTTAACTGTGGAGCCAACTCATGTACCAAATTACTGCTAAAGTGCACTTGTAAATGCATACCTAGGGGTTCTAAACGCTTACTTAACTCAAGGATATCTTCCATCGAATCACTATTCTTGAGATGCGCCATAAAGTTAAAACGTACGCCACGAAATCCTTGTTGATACATCTCTTTGAGCTCAGAACTAGTCACTTTTGCAGAGGCTAATGCAACGCCCAAATAAGTGCCTGGCCTAGCCTGCATTGCATCAACAACCACTGAATTATCAAATCCATGTAATGCGGTTTGAACAATCACACAACGCTCAATCCCTAATGTCTGATGCAAGGCAAATAATTTTTCTTTTGGAGCATCTACCGGTGTAAAACTTCGTTCAGGTAAATATGGGAAACGATCTGCTGGTCCAAAGATATGACAATGAGCATCACACGATAACGCTGGCAATTTGAGTTGAGGTGTTGGAACTTCTTCCCAATAAGTTCGTTTAAGTTCAGTCATATTTATCCTTTTTATTGAGTAAATCCTGAATATGTAAATTTCTAATCGGTGGACAAAATTGATAAAAACCAATTGCTACCAAAAGAGTCACAAACCCACCAAAAGCAATCGATGGAGCAAGTCCTAATATGCTTGCGGCAATACCAGACTCAAGAGCGCCTAATTCATTTGAAGATCCTACAAATATGCCATTAATCGAACTGACTCTACCACGCAAAAAGTCAGGAGTTGTTAATTGGAAAATAGCAATTCGAACGACTACCGAAATAGAATCAAAACACCCTGTTAAAAATAGAAAGAAGGCGCTCATCCACACAGTCGTGGATAAACTAAAGCCAATAATGGATATACCAAAACCCGCAACTCCAAAGAGGACATATTTCCCAGAGTGATATAGGATTGGTTTTCTAGCAAAGTAAAAACCAGTCAGAATAGCTCCAATGGCTGGAGCCGCTCTTAATATGCCTAAGGTCTCAGGTCCTTGATTTAGGACTTCTTTCACAAATGCGGGCAACATCGATACAGCACCACCAAATAAAACAGCCAACATATCAATACTCATGGCTGACAAAATAAGTCGATGATTTTTGACGTACAAAATACTTTCTTTAAAACTTTCCCAAAAAGGCGCTGTATTTTTTTCTCTTTTTAAATTCTTCAGGTGCACCATGAAAACACCATATTGGCCTAGTAAGGCAAACAAACCTGCAATCAAGTAGGTATAGTCTAAACCAATGGCCGCAATGGCAAAGCCTGCAAGTGCTGGACCTGTCACCACGCAAGCCTGAAAAGCTGAAGAGGCATAAGCTGAATATTTGGGAGTTAGTTCCCATGGGATTACTTGCCCAAAGATTGACTGATAGGCTGGTCTCAATAATGCCCGCCCAACACCTAAGAACGCCACAGACAAATAAATATAAAACTCAGCCGGCTCAAACATACCTCGAGCAACGAACATTAAAAAGATGCCAATCACCACATGCATTAGACTCGAAATGGTCGCAATCATTCTCCTAGAATGGGTATCGACCCAATGCCCAGCAAATAACGCACAGATAAAATACGGAATCAATTCAACTAAGCCGAGCAATCCTAGTGACATTACATCACCTGTGATATCAAATAGATGCCACCCTACAGCTACCATCAACATTTGATAGCTCAGGGTACTGCCTACACGATAAATAAGCGTCGCAGTAAAGTCGCGACGCACGGCTGGGGTAGATTGCATAGAGACAGTTTAAGCGAAGTGAGTATTCAACTCGACTTCGCTAGTGGATGGCGCTTGGCTCTGGTGCTTCATGCCCAGTTGATGAGCCGCTATCGGTTGAGGATTGACGTAGATGATGATCTTCCGCCAAGAATAAATACATTGCTGGCACAACAAACAGGGTAAACAAGGTTCCAATCGATAAGCCTGTGAAAATCACAATGCCCATCGATTGACGTCCAGCTGCTCCAGCTCCTGATGCAATTACCAGAGGAACTACACCAAAGACCATCGCTGCAGTTGTCATTAAGATAGGACGAAGTCTTGTTGCACTTGCTTCAACAATGGCATCTAATTTGGAACGACCTTGTTGCTGGAGATGATTTGCAAACTCGACCATCAAAATACCGTGTTTACTAATCAAGCCCATGAGGGTCACAATCCCCACTTGGGTATACACATTAATACTAGTTAAGCCAAGATTAATAAAGATTAATGCACCGAAAATCGCCATTGGTACAGACACTAAAATCACAATTGGATCTCTAAAGCTTTCAAACTGAGCGGCCAAAATCAAGAAAATAATAATGATGGCAAAAAACATCGTACCCACAAAGCCGCCAGACTCTTTAACAAACTGTCGAGATGGTCCTGCATAATCCACTGAATAACCAACGGGCCCTGCTTCTTTAACAGCATTTTTAATAAAATCAATGACCTCTGCTTCAGATACAAAAGGTGTTTTAACTCCAGAGATCGTCGCAGAGTTGAGCTGTTGGAAGTGATTAATCGAACCAGGTACAACGCGTCGTTCAATATGCGCCACATTACGCGCCTGTATTAAATTACCACTTGGTGTGCGTATCGTTTGATTGAGAATTTGATCTGAATTTAAACGGTTTACTTGTAATACTTGCGGAATCACACGATAAGACCGGCCAGCAACAGAGAAGTAATTAACATAGCCACCACCCATCGCTGCAGATAGTTCATTAGCCACATCTTGTTGGGTCATACCTATCGCTGCAACTTTATCGCGATCAATAACAAGGACATCTTGCGGTTTATCAATTTTTAAATCTGAATCAACGAAGAAGAACATACCACTCTTACGCGCTTTATCCAATACGGCTTGTGAAACTTCGTTAAGGTTTTCATAAGACTCTGTTGTGTTGATGACGACTTGGACTGGTAAGCCTTGTGCTCCCGGTAATGCTGGGAACTGGAAAGCAGCAACCCGAGCACCTGCAATCGTATTCCACTTTTCTTGCATTTCTTTTTGGAAAGTGGTGGCATCTTTTTTACGCTCATCCCAATCTTTTAGGATGACACCGCCAAAGCTACTGGTGGCGCTAGTAATTTGGAACATTTGCTGATATTCAGACTCTTTACTCGACTTCTCAAAGATTTGAGTAGCATAGGATTGCATTTGATTGACGGTTGCATTCGGGGGACCAGATGCCTGCATCAAAACAATACCCTGATCTTCAGTCGGGGCTAATTCTGATTTCGATGTCGAGAATAAATACACAACTCCGAATAGCAGGAGTACACCCATCACCACCATAACTTGCCAGGTTGAAAGAATACTTCTCAGACGTCGTTTATATCCACTCTCAACTTTTCCAAATATCGAGTCAACTCTTTGCAGAAATTTTCCTGGATTGTCATCATGCTTCAAAATACGTGAACACATCATCGGTGACAGTGTTAGAGCAACTACTCCAGAGACTGCAACAGACCCCGCTAAGGTGAATGCAAACTCCGTAAAGAGTGCACCTGTTAAGCCTCCCTGAAAACCAATCGGTATATATACTGCAATCAACACAACGGTCATCGCCAGAATCGGCATACCTAGTTCTCTTGCCGCAAGAATTGATGCTTCTCTAGGTGTCTTACCTTCTTTTAAATGTCGATCAACGTTCTCAACGACAATAATTGCGTCATCCACCACCAAGCCAATCGCTAGAACCAAGGCTAATAGAGTCAATAAATTGATGGAGTAACCCAGTACCTGCATCATAAAGAATGTGCCGATCAGTGACAGTGGCATTGCAATGATTGGAATAATAACCGCTCTAAAACTTCCCAAGAATAAGAAGATAACGATGGTAACAATGACCAGTGCCTCAACTAAAGTTTTAATCACTTCGTCAATTGAGGTTGTAATAAACTTGGTGGAATCATAGACAACCTCACCAGTAAGTCCTACTGGCAATTGTTTCTGAATATCCGGCAATACATCGCGTACACGCTTTGCAACATCTAATAAATTTGCCTCAGGTGCAACTTTAATACCAATAAACACTGATTGTTTACCGCTAAATGCGACATTAGTTGAGTAATCCTCTGAACCTAGAGAAACCGTAGCAACTTGATCAAGACGAACGATATCTGTGCCATTGCTTTTAATAATGAGTTTTTTAAACTCATCTAAGCTATGCAAATCTGTACCAGCCACTAAGTCCACACCAACCATGTCACCCTTAGTTGAACCCACGGTTGATAAAACATTATTAGCAGCTAAAGCTTTATAAACGTCACTCGCCCCTAAACCTAAACCTGCTAATTTTTCTTGATCAAGCCACGCTCGTAAAGCAAATTTTCTACCGCCTAAAATCTCCGCAGTTTGCACCCCTTCAACAGAGTCTAATTTAGGTTTTACAACTCTTAGCAAATAATCCGTAATACTATTATTTGGCAAAACATCACTAGCAAAACCCATATACATCGCATCTGTAGATTGACCAACTGCAACTGTTAACACGGAAGCTTGTGCCTGAGGTGGTAATTGATTTTTAACAGAAGTGATTTGTGTATTAATTTGGGTTAAAGCAGCATTGGCGTTGTAATTCAACTTCAGCGTTGCGATGATGGTCGATAAACCACTCACGCTAGTAGATGACATATAGTCAATACCTTGAGCCTGAGCAATTGCACCCTCTAAAGGTTGCGTGATAAATCCTGCAACCGTTGCAGGGTCGGCACCATAATAAGCTGTTGTAATGGTAACAATCGCATTTTCAGTTTTAGGGTACTGACTAACAGGTAACGAGCCAACTGCTTTAAATCCTAATAAAAGAATTAACAAACTCACCACGATGGACATTACTGGTTTTTGTATAAAAATGTCAGTCCATTTCATACTAGCACCTCGCAATATTTACTCAATATTTTGATCATCATGTTCTTATTCTTGTGGCTTAGGATTAGCGTTGTTAGCAGGAACTACTGAGTTGTTCACAATTAATGGTGTGCCATTCTTTAGCTTCAGTTGTCCGCTTGTGACAATCGTATCGCCGACCTTGATGCCCTTCAAAATAGCGACTTGATCGCCACGGGTAGGTCCAGTTGTTACAAACACTTGCAGTGCCTCTAAACTTTCTTTTCCATCTTTACCAGTACCCTTTTTCGCAATGTAAATCACAGAACCGTAGGGGTTATAAGTAACAGCTGTTTGTGGGACAGTGATGTAACGTAACTTTTCACCACTATCAATTTTTAAGTTGGCAAACATACCAGGTAATAATTTTTTATCAGGATTACTCACCAATGCTTCTACTTGTATATTTCTAGTATTGGGGTCGACTTTTGGACTGATTGCTGTAATTTTTCCTTTAAAGTATTGATCTCCAAATGCATCGGAATTCACACTAACGATTTGATCTTTCTGAATCTGTGCCACAACACTCTGCGGAAGAGTGAAGTCCACAAAAATAGGATCGATCGTTTGCAAGGTCATAATTTTGTCACCACTATTGATAAACTGACCTGGATTAATCGACACAACACCCACTCTCCCAGAAAACGGCGCCTTTAAGTTCTTTTTGGCAACCAATGCAGCTTGTTGGTCGACTTGGGCTGATTTCGCTTTATAGTCTGCACTACTAGAATCAAAGGCATTTTTACTAATCGCCTCAATGGCTAATTGTTGGCGATCTCGTTCGTTGATAACCTTAGCAAGATCAGCTTGAGCCTGTAATGCTGCTAATTGTGCACGATCTGAATCCTGCACCATGGCCATCAAAAGATAACCTTCTTTGACATCCATACCAGACTTAGCATAGACATTTTTGACAATACCATTAATTTCTGTACTGAGTTCAACACCCCGATACGCCCTTAAGCTACCGGATGCTGTAAGTTGTGGTTGCCATTCGTCATCACCTACAACCATCGTGGTTACTGAAGCAGGTGGAGAACCTGCTCCTGCTAAGTATTTTTTAATCATGATGGTCTTAAACAAGTTAAAACCAATGATGAGCCCCATCAAGACAAAAACACCAATCAACATCCAAATCATTCTTTTACGAAGCGGAGATTGAGTATTATTCGAAGAAACAGAAGATGGAGACTTTTTGAAGATATTCATAGTTATTTCACTTCTTGTTGTGCTGGAGATACGGTTGAAGATGAACCTTGAGTTCGCCCAAGATAAGCAGGCCCAGAACGATTCCACCAACCACCTCCAATAGCAGCATATAAGGCTGCGGTGCTTGTGTATCGATCTGCTTGTGCTTGAATTAAATTAATCTTCGCCTGCTGGTACTGTGTTTGCGAACTTAAAACAGCAAGGTAATTGGTAGAGCCTAACTTATATTGTTGTGTAACTAAATTTAAATTAACGCCTGCATTTTTTTCAGCACTTGCCGCAGAGGCTAACGTGTTTGCAGACGCCTCTAATGACTTAAGGGCATTGGCTACTTCTTGGAAAGCATTCACGACAGTACCTTCGTAATTTGCTGCAGCTTGCTCATAAGCTGCCTTTGCGGCATCACGTTGCGCTCTTAATGTACCCCCCTGAAATAATGGCTGAAATATCCCAGCACCGAGATTCCACATAGCAGTTCCTGGCCCAAATAATGCACTTGTTGTTAACGCTTCAGAACCATATGCTGCTGTAAGATTTAATTGCGGCAATAAGTTGGCTGTAGCCACCCCAACTTGTGCGTTAGATGCCCGAAGTGCAGCCTCTGCAGCACGAATATCTGGACGTTGTCTGACTAAGTCTGTTGGAATCACCTTTGGAATCTCACTGGGCAAATGCAAATTTGCTAAACGAAATTGCGGCAAGTCTGCTGAACCCGGATAACTACCTGTATAGGCTACTAACATATTGCGCGTAAAGGATAAATTTTTGTCAAAGCTATAGAGTTGTGTTTGAGAATTTGCAACAAGAGTATTTTGGGAACTTGTATCAATTCTAGAAACGGTACCAATCGCAAACTGCTGATCAATTAACTTGGCTAAATTTTGCTGTGATTGCAAAATAGTTTGCGTTGCTTCGAGTTGCTCTCTTTGTGCCGCCTCACGAATGGCTGCATTCACCACATTGGTGGTCAATGATAAATAGGTCGCTTCTAATTGAAATTGCTGATACTCAGCTTGCGCCTTGGCACTTTCTACGAGTCGACGTGATCCACCGAATAAATCAACCTTGTAAGCTACGCTGATATTTGCATTGTATAAATTATAAATATTGGGCTCACCCGTTGATTGCCCAAAAAATGCAGGTGGAACTTGCTGCCGAACTCCTGAAGCATTGATTCCGACAGATGGAAAATAAACACCCGTCTGAGCTCTAGCAGTAGATTGTGCAGATCTCAAAGCAGCATCAGCAGCTTGTAAATTAGGGTTTTTGTGCAAAGCTGCATCAACAATGCGGTTTAAATCTTTCGACTCAAATAATGTCCACCAATCCGCTGGAACCTTTAATTGATCAACATATGCTTGTGAACCGCCTCCAACCATGTTGGGAACGGAAATTAATTGCGTTGGCAACGGGTTCGATGTCAGCTTCGCTTGATTAGAAAGAGTTGGTGCTTCAAAGTCTGGACCTGCTGCACAACCAGTAATTAGAAGGCAAACAGCAGATATGGATAATAAGTGCTGATGTTTGCCAATGGTAAAACGCATCATGTGGTATTTACTCAGAAAGTTACAAATTAGTTACACATACATCTTATCACCCTCACATGAAAACTGCTAAATACCCATACTATTGAAAGTATTAATGTTTAGGGAAGTTTTTAGCCTCTTTAGATAAATCTTCTTCTAAATCTGCCAAAATTCGAGCTAAAGCATTTTGTTGAGCCCGAGCAATACTTTTTGCTGAGTTATCTGAAATCGGCTCACGTTGTTGGTATTTTTTTCTAAATATCACATTGTTCTTTTTCAAGCCATCTGCATTACTTAAATAATATTCAATCGTGATCACTGCCGACGGCGTTTGTCCTGTTCGAAAATCTGTATACATTTCATCAACAGTTCCTTGAAGGAGATACATCGGCATCAAAGCATTGCTATTTCCCACCGCAAACTGAAATATTCCAGCGTCATTCAACCATTGTCGCGTTGCTGTTGCCAACATATCGCTTGGGAGTGTTACATAGTCGTTATAAAAATCTTTTTCATACTTTTGCTCATCTAAACGATAGACGAGAGATTTTGTATCGAACGGTGAGGTAACACTAATGGTGCCTTGTGTAATCCAATATTTAATTTGAGTATTTTTAGTAGCGCTTGCTCTCTGTGGCATTAATCTCCAATGAGAAATTTCTAGTGGGGGTTGCTTGATCGAGCAAGCGACTAGCCCTTGAAAAAACACAGCAAGAATTAAAAGTTTAATTTTCATTTCGCGACTACCTCGGGTAAATTGACTTTAGGAGGGGGTGTCCCCAAAACAATCGAGGATGGATTACGACTTAAGTTTCTCGATAAATCATTCAGTTGTTCCGTAGTTTGCTTAATCTGCTCCATCGAAAGTTGCGAATCACCTTCAATACTATTTAATTTTTGACGAAGCGCAAACGCGCTACTTGATGCCTGCGCTGTAAAGGCTTCGATATCTTTATTAGAGACTATCTTATTTAACTGAGTAATCAATTGATTTAAATCATTTGCTGATTGCACAAGGCCGGGTTGTTTTTTGCCATCTCCCGCAACTAACTGATTTAAATTCGTAATTAATAGATTCATTTTTTCTTGAGTATCAGCTAAATGAACCTCGTCAACCATCTTCAGTGCTTTTTGCACTCCTGCTATGACCATATCTGCTTGGCTAGGTAATGAAGGAACAACAGGATACTTCGGTTGCCAGTCATAGGCTAACTCCGGATAGCTTTCAGCATCGGCTAAAGAGTCAAATTCAATATAATTTACGCCTGTGATCCCAGCCGCTCTGACTCTTGCGCGAAGATTTTTCTCCACCAGGTTGGTTATTTCAGAAGCAATATCATCTTGACTCTGATCATCGCGTTGCAAGATTTCAATACGAATCACCACATATTGTTTTTGATCAGCAATAGCTACCTTTCGTTCGTAAATAGGTCCGGAAAGAGCGATTGAATACACACTACCAATTTTTACACCACGATATCTAGCCGGCGCTCCAACCTCTAGGCCCGTTACAGATCCAGAAACATAGGTTTCAACAATCGTCGTTTTTTTATTGAAGTTCCCTGCACCAAAAATTAAGGTAAGGGCAATTAATAAACCAATTCCAATGAGGACAAACAAGCCCAGACGGAAATAATTTTCATTTTTTTGACTCATGATGTACTCGCACTAATTCGGTTAAAAAATTCATACGCTTTTTTATTTTCCTTTTGGGTCTTTAATATTTTAGGGTCACCCTGCGCAATAATGCCCTGAGCATCTTTATCTAACATAATCACGCGATCTGCTATTGCCTCAATACTAGCAAGTTCATGCGTCACAATCACAAATGTGATTTGAAGGTTGCGCGCTAAATCAATAATGAGTTGATCAAGGCCTGCTGATGTCACTGGATCAAGACCAGCGGAAGGCTCATCCAAAAATAAAATCTTCGGGTTTAAAGCCATTGCCCTTGCAATCGCCGCACGTTTTTGCATACCGCCACTAATCTCGCTAGGCATCATTGATTCATAAGGCAAAAGCCCCACTAGATCTAATGTGCACCTTGCGATGAGATCCATTTGATCTTCCTTAAGTACGGTGTACTCTTGAAGTATTAATTTGACATTTTCTAGCAATGTCATCGAACCAAATAATGCACCTTGTTGGTACATGACACCAAAATCTAACATTAAATTTTGTCGATCTTGACCTTGCGCTTTCGTTAAATCTTTACCCTGAATCAAAATTTGACCACTCATTGGCTGATACAGGCCAAATAAATTCTTTAATAGGCTTGATTTACCACAACCTGATCCACCAAGAATCACAAAGATTTCGCCAGGACGCACGACAAAGTTCAAATGCTTAGAAAGAATTTTCTCGCCATACCCAACGGTCAGATCGATAACTTCAATCGGGTTGATTGTTGTGGTGTTTTTTGTCGTGGGGTTTATTTCTATCGAATTCATTTAAAAGCCTGTCTTATAAGAAATAAAGGCGAAAATTCCGTCTACAAAAACAATCAACACAATACTGCTTACTACGGCTCTTGTCGTTGAAATACCAACAGCTGCAGCACCAGTGCCTGTTTGCATTCCCCTTAAACAACCCACACTAGATACAACAATACCAAAAATGACTGATTTGATGAGCCCAGAATAGATGTCACTTAAATTCACCATGTTTATTAAACCGTTATAGGAGGTAATAAATGGAATTTTATAGAGAGTCATCGTGAAAATAACGGCGCATACGCTGATTAAATTAGCAAAAATAGTCAAAATGGGTACGACCAAAATACCTGCCAATACGCGTGGCATAACTAAAAACCGAATCGGATTAATACCTGCAGTCGTTAATGCGTCTACTTCATTATTAACTGTCATAGTGCCGATTTCTGCAGCAAATGCAGCTGATGATCGACCCGCAAATAAGATAGCGGTAATGAGAGGTCCTAGTTCACGAAAAATTCCTTTGGAGACCAAAGGTGCAACATAGGTCGTAGCGCCAAAGGGCATCAGTCCAATAGCCGTCTGAAAAGCTAAAATCACTCCAATTAAAAATGCTACTAAAGTAACAATGGGTAATGCAAATATCCCTGCTTGTGAGGCCACGGTAACTAAATCATTCCAACGCAACTCATGGGGTTTACGCAGTATCCATAAAAATCCCGCAGTTATTTTCCCAATGAAAATAATTAACTCCCGAACATCGTTATATATTCCATAACTAGATTTACCTAAAGATGTAATCCATCCATCTTTTTCATTTTTGGCAGGCTTGGGATACAGGGACTCTATTGGATTAAAACGGCTCAACAATGCTTGATACCTAGAATCAAGT
>Ga0209188_1001465_pt1 | contig 18861 bp, 27 predicted proteins | sample C_130625_EF_Meta_FD_187307 | JGI IMG/M metagenome (GOLD analysis project Ga0209188, IMG submission 187307) | Freshwater microbial communities from Lake Croche, Canada to study carbon cycling - C_130625_EF_MetaG (SPAdes) (version 2) | ecosystem: Environmental > Aquatic > Freshwater > Lake... | reverse complement strand
GTTTGTCCGGTGGCGGAGTTGGAGTTGATGACCCCCGACCACTCAAGTTCATTTACAACTTTCGGTTGCAGAGTTCATAATCGTACTGACTGGCTCTCAACCCCAACCTCTCCTCCACATTTATATATACCCCTATTCCTTACCTATTCTATATATATAATAATAATAATAGTATATATATAAGAAATAGATAGGAAATAGGTATATACGAAAAGTGGGGGTTGGAGAGGTCATATAAAGAAATGAAGCTTGTATAGAGAAATGACTGAGATTCTTAAATATTTGGAGAAGCATAATATCGCTTGGATACCGATCAATATAGACGAGACTGGCGGTAAGAAAATACCGTCATTGCCTGCCGGTTACCCATCAGACTGGATTCACTTTAAAAATAATCCTACAGCAGAACAATTGCTCAAGATTCAAAAGCACTACGAACAGTGTAACGCGCTCGCTATTGATACGCGTAAGACGCACCAGATTGATGTAGATGAAATGTCGCCCGAAGTTGAACGCATGATGAAAGAGACACCCTGGTTCCCTTCTTATTCAAAAGGATATCCTCACTTCTTCTGTGTCGGTCAAAAAATTACAAAGAATCTTCATAAACTTCCTGGGTGCGGTGATTATCTGACTGGTCAATGGAGCTACTGTCGCAAAGACGCCGTGGTTCATAACTCAAATTGTTCTATGCTTGTATTCAAGACTGAAATTGAAAAGGATCTGAGCGAAACACAAAGACTGATTCAAAAATATGTACCTAATCACTCAAAGACTCAAGTGACGAATATACTTGATAACGGAACAATCAGAACTAACGGCCATTATTGTTTCAATATTAATAAACCTCATAGATCTAATCATGTATGGTTCAAGATCAAAGATAATAAGATTTATCAAAAGTGCTACGATCCCGATTGCGTAGATTCAAACTTTGAGAGCCAAGGATTTCCTATGACTGAAGAAGAAGTTCAATCACCGTTTGAGGAATTTGAAAAGACGCATTGCAAAATTATGAACCCCCCTTGCTTCTTGCGTGAATATAACAACTCAATTCAGATTCTAAACAAAAATGAACTCTCTATGATGTATGAGCATATGGAATCAGTTGATAAGAAACCGTTCATATATGCCTGGCTTCATAGTCCTACAATTAGAACCTACGAGAGTATGGATATGCTACCGTTTCCGTGCAATGTTCCAAAACTTGTATATAATCTCTGGAAGGGGTGGGATGTGCCAAAACACGAGGGAGGTAAGGCGAACAAGTTCTTTGACCATATTAGAAACCTAATTCCCGACAGAACCGAGAGTCAATGGTTCATCGTGTGGCTTGCGCATATATTTCAGAAACCAGGTAAGAAGACGAGCATATGTCCTGTGCTTGTAGGCGGTCAAGGATCGGGCAAAGGATTCCTCATAGAACAAATGATTGGAAATCTTATGGGAAATAAGTTCTATCATACGAACGACCCAAAGAATGATTTGTTTGAAAGATTCTGCGAAGGACGCAACGGCAAGATGCTTGTGAATATTGATGACTTTAATGTCGGGATCCTTAAACTGAACAACGATCCCTTCAAGAGTCTTATTACGGGTGAGCGCATAACTTATGAACCAAAAGGCAAGGCGAAGATTTCAAGTTTCAACTGTTCCAACTTTATTATTACGACCAACAACAGTGAGCCTGTGAAGATTGAGACGGACGACAGACGCTATGCACTCCTTGGATGCTCAAACAAGCTCGTGAATAACCACGACTATTTTGATAGACTCAGCAAATACTGGGAAAAGCCTGAAAACAGGTGGGCAGTATTTGATGCGCTTATGGATATTGATATTACGCAGATTGACCTGAAGAAAGACAGACCGGTCAATGCAATGTATAACGAAATGAAAACATTAAGCGCAGACAAGGAACTCTTGTTTCTGTCGCAACTTATGAATGATAAGAAGGTTGAGCACAAGAACTTGTATCAGACTTTTACACAATGGATCCAAACAAATGGATTCGTGGGATATACACCCAGAAACTCAATTTCGTTTGGTAAATATATTTTAAAAATTGATGGAGTGACCTCAAGGCAAAGCAACGGCACTGTGTATATTTTTGATCACAAAGCCGTGGGAGAATATCTGACTAAAAAGGGGGTCAAGGTGGATGGTGTGTGCCAGCTGGTTGATGACGACTACTAACTTCTTCACCATTCTCAAGTCCTATAGTTGTTCCGTGTCCTTTTCCGCTTGATGTCACTGGTGTATTAGAATGTGAAATCATATGAGGTATATGAACATGCTGTTCAGGAACTGGTGGCGGGGGTGGTGGTATATGAGGTGCTAATGCTTGTAAGGCGCCTTGGATTTGCTGAGGATTGTTTGGGTTCAGAAACGGAAATGCATTCTGTAACAATGCTTGAATATTTTGAAACTGATTCATCCTCTTCTATATCTATCTATTTTTGGCGCTGGAGGCGGACTCGTAACCTCTTGATCATCTGATTGATATTGTAAATGCTGTGGTGGTGTGAATTGTGATTCTCCTGGTGCCAGTGGTGGATTTACATGATGAGGATTCATAGGACCTACAACCTCGCTTTCTTCATCGGGTGCAACGTTTTGTGGATGAGTTGTACTTTCTCTATCATTCATTAATATAATCAATTATTAATATCTAGGATGACTCTGAGCAGGATGAGGCTTGGGTTGAAATGAATGTGGTATCATCAAGCGGTCTCTTACCATTGAAGCATATTCAGGATCACTTTTCAATCTTTCTGCATGTCGCTTTTCGGTTAGCTCTGCTGATTCGCGTGCTGTCCTCAGATGTTCATCTAACTCTTTTTTTCTTTCTTCAGGTGTCATTTGTGCTCTTTTTTGTACGGCTTTTAGATGCCTCCTGGCGATTTCTCTTTCTTCATCCCCATAAAATTGATGTTTATCTAACTCTTTCTGCAGATCTATCTGATCTTTATAAAATTTATCATGTGATTCTTGATCCCTCATACTATGATATATATGAAGAAAGTTTTCCGTAGGCGTCAATAATTTCTTTATTCATATAATCAATTATTTTAATGCATGCTTTGCTGTATTCTGTCAATCATTTCTTGCCATTCAGGAGATATTGGCTGATTCCCTTCATGTGGTATTCTTCTGTCTTGCCATTCAGGAGGTGGATTTTGTGATTTCTCATATATCTGATCCCAACCACTTGGTGTCGGTTTATTTGGTGGGTGTAAAGACATATTAGCAAGTCCTGCATTTATAGGTTTAGATTCAACTTCTTCTTCTTCTTCGCGTTGCCTTCTGCGTTTTATAGCTGGTATATCTTCTGTTATTCTTTCAGAAGCCCCTTGACTCGCGCGTTCTCTGTCCTGTTTTTTAATTTTTTTACCTGGATTTTCTTCTTTTTGACGTTCTCTATGATATTCCTGACTTTCTTCATATCCCCCCGGTTTATTTTGTTTGGCTTCTTTGACTTTAAAATTTCTTAAAATATGATTCCTATCATTTTCATAATAATTAGTAAAATTTATATCTTTTGGATCAACTTTTACACATTTTTTAAGTGTTTTTTTCCATTCTACAAAAAATTCACGATGTGCTTTAGGAGTTATTTTATCTGCTATTGGTACATCATCACTTGGTTGGGCAAGTTGTGTATAAAGTGCCCATGGAAGAAGATGACGATCCATAAGTTTATCATCCATAGGTAATTTTACATACCATTGTTTAATTTTTTTGTCACCACTAAAAGGAATAACATCATATCTATGATATTGTATATGATGAAAAGCTTCATTGCATTTTTGTTTTGTTTCAGATACTACTAATATTTTATCTTCATCCATAATACAATATGCTTTCTTCATACTATGATATATACGAAGAAAGTTTTCCGTAGGCATCTATAATCTCATGACTTGCAGACTTTGCCCAAGAAGGAACTCCCTTTCCAATCTCTTGTGCGCTCTGGTCAATCCATTTGCGGTCATCGGCAGTCATGTGTATTTGTGGGCTTGAACTGAGATGAGCAATCTGGAACTGCTGACAATTACGAGTAAATGGATCATATGTAAAGTAATTCGTCTTGCCAACCTTCTTTATTGCATTCTCAATCATTGTCCCCAAAGTCAAACCAGGACTCACAGATATACTTCTGGTCTGTTCGTCCTGTCGTGGTCCTGCACCTATATTCATCTTCGGTCGTTCTTCCTTTTCAAACATGAGTGTCGTACCGTTGCTCAATCCTATTCTCAAAAACAAATGAAAAAACTTATCTACTGAAATCTTACCTTGATGCAATACACGCACGAGTCCTGATATTGCACCAGACAACGGAACTCTACATGATGTTAAAGATTTGATAGTCTCTTGGCTGTACTTTTCAATAAGTGCTTTGGTTTGGCCCACAAACTCTTCTATGTTTGGTATAGATCTGATGAGTGAGAGACCAGTCTGAAATGCGTTGGAACCAAGAACCTTTTTGCCAAAGTCTCGTGCTTTGCCTATTGTCTTGATCCCCCGCTTGATTGCGTCCATTAGTATTACGAAATATTAAGTTTTGGGACATCAACTTTTACTGGGATATAATGACCCCCGAATACATGACCGTACTTTGGGAGTGCTGAGAAGGATGGAACCACAAAGGTGTGCGCGACAGTCTTGGGTTCCTTGATCTTTAGTGGGCCTCGCATTTAGTATAGTCATAGATATTTATTTCTGCTATTGGTTTATCAAAATTAAACACCTCTTGATCACGATGAGCATAAGTTCCTAATCCTGAAAGATAATCACCTTCATATGGTTGTACTTTACCAAAAAAAGGCATATCTGGAGGAGGATCATATTTAACAAAATAATGGGGTAACTTCTTATGACACGATAAATAATATGGTGTATCAATATATATATTACTATTTGGATTATCAATATCTATTTGATGTATTTTAGATGTATCAACAACTATATATTCTGTGGGAACCTGCTTAAGTTCATCAAGTTGATCATTAGTCAAGAAATTGAATGTATTTAGATTTCTCATATAATTCCAACTAAAATCATTTATATATTGTGTATAGGGGGTTGCTGGGAGCTTTCCATCTTTGATATCTAAAGACTCAATAGGACACCATTTGATTCCTCGCGAGTCTAAAAAGTCTATGAGGAGCATCTTACTATTCCTCCGGATTTCCTGCACACCGATAAAACACAACTGTAAAAACGAGATATGCATTTGTAGATACAGGATTAATGCCATTCTGACCCTTAACGAGACCCTGAAATACACCAAGCCTGGGAGTGATTGGCATTCCAGAAGTTCCATTTCCGACACCATATTCTCCAATGAGAAACTTAAAAGTAAGTTGTTGATTATTTATAAAATTTGTATCAGATAGTGGAAGACCAATTGGTGATGAAGATGATGGATTTATAAATGGAAGTCTAGACCAATATTCACCAGTGAAAGAGTTGTAATACTGAGGACTGGTTATTGTTGGGACGCTAATAAATTTTGACAGGTATTTCCAACTTTCGCTAGTATATTGTTCAGGAGCATTAGTAGTATCATCATATCCTTTCAGATTATGAAATGAAATTGGATATTCTGCTCTTGAAGCATCAATTGCCATGTGTGTATGTTGAGGATCAAGCTGTTGTAAAAATTTAGCAGGAACTGTAAATTCATTTAATACTATTAAACTTGTTGTGGGGAATGAATCCTTGGTATCATTATAAAATGTGGCAAACTTTATAAAATCAGCTGAAACATACAACCGGAGAGGCTGTTGGTACAATGAATGCTGACGACGCTCCTGTTTGAGAACCTTGGACATTTTGATGAGTGAAGCAAGAAATACCTTCTCCTCTGGTGTAATATCCTTGTTCTCCTCACTGTGCATTTTAGGAAGACGAATCATTATATAATATACTCATTTAAATTTTTTCTAAACATTTTCTCCTTGTCCTTTGGATGAAAGTCAATGACCAAAAAGTCGTGTGGGTTGTCATTCTCGTGGCACTTGTTGAAAATCTTTACGAAATCCTCCTTGTTGATTGAGCCACCGAGCTCCTCTGCAATCTGCTTGACGACATCCTCATTCTTCTGACGACCGAGAAAGAGCGTCGTGAGATTCTGCCTGACGGACCGTGGTATTCCAGACGGTGAGTTGTACGATTGAGCCATGAGCCATACTGAAATTCCGAGTCCTCTGCCGACATGACGATGTCTCAACAAAAGATTAATCAATGGGTTCTTTGCGCTCTGTACATACAATGGAGTTCCTTGACAATCGTCAATTATGAGTCCGAGAACAGGACGATGACCGTATTTGCACTCGGGAGGACGATCAAGATATCCACCTTGCATGGCCATCTCAAGATACTCTGGGGGGATATCGTTGAGCTGAACCTTTTTGTTGCTCAAGAGTTTCTGGAGCGTCTTGTATATTTTCATTTTAAATTCATACTCTTCCCAGTCGTCCTGTTCTTCATTGACTTTGCGGATGACATCGGCGACACTATCCCCCGTCGGATTATGATATTCATCCTCCTCATCAATCCCAAGCGGATCAAATATCGGTCTATTTGATGCGATTGTTGGACTTATGATAAAGACTCTGTCCATGCATCCTTGGTTCTTAAGACCCTGTAAAAGTGAAGAGACGATTACAGATTTGCCCGAACCTCTTGATGCGACGACTGCACTCAACTGGTGCATCTTAAACTGGTTAGGAGGAGTCTCTATTGCAAAAGCGGATTTTTTTGGGAGTTTTATTTCAAAATTGGGATCCTTAATCTTGACGGTCCTCATTGATATTTATGGAGAAAATAAGTAATTGATTCCGAAACCAGTAACCTGATAGTCTAAAGAATTACGAAGACCTTCCGTGCCACCAACATTATCTTGAAAAAATGACAAAGAAAATGTATATAATTGACCTGGATTTAGGTCAGTCAGTGTGTAAGCAGATCCAGTAGGATATGAGATATAAAGAGGTTGGATAGGAAGAGCGGGGGTTGCATTAATAACAAGATATGGAGATCCTGCAACAGTAACAGGATTCCATGAAAGTGTAGCACGGTTTCCAAATCCTTTGACTTTGAGACCAGTTGGCGCAGGAGGTGTTGTTAAACCATCAACATAAACTGCACCACCAGAATTAGGTGTATAAGTAATATGATACTGCGACCCTGGTGAAAGACCACTAATTGTATAATCAGGACCTGAGCCACTGACTGATCCACCAGTTGAAGTTACTGTACCACTTGAAACACCCGTTCCTGGCGAGACATGTACAACTATTGAGGTTGTTGTAGAAGAAACTTGTTGAATAGAAGAAACTCCAGCAGATACAGTTGAAAATGATATAAAAGCTGGTGCTGTAAAATTCGTATTATCAGATGATGCAGTAATGCCGTAAGTTGTATATACAGTAGAAACAGTCAATCCAGACAAATTATAACTAGTTTTATCAGAACTAAGAGTAGCTATTATATTTAAACCGGAACCAAGAACGACTTGATAATGGCTCGCACCTTGTACAGCATTCCAATTCAGAGTTACAGTGGTTGGGCCGACATTTGTTGTATCTCGGACAGTTGGCACAGAAGGTAGAGTAAATGCGATTAGTGTATTAGATGGTTCAGTATACTGATCTAAAACTAAAAATTCATATCTTGTTCCAGGAGTTAAATTAGTTACTGTGTATGTCTGAGTACCTGTTGGTAGATCAGTCACAACCTGAATATTATTGACTCTAACACTTAGCCTTCCAGCTCCCGACACCCATACTAGAACTACCGAATTTTGTGTAATTAAAGTCGCATGTAGATTAACAGGAGCACTCATTTATAATCTACAGAGATATATTTTTTGAGTATCTTGGCATTCCCCATCTGGCGTCATACATTTGCTGGCCCTGGAGAGTGTCATCAATGACCATAGACTGGATGCGATTCCAAAGACGAATAGATGGGTCGCGCATCAAAGGCTTCTGCTTGAGAACACCGTGAAACTTGCATGGTCCAACGGCTCTGCGCATTCCAATGTCTCCATAGACAGATCCTGTGGCTACTGAGACTTTTGGAAAATGATTTGGCTCCCTGTACCCCCTGAATCGCTTGAACGGCTCGGTGGCTTGGAGCATTGGATTCATCATACGAACCTCGTTATATTTTGCGATTGACTCTGGCATATATTATTCACGGAGAAAATAAGTAATTGATTCCGAAACTAGTGGAGGGCAAAAATGTTACAGTGTATGGTTCATTAAGAAGAAAATTAAAATCAATTGAAAATCCGATAACTGAACCACTTAAAAACTGACATGTAGTAACTGGAAAACCGGTAACTTGAACTTTTACAAAAGTCTCAATATTGGGATGCCCAGTAATAGGAGTAACTGTATATAATGTATGAGGATTCGCTCCCCCAGTAAAATTAAACGGAACATTATATTGAAACTGGCTCATATATCATTACCTGATAATTTAATAAACCACCTGTACCTGCTGGTTTGCGCCCACGCGTAGAATGGAAGTGAAGCAAGTGAAGACATCGGTGCGGTCACCCTGGTTGTTGTTATCCTGGTTGAGATATGCGACCGAAACTGCACCACGAGTATCAACGCCCGAAACCAGACGAGGAATTGCGTCATCCATAAAGTCAAGTGCGACACCCATCTGGTACCCAGAGTTCAGATACACAGTAGGAGTCGTAGAGCACTGTCCGGACGCCCAGTCGTTGTGCATATCGTACATCTCCTGGTTGAAGAAGAAGTTATTGACGGGAGAAATCTTGTAATTGGGGATAAAGGCGTTGTTAATCTGGTACTGCCAATGGTTGAAATCGCCAGGTTTCTGAAATGGAACCTTACCATAGCTGAATCCAGAAGGATTGGAGGCATAAGTGCAGAAATATGGATTCTTATGGACCATGCCTAGTTTGTCCATTGCAGTGGCACCCATACCACATGGAACATTGCACAGGTTGTTGTAGAACTGGTTGAACTGGGGCACGCGGTTGCAAGAAATCACCTTGTCAAGAGACTGAGTATTTACCGAGAAACGAGTCTGTGTCGCACCGGAACTCTGAATCTGGTTAATGTTAAAGTAGTTGGGGTATGGGATCTCAATCTCACCACCCGAAGACAGCTTAGAGTGGAGCATGTCATCCACAAAGTTGTTGTCAAACGAGCAAGTGCGGATGCTGAAGAAGATGTTCTGCAGAGAGTAGTCTGGAAGACTATTAACGGTCCATCCGTTATTCTGGCATGTAGTATCCTCGTAATAAACACGAGGATGAGTTATACCAAGCACATCGTTCTGTGCGAGAGTGATACGAATCTCAACCTCACCGAGCATCTGTGTCTGGATCCATGATGGAGCAGACTTGAAGAACCCGAGCCAATCGTGGATGCTGTGAAAGTTGTTGTTGTTGTTTTCACAATACAAAGCGATATCGTATGGCTGAACAACAGTTGCATAACAAGAAAACTGAGCATTTGTTGGGTTTTCTGGAGAACTTGAAGTTGTTTTATTGGTGAATGTACCACCGGTTGTCGTATATGTTACATAGAATCCAGTAGTACGTGCTCCTGGTTGACCACCAGTTGTCTCATAAGCATATTCTACAGACTGAATATTTGTAATTTGAGGATAACCAGTAAGAGTTCCTGTAAAAGACAGACCGAAATAGTGAGCTGGGGGAAAAAACTGCATTTCATAAACACCACTGGTTGTGCAAGGAATTGGCTCCATGGTGGTAGTTACACAATGAACTACTGCGGTAGTTGATAAACTGCCAGGTGCACCACCAGAATTCGCTGTCCAATTTCCAACATGAATAGGAATAAGCTCATTGGTAGAAGTAAGTGTAGTATTGTAGCCAGCAAGTGTAGGAAGCATGTCCTTCTCGTTCTGGAGCTGAGTACGAGAGAGAGTCTTGTCAAGGTGGAGATGGCTCTCCTTGAGCATGTTGAAAAGCAGATTGTACTGCTGGAGGTTGAGAAGACCGAGACCATTTACTGAAACCTCAAGACGAGAAATCAAACCTTCAATACCCTTAGGCAGAATACCACGAAGTCCATTCTCGCCGTCTTGATTAATACCCGAAACTGAACCAGTTGTAAGGCTGGTCTCAAAGTGCATTGCGAAGCTGTTGAGATCCACGAGTGCCATTGGAAGACGAACGATGATCAGACCACCTGAACCAGCGCTGGTGCTGTTGAGTGCATTCACGCGAAGAATGTTGGTGCTGGGCTGTGCGTTGTCGGCCAAGCGATGAAGATAAAAACGAAGATTTTCTGGGACTACGAGCGACTGACTAAAAAGATCCATTTTAATATAGACTTAGGAAATTATTTCTTGCGAGACACCCGTTCCTTGGCTCTGCGGAATTTTTCATCCAGCTCTTCCCGTTTTTTCTTTGCCTCGTCATCTTCAGCCTGCTTCTTGAGAGCATCATCAATCTTTGCCTGGAGTTCAATCGCCTCTTCTGCGCTGATGATTGATGCACCCTCCTGGTGTTTGATAATCTTGATTCGTGGATCGTCTGGTGAGTCAAAGATCTCCACGGCTCCTTCAATCACTCGCTCTACTGGCTTCTTCACCTTGGGAATCTTGTTCAGATTAATGTCCTTCCAGCCTTCTGGGTATTTGTCTGGGTTCTTGATGCAGTACTCAATTGCATCCTTAATCACAGTCTCTGGGAGTCCTGCATATATGTTCTTGAAATAATCTACTGCCTCATCCATGCTATCAAATGTGTTCTTCATTATACATAATGTCAATAAAATAGTTTCTGGAAAAGCACACGGCCTGGATAATTTTATTTATATATAATAATGGATTTATTCAAAAGCCCAATATATGTAAATTATCCATCGTACGCCTGGACAGGCAAGGGACCAAGCAAAGCTGAACGATTTCAGATGGCAATCACAAGACGAGGCAAAACCCAGAAGAGTTATGAAACAAGAAGAGAACTATTGAGAGGCAAAAAGAAAAATATTCGCAAGAAGTAATGGTAGAGCACAACTGTAAGTGTGGGTGTAAAAAGTGTATGAAAAAGAGAAAGCCGAGTCCTCCTGATCCTTACAAGCCTGTGAAATTTAATTCGTCTCTTGGTCCAGTTGCTTACGGTTCAAGTCTTGGAAAATACACAGGAACGATCAACAAAGAGACTGCTCTGGAACGCCAAGGATTTGCGATGACCACAAGATTCAACAACGCGATCAAGGACAAGGAGGGACTCATAAACTTTATTCAGCGTCGTGAGTTGCTGAGAGGTCCAAGCGATTACTACAAGACTCAAAAGGAATATCTTCAGAATGAAATTGCAGAAATCAAGAAGCAACGGGACCAAGCGCTCTCAAATAATCAAAGGGTCACTGAACTCATAACTAACAATGCTGGAAAGATGGTTCCGACTGCAGTTTTTAGATTGGAACTCGGTTTGCCTAATACACCTGTTAAACCAGAAGGTATTGTAGGTGAGAGACCACAACCGACTGCTGAACCAGAAGCACCTGCGCCACCACCAGCTGAACAAGGAGCACCTGCGCCACCACCAGCTGAAGAAGGAGCACCTGCACCGACTGCTGAAGAAGGAGCACCACCAGCTGAATCAGAAGAAGAAGCTCCGACACCAGAAGGATCTGAAACATCCTCTGAAACCGAAGAAGATCCCGAAATCAGAGACAAGAGATTGGGGGTCTATGGAATTCTTTTGAATGAGCGCAAACACGGTGAATCAAAACGAAAGATTCTGGAAAAGGTTCTGGAATATGACGAGCAAGAACTTGACGAGATAATAGGTGATTATTATCCAGATGAAGTAGAAAATCTAAAAGCCACAATTCCCGAATCAGCTCTTCAGAAATTTGAAATGGCATTTACTGGGCAACATTAATTTATGAATGTACTATAGATGAGAGTCCTCAGATCCCAAGTCCAATATATCAATAGTCTTGATCGTAATGACGGAGAATACATTAACAATTTTACAGTTACATATCCAAACAACTTTGTGTGCATTGAGCCTGGTCAATATGTCAGAATGTCTTTGGTCTCATTCGCGACTTATAATTATTTCTTTTGGACCAATAGATATAATAATTCATTTGATATAACACTTGGGGGAATAAAATATCTTTGTTTTTTGCCGATTGGATTTTACACGGCCGATGAGAACATGACACATTTTGCATCAATATTGAATAATAGTTATGTAGATCCGTATGGTGTCACACAACACAATCCGTGGGGGTACTCATTGGGTGTCACAGTTACTAAAAATACAATTACAAACCAATATTTAATATCAACAACAATACCGTTTGTGTTATCATTCAAAGGAAGAGATCCTACATATGCAAAGTTAAACTCTGCGCTTTTGTTGGGCTTTAACACTGGGGGAAATTATCCGTTCAACACATCTGTTTCAACGAGTGTCACAGTTCCGTACTCTTTTGATTTTGTGCAAGATGTTCCTTTGACTACACCTGCTCCCCCGATAGTTGGCAAACTCCAGAATCTTGTTCTCCAAATGAATGTTCCTCCACAAAATTTGGCTTTTGACACAGAGACTGGATATATGGATTATACATATTCATTTGCATATATACCTGTAGGAGAATATGCACCGTACGATCCTATAAACTACTTGCCTCAAGATACCGGAACATGGACCTGGCAATCTCCTAGTACTGGTTCAAAACTCGGAACAATCAGGTATATGTTATTGACTCCTGCGTACCAAGAGATGCCTATGGTTTCGGATTACACGATGGCCATCAGAGTTGATATACTTGTTGATGATGTTGTTGAACAAATGAAGATTATGAGAGAGACGATCAAACTACAGAAACTCTTGCTTATCGGTCAATCCCATCAAATGGAATCTGCGGAACCAACGGAACCACAGGAAGAGACACCGCAGGAAGATCAGCCTCAACAGGAACAAGGACAAAGAGAAACAGAAGACCAACTCCATGAGGGTCCTTTAGATTACTACGGTAATAATCTTTACTATGATTAATGGGAAAGCTTGGTCTTTGGGGTGCTTTCAAAAAGATTATAGGTGACAATAAACAAGAAATCAAAAAAAATGTATTGACTCATGGCTTACAAGGCATTGGGGGTGGCCCAGGTGAGTTTATTGTTAATCCTCATAAGATGATTGATAGACATACACGACGAGCAGAGTTTATGACAAAGGCTAACAAGATTCTTACAAAGTTTGGAATTCCGAATGCATTTGGACCAGCATTAGAACTTCAGGAAAAGGGACTCAAATATCTTGATGGTGTTGTGAATCATGGGAAGAAACCAGACATTAATGAGATTAAGGAGATTCTCCAAGAAGGACAAGCTCTCTATAAAAATAATAAGTGATAATATAAATGGGCTTTTTCAATTTCATCAAAAATGTCGGAAAAAAGGTTGTAGGCGGTGTTGCCAAGGTTGCAAAAGTAGTCGGAAGCGGTGTGGCAAAAGTGGCGCCAATTGTCAGCAAGGTTGCCGGCATGATTCCTGACCCCAGAGCACAAGCTCTAAGTAAAATTGCTGGAACAGTCGGGGGTGTTGCAGGAAAATTTTTCAATAAAAAACCACCAGAGGAGGAACCAGCACAAGCAGAACAAATATCACAACCTGTGCATCACGACCGAGCTCCCCCAAGGCGCGAAGAGCATTATGGCCGTGGTCGTTACGAAGAGCATTATGGCCGTGGTCGCCACGAAGAAAGTTATGGACGCCATCATTATGGTCGTCACGAAGATTATGGACGCCATCACCATGGTCGTCGCTAAAACTTTTTTTCTCAGCCTATAGAAATGGATCAGTCAGCGCCAGAAACTGTAGAACTGAAGAAACCTGAGAAAAAGTCAATGACCCCCGAACGCCTTGAACAGCTCCAAAAAGCTCGTGACCTTGCTCTCTTGGCTCGTAAGGAAAAGGCTGATCTTAAGACCAAGGAAAAGGAACTCAAGAAGTTGGAACAGGAGACGAAAAAGAAGGAGATTGAGAACCGTATGATGGAACTGAATTCTGAACCCCCGGCAAAAAAGAAGAAGGAGAAGAAGGTTGTATATGTTGATCCTTCGTCTTCTTCGGAGTCATCAGAGGAGGAGATTGAGTATGTCAAGCGACCCAAGCAGAAGAAGGTTATCCAGGAAATGTCCAAGGCGGATTACCATGACCAGATTCATCGTCTCAGGAAAGAACAAATGATGAATATGATGTTTGGGGGTCGTGCATATTAATTTTATTTGTATATTATAAATGTTTGAGAAGAGAACCAAACTCGGTACTAAACCTAGCACATACAGTCCGCACATGTCTAAGGAACTCAGAAATAGTGATCTTCCTCGTATGGTTGCAATTCCGAAAGGACCAATGAAGAGCATGAAGACAGGCGGAATGGTCAAACAGACTAAACCTCACATGCTACACAAAGGTGAGATGGTTATCCCATCAACCGTTGTGAAGCACATTACAAAAATAATTAAAAAGTAGGCTATATATAAATGGTGAATGCAAAAAATCCTCTTGTTAGAGCTGGAAGAATCGCGGGAGGAATAATGGGTGAAGAACCAGGTGCTGTGTATGAAGGTGTAAAAGGTACAAATCTTCCTACAATTACTGGGGGGATAATTAAAGCAGGAAAGGGGATCAAAGGATTTATAAATAAATTAAAACACACGGGTGATGTAATTGCTAAAACGGTTCATGATTCTCATAAAAAAATGCCATCAATGCACAAAGGAGGTATCGCAAAGAAAACAGCGCCACACATGCTACACAAAGGTGAGATGGTTATCCCAGCGCATGTCGTGAAAAAAATAAAGACTGTTATTAAGAAATAAAATGCCGTTTGCAATTAAAAAGAATCCAGGAACAAAAACATATCGTGTTGTAAATACGCAGACTGGTAAAGTCCATGCATTCAACGCGACCCATGCTCACGCCAAGGCTCAATTGAGATTGCTTGAATCTTTTCGTAAGTAATTTATTCCATCATCTTAAGATGTCTGTATGTTGTCACGCTCGTAGAGTGGTCATGAAGCATAAGATATGCAAGATCCGCACCACGCACTCTGTCCTCGTTCAACGAGCTGTTCCTGAAAGTGGCGATGGTTTTACGCAATCCAGACGCGATATCCTTCAATGGAGAATCCTCAGTACCATACGGGAACTTGGGAAATCCAGACTTGTTGAGAGTCTCTTGGACCCAGCTAGTCCAATTTTCAACTGGCAACAGGAAACTTCTTGGTTGCTCGGTTCGCCTGAAAATATCACACAGTGCGGGACTGAATTTATAAATAATTTCGTCGGGGTATTTGGTCCCCTTAGTTTTCCACTCTCTCAGGTGGAACTCAACCATGTGACCACCACGATCCAACACGAAATTGCTCTCTTGCGGTGCCTCATTGAGTTGATGGACTATTGGGATAGGATGACCAAACTCGTTGCGGATAGGAATCTCGTCAAACATACGGAAGAAGAAATTCTCCATTGAGTTCTTCCCAAAAGTCTTTTCAACGCCGTCAAGGATCTTATCCCACCTATAAACCTTCTCGTCCTTGTTCCTGTCGGTCGTCGCCTCTTTAGACTTATTCTTCAGCTTGTTGAATATAATCTCATACTCGTGAATAATCTTCTTATCAAGTTCCATTGGCACATTAGAAACATGTGTGAATAGAACCTGCCACTTTTGCTTCAGAGTCTCCAAATTTGTATATTTTTCACGCAGAGCCTCAAGAATCTTCTCAGGTTGCTCAAGCGTAGGTATGATGTTCTCAGTGTCGCCTACGAGACCAATGATGCCTGGGAACTGTTTGTACTTTTTGATAATGTCAGTCTTGGGAGGAAGTCCATTTGGCTTGTAGTTGTTGATGAGATACTCAACGCTCTCGGATGCCTTCATTACTTTAGGAGCGACTTGTACTTTTAAGTCGGGTCGTCTTAGGTCCTCAGGAATTATTACACGATTCTGGTTATCAAATTGGATGTTGTACTTGTCAATCGTCTTTTGGGTCGGGGGTTTCTTGGTGGCCATGATTCTCTCGTAGCACCTCTTGCGCTGGATATAATATGAATTGGGATGATCAGATCCTACTGGGGTTGCATGATAATATGACATTTAGTATATATTAATATTATTATATATTATGTAATTACGCATCAAAAATAATATCATATAACAATAAATGTATTGGCAACTAATTCCAATTCGTGATTTACCTAACGGTGGAGTAAGCATGTTCAGGCTAAATAAAAATTTTGCTACTGAAAAAGAGGCACGACTTTATGCTCATTCCAATGGAATCACCAGGTACAGAACTGAGAAGATTAAAGATTCTGGTGATGGTTCAGACTTGGATGTACATAAGATTGTGACTGATTTAAACAGTAGGCGTCATTTACCCAAAGGTGGGGGTATGGTAAAGGAGACTAAACCTCATGTTGTGCATAAAGGATCTATGGTTCTACCGGCACACATTGTTAAACATATTGTAAAGCTCAGTCAACGGTAAGATTTATACTTATATTTCTTGCACCATTCTGAATATCATTAATAGCACGGGCAATAGTATCATGGAGGACATTGTACCAGGGTTCTTCTATTCTCTCTGGCATAAAGGCGGTTCTACAGATTGGACAAGTATTTCCTTTTTGGGACCAGCGGTCAATGCATCTGCGATGGAACGAGTGATTACAATCCAAGGTGTCTTTGGTTCGTTTAATTGGTTCTTGACAAATTGAGCACTCTTCAAAATCAGAGTCGGGGCGATGATGTTGGCAGTAGGTATGTTTGCCTGGTTTGTTTTTACAACCTTCTTTAAGACACTTGGCCATCTTCTATATAACAATATTTTCTTTATATCTAATATATGAGTGCTCCACCTCAAACTGGTATTTTTGCTCCAAATAATATTGGCGGATTTAATAATGCTCCCCCGATAACAGGTGCAATAACTACTTTTTTGACATCGTTCAGTTGGTTACCACCTGGTCTAACTTTGGGTTCAAACCATACAGCATATTTTACATTTTTGTCTAGTGAATATGATGGAGAATATGAATTTATAATGGGACAACCTGGTGTTATTACATTAACAACACCATTAAATGTTGTAGATTTTATAAATAATCAAACTGTAGGATTTATTACATATCCATCTGACTCTGCACCTCATTCACTTGATAGAACTGGATGGTCTGGATATTCAACTCAATTTCCTAATAAATTAGCATTAGGTTTAACCCCTATTGTAAATGGAGTTCCATTAAAACCAGGAACTTGGTATAAATTTTATATGCAATTTGGTGTTGCATATCAGTATAATGGTATTTATGTTGGTAGATTTTTCTATCAAGATGGATATAATATTTTTGAATTTTTTAAAAAACCTGATTGGCCTGACTATGTTGGTACACCTTCAGGTGACGGTATGATCATTAATATTGTTGAGACTATCCGCCCCAGTTGGGGGATTAACTGGTTTTACAGTCCATAAAGTTTTCACATGTGCTAACATTTCAGGAGTAAGTTGTTGCATTTTATATATGCAAATATTAAAATGGCATGGTACAATACATTTGATTCTGCATTCTGGCTTACCATAGCGGGTATAGTGTCAGCTGGATTTGGTCTCATGCTCAAGATGTGTCTCAAGAGTAAATGCACAAACATTAATATATGCGGAATGACTTGTACTAGAGATGTTCAAGCGGAAATTGATGAAGACAGAATCATCCCCCCTTCTTGATTTTAATTTTATATTTTGATTCAATATTAGTAATGGCTTCCGAGAGTGACGGTTTGGTCCATAAGAGCCATTTGGCCCAGAATCCGGCTGTTCTGATATTTGACCAATCTTCATTCTTTTTGTGTCTAGCAATATATCTCTTCATACGATCAGCATCTTTGTGTTGCGTATAGTCTTGATATCCCTTGGCACCAAAAGAAACTTTAGAACCATCTGGGAACACTACATCCCATTTCTTACTAGCCATTCTACTCGGTACAAGATGAACATTCATTATAAATGTATAGTATTATTTTTAACCTGTTCTATTCTTCTTGCAATATTATGCTCAAATTCTATTCTCATATCAGACCCCACAGCCCTATATCTATCTTGAATTTGTTGAGGAGTCAATTGAGGAAGACCTTGTGATGTTCTCCATTGCATAAGTCTTTCATGAACCATGTGTGGAGTAACTTGAAAATTATGTCGTTGTAGATTGAGTTGTACAATTCTGCCTCTCATTTGCTGAAGCAATGAAAGTTCTGCTCTCTGAAACTGATGGCCTTGTTCATAAAAATAATGCTCAGGTCTTGTTTTCTCAAACACCCAATTAAGTAGATCATATAATGTTTTATAATTCTTTCCTTTGGCATAACGACCTGGTCTAATTTCTTTATAAATCACAACCATATTAATATTCAAGAGGATTATTTTTGTCAATAAAAAACTTCTTAACATCAATAACATCGTTGTTATATTTCTTTCTCAGTTCTTCTAGCATACTAGGGGGTATAACATATGTCTTGCCATCAAGATTTATGGTTACCCAAATCTCAGTCATTTCTCTATACAAGCTTCATTTCTTTATATGACCTCTCCAACCCCCACTTTTCGTATATACCTATTTCCTATCTATTTCTTATATATATATTATTATTATTATTATATATATAGAATAGGTAAGGAATAGGGGTATATATAAATGTGGAGGAGAGGTTGGGGTTGAGAGCCAGTCAGTACGATTATGAACTCTGCAACCGAAAGTTGTAAATGAACTTGAGTGGTCGGGGGTCATCAACTCCAACTCCGCCACCGGACAAAC
>Ga0209188_1001463_pt1 | contig 18864 bp, 19 predicted proteins | sample C_130625_EF_Meta_FD_187307 | JGI IMG/M metagenome (GOLD analysis project Ga0209188, IMG submission 187307) | Freshwater microbial communities from Lake Croche, Canada to study carbon cycling - C_130625_EF_MetaG (SPAdes) (version 2) | ecosystem: Environmental > Aquatic > Freshwater > Lake... | reverse complement strand
TGTTTTAAAATCTTTAAATATTATATCATAACCTTCTAATTTTAATTTTTTTAATGAATATAATTTAATTTTTTTATAAAATTTATGATGACTTATCTTCTGAATAGTTGGTAATTTATTTTCAGTTAACCATTTTACGATGTCATTATCATTAAATAATTCATTACTAAAGAAATAAGCTTGAATTATTTCATTTTTATTCATATTATTATATATTAGATTTTATTTTTTTATAAAGAAATATTTATTATAATATATTAAATGGAATTTCCCCCAGAAATACAAAATATAATAAATGAATATGCTAAACCATGTACCCGTCCAGATTGGAAAGAAGGGTGTTATTTTTCAAGACAGCCATTTTATTTTTTTGTAACATATAGTGAGTTAATAGAAGAATTAGTTGATGAATTTAATGATAATAATAATGATGGTGATGAAACTGATTATAGTGATGATGATTCAGAATATACTGCTTTTTCTGATTATGAAATTGAAAATTAATTATGGAACTTTTGGAAGTATTTTGACATAATAAATTTATATAAATAATAATAATAATATATTTCATAAAAAATAATAGTAAAAATACTTCCATAAGTTCCATATAATATTAATCATTTCTTAATATATAACAATTCTTTTCTGATAAAATAACTTTAGGATATGATTTTACAATGGTAATCCATCGTGAATTTAATTTTTTAATTTTAGCCATTTGTTGTTTATCTAATCCTAAATATGAATCTAACATATATTTTAAATTTCTACCACCAACAGTAGCGGGGAAATATGTGATGTGTGTCGCTTCATTAATAATCATTTTCGTGTCAGCCCCCCCAGCGCTCACGTGAAACGTTATAGCCATCGTAATTTTAAAGTGACGACCAGTTTGAAGCATTGTGTTCATGTAAGACCATACCTTTTTTTTTAATGGTTTATCCGCTATATTATCAACATCATCAAATATTACTAATGAATTTTTAAATTCATCAATTGGAATCATTTCATCATCAGTAAATTGTTTATCTAATTTTATACGTTTAATACCTTTAATCTTATCTAAACCTTCTTTGTCTGAATCTAATGTTGAAAAAACATATATTGGATTTTTAGGATGTAATTTTTTATAATTTGTAGCGTATAAATATACATAATATGATTTACCAGAACCAGACTGACCAAATATATATAAAACATCACGTTCTTTAGATGCATTAGGCATCGGCGTGAATGTTTCATTTTTATCTAAAACTATTTCTTCTGTTGATTGTTTAGGATTACTTGATAAACTAACTGTATGTTTAGTACCTTTTATATTACAGATTGTTTGTCCATCATCCTCAAATGTTAATTTAAAATCACACATTTATATTATATATACTATATATAATATAAATTTTTTTTTAGATTATTTTTAAAAATTAGAAGAATTCATTTTTAGCATCATTATTAATATAATTATCAATACGTTCAATAATTGATTTAATAATATTTATCATTGTTTTTTTAGGGGTTGTTGTTAATGTTGCTTTATTTAATTTATTAGTAAAATTTAATTCTAATGCATAACTAATATTTTGTTTTATTATTTGTAAATTTTCCCTAATATTTTTTAATGAAACTTTCCTAAATGTTTGTTCTTCAAGTAATATTAATAATATTTTTAAATCACTACTTCCTTTATTAAGAATACCTACATCACTATTAAAATAATTAATTAGTTCTTGTTGTCTTTCATTCATGGTATCTTTTGGGGTTGGTTCATTCATGTTATTAGTTAATATTATAACAAATTCCCTTTTTAATGCTTTATAAAATTTCTTTTCTTTTACTAATTCTTTATAATCATCTTTTAATGATTGAATTGTTGATTTTTTAGTTATTGGTTCAAAATTAGTTTTATTACCAATCTTAATATAATAATTATCACTTAATTCATTAAATTTACCATTAATTAAATAAACAATATCTAATTTAATTGTAGATTTCATTAAAAGACAATTTTCAAAGAAATATGTTATATCATCAACAATTTGAAAACCTTTCATAATATCATTATATTTCCATCTTAAAGCATCGCCATTATTATCAATTCCACATTTAAAATCAGTAATAAATATATTTTTATCTTTTTTTGATATTCTGAATATTTTCTTAAATCTTAAATATATTTTATTCTTTATGTTAGCCTCACCTTTAATATCAGTAGATAAATCATAATCACTATTATATCTGATTGGTTTTAACATAGATGATCCAAGAATAGTTGTTTTACCTTCAATTGAAATAAAATTAATAATTTTACCTAGTTTATTGTTAAAATCATTAATATTTTGGTATATCATATATATAATATATAGATTATATTATTATATATAAATTTTGTTTAATTAATACTATATTCAGATGCTAGTGAGTCAGAAATAGATGATAAATAACCACCTATATATTGCTCGCCTCGTTGTTCTGCTGGTAATATTTCTATTATTTGTTTTTGTGATGTTTGTTTCATTAAATTTGTATTTTCATTAAATAAATTTTTTATTTTATTTAGTAATGGTATAATAGCATCATCATTATTCATTAAATATACACCAATTTCATTACTATTATATAATTCATTCCATTTTTCCATAAGTTGTTTACTCTCATTTTCAATATCTTGTAAATCATATAAATCATATGATTTAAATTTTTTAATTATTTTATTTTTATAATTTTTATTTATAAAAATTAATTCTTGCATAATTTTTCTTAAAATTGTTGTTATTTGTGGAATTGGCGCTGTTTGATCTTGAACAACTGACATTAATTCATCTAAATAAACTTCTACATTATTAATTTTATCAAGAATTTCATCAATATTATTTTTATATTGTTCTTTATTTTTATAAAATTCATTACGTTCGATATTAGTTTTTTCTCTTGCAATTACTGGCATGTTTTTTTTCATACGATTAGTTAGTAATTTGGAAACTGTCATTAAACTATTCGGGTATTGTTCAATTTTCGTTTTACTCATTATATATACTTATATTAATAAATTAATTATTTCTTTTTTTTAATTTTATTAATTTTATTAATTAATGCATCTATTTCATTATTATTAATTTTTCCACTTTTTTTTATTTTAGTCTTTTTAATATCATTAATTAAATCTACTATTTTATCTTTTTTAGTTTTTTTTATTTCTGGTTCATTATATAAATTACTTAATCCATAATCAAGATTATAAAATGGTTCTGGTTCATTTGCTTCAATAGCCTTTACCCTTCTTTGTATTCTTTTTCGTTGTACTCCTTTATGGGTTTCAGCTTCTGCACGGTATTTAGCTCCTTGTTTCTTTTTAAGATATTTATTTAATTCTTTCATAGGCATATCTTTAATAATATCCCAATCATCCCCTCTTAAATCTTTAACTTGTGCTATATCCTCATTAAGTTCCATGTTACCAACACTTTTTACCGCTTTATATTCTGATGATATAGCCTTCGGTAAATTTGCATTAAAACGAATAGGTTTTCCAGTTGCAAGAGTATCAGGCACAAAATGCATATCAGGTTTTGGAATTCCATTTTTATTATTAAAAGAACGAATAACATCGCCTTGATAACTGGATGGTTTCACAATTGCACCGCCTTCATATCTTTGTATTAATTCTTTTTTAAGACCACCAAAATGAATAGGTTCTTTATTTTTAATTCTATTAACATAATCTAAATTAATATCATTAGTTAATTCAGCAATATGTCTTCTATGTGGATTACTTCTTTCAAGCGATTTTTGCATTATATATATAATATAATATATATTATTATATTATAAATTTATTTTTATAAATTATTAACGGATATATTTACCAAGTCTTCCACCAGATACAACACCGCCAGACATTGCCCCAGCGGTCATTCCTTTATGTGACATACCAGTATAACCAGTATTATATTTATTATGCATTTTATGGGCCATTGAATTAAATGTTCCAGACATGTGACGACGACCACCCACAAGTCTTTCAAATTCTGATTCCATAAGCATGGATTCAGGTTTTTCATTCATTCTAGTAGATAGAACAACCTCTTTAGTAAGAATACCAACTTCAGTAGCACTGACCCCTTCAGTGGTAGAAAATATACCAGATTGTTGTGTAATAATAATAATTTCAGGTTGAACTGGAAATTTATAAGTATTTTGTACGGTTAATTGAACTTGGAAATTAAATGCACCGCTAGAACTTGCACTAAGCCAGTCATCTAATGAGAAATCACGAACTGGATCAAGCACAAGTAAAGAACCAGTAGTATAAATAGGATTATAACCTCCAATAGTTGCCCCAACAACTCCAGCATCTACGATCAATGTTTGTTGATTATTACTTGCAAGTCCAGAAAATTCAAAGTAATTTTGAGATGATCCATTACGTCTAGAAAGTTTATATAAATCAGAAATTTCAGCACTTGAAAGAATACCACTATTAGAATTAAATAAAACAACACATTTGGTTATTGGTAACCATGAATCAGTATTTGAAGCGTTTTGATTTGCCATTGGGATACGAACACCAATAATAATTTTATCAGGAACAACAGATAATTGGATATTACTAGAAATAAGTGTTGCGGACGATATTGTTGGTTGGGTAATTACTGTTCCATTAGATGAACCAGGAACAATAGCAGGAATAGTTGAATTTTGAGAACTTACTGATAAATATCTTGGAAATTCCATGTATGGAACACAATTTCTACTTGATCCTAAACGTCTAATTTGTTCAGGAGTCATTGAAACAAATCTTGCGAGTAATTTACAATTTTGAAAAGCAATACCGTTATTTGTTGCACTACCTTCCGCACCAAGACTAATACCAATGCTACCAGTTGGAGTTTTAAGATAAGTAGGTGTTGAATTAGTTGTTCCAGCGGTCCATCGTGAATCACGCCAGAATCGTCGTAATGATGTATCAATATTAATATTCATTGAAATTTGATTAATTCCATATAAACCAGCTTCTTGATTTTTTGCATTATTTGTAAATGGTGAAAGAGCAATGAAAGGTTCAACAATATCAACAGAACATTTAATAACCCATGTATCATTCTCACTGGTAGATTGAAGATCAGTATCAACACCACCACCATCAATATTATGAACAACACTAATAACTTTTAATGGAAGAGATCCACGACCAAAATATACGGCATCATAACTTGATTGATTAATTGATCCTAATGGATTATTAGATGCACCTTCACCATCAGAATAATCATTATAATAAAAATCAGGAAGTGATGCAGTTCGTGTGTTTGTTTCAGAAATAAGTGGATTATCATTCATACGAAGTAAGCATGCAAGGATATCTTGGGTATTAGCATTTACAGAAACATTATTAATAGTGCTTGAGATAGTAGTAAATAAAGAGTTTAATGGATATGGACCAAATGCAGAATCAAGGCCATAATTGAAAGCATAACTATTAGCAGGAACATCTTGATAATATAAAGTAAAATAAACTGTGCTAGCAATTAACATATTACGATCTAATACAACACTTTGATTTGGAACTTGTGCATTAAATTGAATTGTAGAATTAGAAACACTAGTGGCAGCAAATTGTTGGTAATTTGCTTTACCAGCAGATTGAACACCAAATGATATTTCAGATGTTAGAAGACCAGTTAGGTTATCTTCAATAAGGACGGACTTAAATTCGGACATATATATATATTAATATTATATATATTTAAATTATTATTTTTTTTTTAATATAATTAATTAAATATATATAATTTATAGATTATTTCATGATTTTATTTAATCTAAGTTAGATTATTTAAAATAAAATATCTATATAAGATTAAATAAAGGAATAATTTATAAATTATTCCTTATATATATCTATTATTAGATTATTTCATATAATAATCTAGTTTAGATTACTTATTTTATTAAAATAATTTATATTTTCTAATAAAAAATAAATTATTATAAATATATATAATATTATATATACATGTCTTATCTCCAAGCACTAAACGCCGGATTAATTAATCCAACTAATCAAGTATCAACATATACTTATAATACTATAGAATATCCTATTACATCTAATACAAGTGCTGGATATCAATATTTTGAATATTCATCGACGGGCTGGTATCTAGATGGTACTCCTGATACATGGAATGAATTATATTTTAATGATATTGAATATCCAGCGGGTATTTATACATTAAGCGCAATTTTTAATTATCAAACTTCAGGGGTTGCTAGTGTTGTAGATGGTGGTAAATTTTATATTGGAATTTCTGATGATCAATTAGACTTAGAACCTACACTTGCAAATTATACTGGTTCATCATTAAATGAAGGTGTGCTTAATTTGAATGTAATTTTTATCAGTGATGGTGATACTAAAAATATGATAAATTTCGTATATAACATTAATTTTTCTAATAGTGTTATTACTGATATTGGTTATTCTCTTACTAGAATTGGTTAATTAAAAAAATATTTAAATATAATATATATATAATAATATATATATTATGTCTTATTTACAAGCCTTAAATGCTGGTCTTCTTGATAGTGCCGATAGTGTCACACCAACCCTTGATGTGGTTCTTGGATATGGAAACACATCATCTAAAAGTATAAGTTTAACTGGGACTGGTTCTTTAACCGTTGGTGGTCCTATTTATGCCGGTGGAACAACTGGGCTTACTCTTTCTGGTGGTTCTAATGCTACTATTAATATGTTTGATCAAATGGTTAATGTTATAAAACCACCAAAATCAACTTATACAACATTATCAACAATTACAGATCCTACTATGACTGGATATGTATTATCAAATTTTACATCAGATACTATTTCTCTCTCTTTAAATGATGGTAGTTATCATACATTATATACTGTTGATGATATAATTCCCGCTGGAGTTTATTATTTATGTGTTTCTATTTCATATACAACTACTGATACTTTTGCTATTACTAATCTTACTCGTTTTGCTTTAGCAAATGGTTCAACATTAACTGCGGGTATTGCTTGTAATGGTGGTTCTTCTTCAAATAATGATGTTATTAATTTTTCATGTCCATTTATAAGTGATGGAATACTTAATACAAAAATAAATTTGTTATATAATACTTTAGTAAGTAATCTTACTGTTGAACTAATTGAATATAATCTTATTAGACTTGCTTAAATAAATTTAATAATTATATTTATTAAATAAATTATAATATAAATAAATCTATTTATATTATAATATATATATATGACTAGTCCAAATCTACTTTATTATGATGTTTTAATATCTAATTTTCAAAATGTTAATATTAATACTAATCATGCACAATATACAGAATCAAGACAACAAGCCTTTTTATTAGAACCTTCTAATTATAATTTAAGTGTTGTTAGATGGACCGCCGATACTTCTTCATTACCAATTTGGAGATGTGAAATACAACCAGACTCTGATGATTCTAATCTTTCAATTTATTCTGTAACTTTAGTATATAGTGGAACACCATATCAAGCATATTTAAATTATATCCCACAATCTAAAGTAACCCCAGTACCAACCGCTCCAAGTCTAAACGGTGGTATTCAATCAAATTTAAATTTATATTATGATGTATATTCATATCAATATGTAGTATATTTATTTAATTTATGTTTTAAAGATGCTTTCGCATTACTTCCCCAAACTATTCAAGATCTAACATTTCCACCAACAATGATTTTTAACCCAGATAATAAAACAATTTCTTTATATTGTGATCAAGATTATTATGATGATACAAATATAATTGATCCACAAATTGGAATATTTTTTAACGTTGCAACGGCTGGTTTATTTAGTTCATTCCCATATTATGTTAATAAAATATCTGATCCAAATGGTCTTAATTATCAATTAATAACAAATGTATTTGGATTAAATAATACATCACCTTTTCCTCCTACTAGTGTTCCAGATGATGGAACATATCAATATACTGCATTAGTTATTTATCAAGAATATTCAACAGTTTCACAATGGAACCCAGTCACATCCATGGTTATTACATCAACATCTTTACCAGTTTCACCAAATGCCGTTAGTGGAACAGTAAAATCTACAGATATTAATGGATATGCGACAACACTAACAGGTCAACAAAATAATGTTGTATTTCCAATTATTACTGATTTTTGTGCTGATACTTCATTATCAGGATATAAACCATATATATATTATGTTCCTAGTGCTGAATATAGACGTATTCAATTATTAGGATCGACACCATTAACTAATATTGATGTAAGTTTATTTTGGAGAGGTAGAGACGGTCAATTAAACGCTTTTATTTTAGGTAGTGGAAACACAGTAACAGTAAAATTATTATTTGAAAAAAAATAATATATAATTATATATAATGGATAAATATAATAAAGAACAAATATTAAATTATTATAAAGAAAAATTAAATGAGATGATTAGTTCAGATGATTTTTCAAGATTTTTCAATAATTTTGATATGAATAAAATAATGAAATATTCAGAATTAAAAGAATATAATTCTATAACTGATTTTATACCTAATAATATTGATTTATTACCTAATGATTTTGATTATAGATTAATACTTATTGAACAAGCTAAAAACTCAGGACACTGGACAGTCCTTGTAAGATTTAAAAATAATATTTATTATTTCGATTCTTATGGTGTAAAACCCGATGGTGAATGGAAATTTATACCTAATTCAGTAAGAAAAATGTTAAATCAAGAAACTAATGAATTAACTAGACTATTAAATCAAGCAAAGAAAGACGGGTTTAATACATCATTTAATAAAATTAAATATCAAGAAGACTTACCGTATATTAATACATGTGGTAGATATTGTGTTTGTGTAATTAAATTAATTGAAAAAGGTTATAACTTAGATGATGTTGAACGAATTCTAAATGAGGGATGTGAGAAATTTAATACAAATTATGATTGTTTAATGGTCCGATGGTTTCCATAATGACACAATTTTATGAAAAAGTTTCTTTTTTTTGTGTCTTAATTATGGAACTTATGGAAGTATTTTGATATAATAAATTTATATAAATAATAATAATTATAATTATATAAATTTAAAAAAATAATAGTAAAAATACTTCCATAAGTTCCATTATCTATCTTTCAAACCTAAATATATTAAATAAATAGAAGGAGACCCACCAATTAATAAAAGAATAGATGTATAAATTAATTCATCAAATAATTTAATATATTTTTTAATCATATATATTATAATATATATTATTAATCAAGTTTTATATATTGATTATCTGCATTTGAGGAAGAAGTGCCCATCGCGGTAGCATCATCTATTTTTTCTTTATTTATATCTTTATATTTATTAGTAAGAAACATATTTCTTAACATAGATACACTAACCTTTTTATTAAATATTTTATTTAATATTCTTGTCATTTGTGATGATGTTGTTAAAGGCTCACCTTTAAAATTTACTAAAAATGGTAATTTTGATTTTATACCTTTTCTTTTAGTTAAATATAATTTTATAACACTCATTAAATTATTAGGAATATCTATAATTTGTGTTTTATAAGTGCCCGCCGTTTTGAAATTATTAAATATAAATTTTGAATCATTAATATCAATATAATTAAAATCTTTATTAGTATCATTACCAATTAACATTTTAATATAATCTAATGAACGGCGTGGCGGTATTAATGTGTATATTGATAATATAACATAATTTAATAATATATTATATTCTGATTCATTTAATTTCTTTTTAGTTCTGAATTTTTCTACTTCTGATTCTATATTTTTATATATAGATGTTATTTCATCTTGTTCCATCCAATTTTCTTCTTGCTTTTCTGATTTAGTAGTATTATTTTTTAATAGTCCATTAGATTCTTTTAATAATTTATAATATTCATCATAATTCTTTTTATATTTTGGATCAAGATTTAATACAGTACATATACTAATTAAATAAGTTCTTTTAGTATTTTCTGATTTATTATTAATAAAGTCTAATACTTTTTTACTATTTTTTAAAAAAGTTAATGTTTTAATATCATTATTATTATTAAGTCTTTTCAAATTAGATAGATACAATTTAATTGAACTATCTTTTATACCTTTGGATTTTAATAAATCTATTATCATATAATCTAAAATAGATTATTTAAATTATTTTTTTTTTAAATTTAAAATAATATATATAATATATTATATTATAATATATATATGGCTACATCAAATTTTATGTTAAATAATAGAGTCACACAACTGGCTAAAACAATTGGAACAGGTGGTGGTGGATCTCAAACACTAGCCCAAGTTATGGATTTAGGAAATATAGCATCACAAGATTTAAACATGAATAATAAAGATATTACAAGTGCATACCAAATCACGGGAACAATTGTAGATACAGTTAATATGTCAGTAGATAGTATAACTTCAAATGTTAATTTTACTAATACGGCAACTTTTGGTTCAATTCCACAATGTTCTATAATACCTACTATTGATACAGATTTAGTAAATAAAAAATATATTGATGATAATATTATTACTCCAACATTACAGACAGTATTAGATAATGGTCATACAGCCGAAAATGTAGGTATTATATTAAATGACGAAATAGCCGGAACAACTTTATTTTTAAATACAAATGTAATTAATTATGCAAATAATATTGCAACTGGACGTTTAGAATTAAAAGAAACTGGTGATTTTAATTTATCATCAAATGGAACTATTAGTTTAACAGGAATTACAACATTTGATAATATACCACAATGTTCTATCGTGCCTACTACTGATAATGATTTAGTAAATAAAAAATATGTTGATGATGAAATCGCAACTATTACTCCAACATTACAGACAGTATTAAATAATGGAAATGTATCTACTGATTTAGGTATTATATTAAGTGATACATTTGATAGGTCATTAAGTTTAGATTCATCTATAATTAATTATACAACTAATACAGGTTTTGGATTAGTAGAATTTAAACCAAGTAATGATTTACATTTATATTCAACAGGAACTATTAGTTTAACAGGTTCTACAACATTTGATAATATTCCACAGTGTTCTATTGTGCCTACTACTGATAATGATTTAGTAAATAAAAAATATATAGATGATAGTATTATTACTCCAACATTACAGACAGTATTAGATAATGGTCATACAGCCGAAGATATAGGTATTATATTAAATGAAGAAATAGCCGGAAGAACTCTATTTTTAAATGCAAATGTAATTAATTATGCAAATAATATTGCCACTGCACGATTAGAATTAAAAGAAACTGGCGATTTTAATTTATCATCAAATGGAACTATTAGTTTAACAGGTTCTACAACATTTGATAATATACCACAGTGTTCTATTGTGCCTACTATTGATACAGATATTACTAATAAAAAATATGTAGATGATGCAATTACAACTAATAATTCTAATATTGATTTACAGACAGTATTAGATAATGGTAGTAGTGCAAATTTACAAACTATAGAATTAACTAGTGATGCTTTATCATCTGTTGTATTAAATACATCAACTTTAAATTTTGTAGATACAGTAAGTAATGCAGATATTACATATTCAAATGATTATTTATATTTAAATGCTAATAATATTAATTTAAATGGTCAAGCCACTTTTAGTGTTCCACCTCATTCAACAAGCCCAATTTTAGGCAATGACCTCGCAACCAAAGGATATGTTGATTCTTTAGTAGGACAATATAGTGGTGGTTATAATTTATATTTAAATTATTCTGAATCAGTAATAGTTAATTCAATATCATATAAAAAATTATCTAATACAGTATCAAGTGCTTCTCAGCAATCTATAGTAGTATCAACAACCGGAACAGAACAATTACTTGCATCATTTATTTCTGATGAATTAAATATTCTTGAAATACCAGCGGGTTTATGGTCATTAACTTTATATGGTGGGGTAAGTAGTGCAGGTGGTATTTTATATTATCATTTTCATATTAGAAAATATAGCGGTGGAACTATTACAAATATTGTAGAATCAGGAAATAGTCCAGATGTAAACGCTACACCATCAACAAATCCAGATGCCTATAATATGAATGCTACAATATCAACAGCCGTGAGTGTTTTATTAACTGATAGAATAATTATAGATATTTATTATAATAAAATAAGTGGTGGTAGTATTAATTTAACAACTTATTTTGAATCATCATATTATAGTTTCATTCAATCAACTTTAAACGCAGGAACAACTTTGTTAAGTTCCACAAATAATTGGACAGGAAATAATACATTTCAAATTATACCAACAACACTTACAGCAACAGCGGGAAGTAATAATACACAATTAACTACAACAGCATATATTTATAATGCTTTATCATCATATTTATTAAGTGCTACTGCCTCGGCTACTTATGCTACAATTGCTTCATTAAGTTCATATTTAACAACTACTACCGCATCGGCTACATATTTAACAATTGCAAACGCAAGTTCTACTTATGCAACAATTGCAAGTCTTGCTTCATATTTAACAATTATAGACGCAAGTTCTACTTATGCAACAATCGCAAGTCTTGCTTCATATTTAACAATTGCAAACGCAAGTTCTACTTATGCAACAATCGCAAGTCTTTCTTCATACTTAACAACTGCTACAGCATCGGCTACCTATTTAACAATTGCAAACGCAAGTTCTACTTATGCAACAATCGCAAGTCTTTCTTCATACTTAACAACTGCTACAGCATCGGCAACATATTTAACGATTGCAAATGCAAGTTCTACTTATGCAACAATTGCAAGTCTTGCTTCATATTTAACAACTGCTATAGCATCGGCAACATATGCCCCATTAATAAGTCCTTCATTTACTTCAGGTGCTACAGTTGGTAGTGGTAATCTAACTATTACATCTGGTGATTTAACTTTATCTAATACAAGTAATTCTATTAATACAAGTATTATTGGTCCATCCAGTAATAGTAATACATGTTCTCTTGCATCAGGACAAACATCTGGAGTATTAAATATTGGAACAGGTGCAAGAACTACAGCGGGTAATATTAATATTGGGACTGGTTCAGGTGCTACAGTTAATCAAATAAATATAGGAGGGACGGGTTCTGCTATTACTTTAAATGGAACAGTTGGTGCTACAACTTATAATGGGAGTTCAGGTGGTGGAACAACTATGACTATAGGAGATAACCAAATAAGTGGTGATATTCGTATTGGTTCAAGTCAAACAAGTGGTGATATTTGGATAGGTCAAAATGCTTCACGTAATGCATCAGGACAAATTTTAATCGGAACAATTGATACAGCCTCAGCAATTGTGCCTATTACTATAGGAAATACTAATTCAACTACAACATTAAATGGAACAGTTAGTTTTACAAATACACCAACAGCACCAACTGCACCATCTGGTAATTCATCTACAGCACTCGCAACAACTGCTTTTATTAGTAATGCTTTAAGTTCATATTTAACAACTGCTACCGCTTCCGCTACTTATGCAACAATAGCCTCATTAAGTTCTTATTTAACAACTGCTACCGCTTCCGCTACTTATGCAACAATAGCCTCATTAAGTTCATATTTAACAACTGCTACCGCTTCTACTACATATGCACCAATCGTAAATCCAACTTTTAGCACTGGTGTAACTCTAACAAGTGGTAATATTACTGCATCATCTGGAAATATTATTGGAACATTATTAAGAAATGGTGCAAATTCAGGTTCAATTTCTTCAACTGGTGTAATAAATGCTTCAGCCTTAACATCTCCATCACTAACAACAGCAACTGCTACAACCTTAACATTAGGAACAGCAACAGCGACAGCAATAACAGTTGGTGCATCAGGTATTACAACAACAAATGCCGGACCATTAACATCTACTGGTTTAATAACAGCAAATGGAAATATAAAATCAGCATCAGTAGAACCAATAACAACAGGTGGAAATTTGGATTTAGGTACATCACAATTAGGAGGTGCGATGTCAATTGGAACAAGTAAAACAAGTGGTTTTATTGCAATAGGAAATCCATCAAATTCAACCCATTCAGTTATTATAAACTCAATTACAGCATTTAATCAAGGCGTAACTCTTAATGCCGCTAATGCCTATGGTATACAAACAGCAACAACTACATTTACAGCAGGAAACACAAATATAGGTTATCAATCATCTGGAACAGGAACAGCAGTTGGGGCTTTATCAACAACAATATCATCCGCTTGTTTAACAATATCTACTTTACAAATAGGATTTTATATTATAATATTTTCAGGTAATATTACAAGTTTTAGTGTAACAACAAATTCAGCACAACCAACAATAACACTTACAGGTGGAACAAGTAATATGACTAAATATAATGTTGGTTCAACTACGGCAGCAACAGGTTTTACATTTACAGGTCCTATTCAAATTACAAATTCAACGAATTCTATTACATTACAATTTACAATGTCAGCAGGAACAGCCAATATGTCGGCAGTGCCAACATATTCATATATTAGAATTGCTTAAAATTATATAATTATTTATTCTAATTAATAATATATAATGTTAAGTGAAGTTTTTTTATCATTTTGTGTATCATCTGGTATAGCGTGTATATTAGCATTAGGACAATATATTTTTAAAAGTAAGTGTGATGAAATAAAATTATGTGGATGTTTAAGTATTCATCGTCGGGTAGATTTAGAAATAGGAAATGAAGAAGGGCCAGCCATTCAATTACCTCCAGCATTACAACCACGAGATAGACGAAGTCCAAGTTTAGATAATATTATTAAAAAATAAATAATCTAAAAAATAATCTAGTTTAGATTATATAATGGAAAATATGACTTTACAAGAACTTGTTCTTAAATATTTTGAAATGGAAAGAGATATTGAAAAAATGAATAAAAAAAAATTAGAATATGAAAAGGAAATAATGGAACAATATAATTTAAAAGGTAATATTTATGTATTAATTAAAAAAAAACAAAAAGAACAAGAAGATGAAATAGAAGAAAATAAAAAGAAATTAAAAGAATCATTAGAAAATACAAAACTTAAGAAAGCACAGGAAAAAAGGGAAAAATTAGAAAAAGCTATTGAAGCTAGAAAACAAAGGGAAAATGATCCTGAATATATATTAAAGAAAGAGAATAAAAAAAAATTAAATGATTTATGTTGTACAATGATAGAAGAACATACCTCTATTAAAAAAACACCAAGAAGAATGTGGACAAGATTTGACGGATCATCATTTTATGAATAATATATTATAAAAAAAAAATATTTAAAAAAAAATCTATTTTAGATTATATACATGAATACACAATTTAAAATTGTTATTAAACCTATTAAACCTAAATTTAAAGAAACTGATCCTATTAAAATCGAAGCAATAAAACAAAAGAGAAAAGAACAACGTGAAGAACGTAAAAATAAGCCAGTAGAACCAAAAGAACCTAAACAACCAAAACAAGATTTAACAAGTGAAATTGAAAATATAAATAAATCATTAAAAAACATGGTAGGTTTAACAGTTGATGAAATTAATGATAAATTAAAAGGATCAACACAAGAACAACCACAACCACAACCGAAACCATCTAAACAACTTTCAAAAAGACCGCATAAAATAAAAGTTTAAATAACAATGATAATAATATTATTTATAATATTATTATTATTTATTCATTTTTAATTAATGTATTAGTTTCATTATCATAATTATAAAGACGAGGTCTGCCTTTTTTAGGGGGATTTGTTGGATCATTACCCTTCCTAATAATTTGAATTTTTTTAGATCTTTCATTTAATACATGTTTATAGTTTGGGTCAGTTACTAACCTTTTATTATAGTATTTAACCGCTAATTGTGCCCGCTTTTCTTTTTTTAGTTTTTCTTTTAATGCTAATTCTTCAAGTGTTAAAGGAATTTTAATTTTCTTAATATATTTTGATTTTTTAATAATTAAATCATTTTCTAAAGTAGACATTATAATTATAATAGAAAATATTTCTTTATATCAAATTCTTTAAATAATAGTCTAGTTTTTTTAAAAAAAAAGATATAAATAAATATTTTCTAATACTATTATATAATGCAATATTTAACCCCTGAACTTTCAAAATTTTTATTAATTAATAGAACCGATATGGATCGCCTCAAATTATCTTATTTTGATGTAATTCGTGAGCAATATATATATTGTAAAGGTGATTATTATAAAATTAATGAATATACATTATGGGTATTACAACAAGGAAAACATAATTTAATATCATCCTTATCAAATGTTTTTTCTGATGCATTAGATAAGGATAAAGGAGTATTGATTAAATATTTTGATAAATTTATTGAAGTAAATCAAACTAAGGATGATATACAGCAAATTAAACATAATATTAAAGATTTTTATAAAGATTATGATAAAAAGATTATTTCTATTACTGGATCTACTTATATTAAATCAATTATTGATTTTTTCACATCATTAATTGAAGATAACACATTTTATGATAAGATCAATTTTAATAATAAATATATTATTCCATTAATTAATTGTAATTATAATATATTAACTAGAAAAATTGAACCTAGAAAACCTTATCAATATTTTACAAAGTGTTTTAATGTAAAAGAACAGGAATTTAGAGATGCTAAAGATCATAAAGAATCTTATCAAATTGTTGATGATTTCTTTTTAAGTATTGCTAATAATAATAATGATAAAAAAATATATTTACAAAAAATATTTGGTTATTGTTTAACAGGTGATATTACAGCACAAAACTTCTTTATTTTCTATGGTGAAGGGGCTAATGGTAAAAGTGCAGTATTTGAAATTATTCAAAATTTATTTACTGATTTTTGTAAAACACTAGATCCCGCTTTAATGATTCAAACTACTAAAAAATCCAGTGGTGTAGCATCGCCCGAAATGGTCGCAGTTGATCATGGAACAAGAATTGGATTATTATCTGAAGTTGATAAAGATGATGATCTTAATGAAACATATCTTAAAAAGATTAGTGGAGGTGATAAGATCACTTATAGATCATTATATAAAAATGAATATAAAGATTTTATAAGTGAAGCGAAGTGTATCATCTTAACAAATCATAAACCAAATTGTACTGCCGATAGATCCATGTTAAGACGTATTAGATTTGTTGATTTTAATGCGACATTTTCAGACAATCCTAAAAATGGTGAAATCCTTTCAAATCCACAATTAGTTAATGATTTAAAAACCCATCTATTACCATCGGTTTTAAGATGGTGTTTAGAAGGGACTAAATTATTTTTAGAAGAAAAATTATTAATTCCTGATAGTTTAATACATGAAAATAATTCATATGGAATTGAAGCAAATAGTTTTGAAAAGTTTTTAAGAGATGTAACAGACATTAAACCAGAATATAAAGTAAAAACAAATGAAATATATACAGAATATCAAGCCTTTTGTAGAGAAGATAAAGTGAAGAAGCCCCTTAAAAAGTCTGAGTTTTTATTAAAAATGAATAAAAAATTTAATGAACCAGTTAAACATACAGATGCTTATTATTATATAGGATTACAAATTAAAATTGATGAATCAGAACAAGAGACTATAAATGATCTTGATAAATAGAATATATATTAATTATTATTTTTTTAATAATAATTAAAATAGAAAAATATTTTATAATATGGAATCTGTGGAAGATTTATGACCAACATATTTTATATAATTAATTTTATTTTTAAAAACTTTAAAAAGTGTTGGTCATAAATCTTCCACAGATTCCATATTATAAAATATTTTTCTATATTCTATATGTAATAAAAGTATATAAAGTATTATATATATAATAATATAATGAATAATGAATTTATAGAAAAATTTTTAAATGAAATAACTGAACAAAATATAAATTATAAATGTTCAAGAACTATATTATATAAGGAATATTATAAATATTATTATAATGATAGTAATAATAGTGATTTAACTAGTATATCAAAAAAAGATTTTATTAAATATATTGAATCTAAATTCGGAAAACCTGAAAAAACATATTATAAAGGATTACAGATAAAAGATGATAAGCAATTTATAGAAAATTTTTTAAAAGATTGTATTATAGAAGATATTACTTATAAATGTTCTAAATATAAATTATATGTAGTATATCTTATGTATTGTAAATCTAATTATAATATATATCCTTATCAAAAATTAAAATTTAATAATATAATTGAATCTAAATTTGGATTACCTTTTAAATCAAATGGAATATATTATAGAGGTTTTAAAATCAAAGAAGCCCCCAATTTACCAATAAATATATAATAATCTTTATATAGAAAATAATTTCTAAAATGGTTTAAAGAAATATTTTCTAGTATATATATATAATGGAAAGTAAAATTTATAAAATATGGTCTTCAAATGGTGATAAAGTATACATTGGTTCAACTAATCAAAAACTCCTATGCTGTCGCATGGGTGCACATCGTGAAGGATATAAATTATGGAAAAATAACAATACTAATTTTACATCATCATATTTATTATTTAATGAATATGGAGTTGAATCATGTAAAATAGAATTATTAGAAACAGTAAAAACAAATGATAGAAAAGAAACAAATAAAATTGAAGGTAAATACATCAAGGAATTAAATGCAATAAATAAACAGATGGCAGGACAAACTAAAGAAGAATATTATCTAGTAAATAGGGAAAAAATAATTAATCAAAAGAAAGAAAAATGTCGATGTGTTTGTGGT
>Ga0209188_1001462_pt1 | contig 18870 bp, 18 predicted proteins | sample C_130625_EF_Meta_FD_187307 | JGI IMG/M metagenome (GOLD analysis project Ga0209188, IMG submission 187307) | Freshwater microbial communities from Lake Croche, Canada to study carbon cycling - C_130625_EF_MetaG (SPAdes) (version 2) | ecosystem: Environmental > Aquatic > Freshwater > Lake... | reverse complement strand
TAGGTGAAATTCCTACTATTGATTTTACATTTTTTCTTATTTTTTTGCCTAATAAAATGGGCGTTTTAAATGAGAAAAGGTGTAAAAGAAAAATTTAATAAAGCTATTGATTTATAAATGTTGTAAAAATTGATTTATAATATAATTATGTTATAATAATATTATAAAATAATAAATGTTATCCATTGAAATATACATACCATCATTAAAATCAAATATTACATTTGATGTTGGGCAAAATGCTAAAGAAAATGTTGATTTAATTGATGCTGCACACATAGAAGATCTTTGGTTTCATGTTGAAGGACTACCTTCTGGTCATGTTATTGCACATACTTCTCATGTTTCAGATAGAACTATTTTGAATAAGATTGTTAAACAAGGCGCGCTTTTGTGTAAACAGCAATCGAAATATGCGGCTCAGAAAAATCTGGAAATTGTTTATACTCGTGTAAAAAATGTAGAGAAAACAAATATTCTTGGAACTGTTATTTTAAAGGAATTTAAGAAAATTATTATTTAATTATAATGTTTATATATAATATATATAAAAATGCAAGGCGGTAAAAAAATGAGTACTGAAGACGTGTTAATGTTTATTATTATTGTTTTAATTATTATCATAGTTGTTTATTGGTTATATAAATCAATGAACAAACCAATTGTAAATGAAAGGGTCGTACGTCGTGTTTACAGTTAAGATAAAATAAAATTTTTATTCTAATCTTTTCTTATCTAATACACTAACTGTATCTTTAACAAATTCATCATAATATTTTTGTCCGAGAGCAACAGAAGCTTGCTCTTCTCCTACCTCTTTATTATCAATCTTTGCTTTTAAATTCAACATTTCATCTAACCTATAAAGAGGAAATGTTGTTGGTTTCTCTATTATAGAAAAAAATAATGTAGGATATTTTCCATGAAAATCTGTAAACTTTCTCATACAAACTTGTTTATATTCATCCATATTATCCCTTCTCATAACACTATTCTCATTAAGTAAACAAAATGCCATAAGTTGGCTGACTTGATTTTTAATTTCTTGCGATGATTCCATTTTAATTAAAATAATATATTAATTTTATTTTAAATATATTTAATATATATATAAATGCAAGGCGGTAAAAAAATGAAAACTGAAGACATATTAATGTTAATTATTGTTGTTTTAATTGTTATTATCGTCGTTTATTGGTTATATAAATCAATGAACAAATCAGTTCATCATGAAGGATTTAAAACATGCGACAGTAATGGTTGTAGGTTTTCTAGTAAGAGATAATGATAGCTACAAATAGTAAATATTTTTTTATAATATTATATATAAAATACAAGGCTGTAAAAAAATGAAAACATATTAATGTTATATGAATAATATATAAGACTATTGATATTTAAAAAATCTTTTCATAACATACTATATATAAAATTTCAAATTTATTTTATATATATTTAATATCAGATGAAATTATTAACAGTTTTACTTTTTATTTTATTATTACTTGGTTTATACACAATTACTAAAATATATTATCCTTATCGATATGATATAGAAAATTTTGATGATAAATTTGATGATCATGAAACATTTGACGAAATTTATGATAAAGAATTTGTGCATTTATATGAAATTATTTACAGAGATTATAGTGATATTAAGAAAGATTTTGATATTGTAAATCAAAAAGCATTAGATCCTATTAAAAATAAAGATCAAATAAATATTCTTGTTGCTGGATGCGGAGTTGGAAAATTATGTAAAAAATTAAAGGAAAAATATAAAAATATAGTTGGCTTAGATATTTCAGAAAATATGTTATTAAAAGCTCAGACAATTAATCCTAATGTAAAATTTATTCGTGGTAATTTAACTAAAGAAAAAATTTTTGATAAAAATAGTTTTAGCCATATATTTATTGACGAACGTACATTGTATTATAACGATTTCCAAAAGATAACCAAGATTATTGAAAATGCACGCGATTGGATTAAAGAAGAAGGATTCTTAATTATACCTATTTATGATCCGGTAAAATTACAATTAGCAGCTCGATATTATTCTACTAAATATATTGACAATAAAGGGAATGTTCATGGATTTACTTATTTAAATGATTTTAGTCATGATTGTTATTATATTAAGGATGAAGAGAATGCTAACAATAATATATTCCATTATTATGATAAAATTGTTTTCCCTGATGGAAATAAAAGAATTAAAAAAACAACTTTTCATATTCCACCTAAAGAAAAAATATACGATTTAATAATGTCTACTGGATTTGGTGTTTTTCATAAAGAAAATATAAGAGTTCAAATTGTTGGTGGATATGAATTAGTAATATTTAGAAAATTAAGTACGGTTTCAACAGTAGATGAGATTGAACGTCAAAAAAAGGAAATCTAGTGGCTTCGCTCACCCTTTAGATCCCTCCTATTCCATCAATAAGGGAACATACTGGCTTCGCGCACCCTTATAAACCCTCCTATTCCATCGCATATCATTATAGTTATTTCCTATTCTATTAAAGGGAAACTAATGGCTACTACTCGAAGGGAACCTAGGTTTCCTTTAGATTCATCCTATTCAATTCCATATTTATTTCCTATTTTACCATGGTAACCTAATTTAACTATATTATTATTATAAAAAAATCCCAGTATATTATAGAAATGAATAATTATTCTACAACTAGAAATCCTCTTAGAAATTTAAATAGTATAAATCATAAATATAATAAATATCATAAACAAAAATGCTATGATATTGAAGAAGAAGAAGAAGACGAAGAAGATTTAATTTCATCAGAAGAAAGAAAGCGAAAGTTCAAAAAAAATAAATATAACGATTTACAAGAAGTATTAGATAGTAACCTAAATAAATATATTATAAAAAATCCAACCGGTCTTTTAGTATATGAAGAAGAATCATATCACTCTATGGGTCCAAATAGTATTATTCAAAATACACAATTAGCTGCAAGTACTCAATTAGAAAAAACAAATAATAATGAAATAATTTGTCATCCTCCGGCTGCTTCAAATGAAAAATTTTGTAATTATATAAGAAAAAATAAAAATGATAATTTAATATTTTATTTGTTAATATTATTTCTTTTATTATCGCTTATACTAGTTTTGTTTTAACTAAGTTTATTTTTATTTTTAATTTTAAAAAAAAATATTTATATAATATATAAGAAATGCCTAAATCAGTTAACGAGAAATATTCCAAAAAAGAGTTCGAAAAAGACTTACAAGAACTTGAAAACCTTATCAACGAAAACAAACAAGAAGGTGGTAAAAAGAAAGTTGCTGCTAAAGCCAAGAGCACCAAAGCTCCTTACACCGGAACTTACCGCCACTTCCGCGTTGTTAAATTAAATGGTAAAGAAGTTCATCTTGGCAGTGCTGCTATTAAAGATCACCACACTCCTTTAAATGCTGCCCGCAAATTATTAATGTCTATTGCCAAACACCAAAACTTAAGCAAACTTAAGAAACTTGGCTTAAAAGCCCACTTCTTAATCCAAGAAACTACTCGTGGATCTGCTCACAAGATTTTTGGCCCTTACCACGGCAAATATGTTAAATACAGCGCCGAAGAAGCCAAAAAAGCTGAAGCTGCTGGTATTAAATTCCAAATGAAACCAGTTGTTAAACTCATGAAGGAAAAAAATAATGCTATGAAAGGCGGTGCCAAATTATGAGGAGGAAAAAAACTTTTTTAACAAATATAGAATAAAATAAGGATACCTTATAGATTTTACCTAATAGGAGGGTTTATAAGGGTGTGCGAAGCCATTGGTTCCCTTATTTTGGAATGACAATAATTTAATATTATTTGAATCTATATTTTTATGTTATTATTATTATATGTCTAATAATAATAAAAATAATAATAAAATTAAAACATATACTATTCTTGATTTTCCAAAAGAAGGTGAAACATATGGAAAATTTCAAGGAAATATACCTAAAAAAGCAGCAGATAAAGCACTTAATTTATTAATGAAATTTGTTGATTTTAACGATGATTATAGAGGAAAATTTGTAGTTTTTCATTTACAAAATGTTGAAAATAAGAAAGAATATAAATATGTTGGTTCTAGAATAAAATTAGAAAAACCAAGAGTTGTTTATAAAAATGGAACAAAAGTAGAATATCTTTACAAAAATATTATAGGAAAATATACAAGTAATTTGGATGATCTCTAGATAAGGGAACCTACTGGCTTCGAGCACCCTTATAAACCCTACTATTCCATCGCATATTATTTATATTTATTTCATTAGCCAGTAGATTTCCCGCTATTCTATTTATTCTTCTTATAAAAATAATCTAATATATTTATAAGAATGTCTATTTTATCTGATTATTTTGGAACAGCCGAAGAATCATCTGATGCTTTAAATTTTGACGTTTTACCTGCAAATAATTCTTGTTCAAATGTTGTAAATAAACCAGTTGTTATTGCAAGCGCATCTTCTGGAAATCAAGCTGCATCTGATATGTTAGCACAACAGGCTGCTGATAGTAAAGGCGATGCCGATTTAATTGTACGTCCTATTCCATATACTCAAAAAGGAGGTAAAAATAAAAAATATATGGTCTATTTTATGGGGGAAAAATATAATTTATCTGAAATAAATGAAGAAGAATGCATAAAAAAGGTAGTAAATAATCGTATTTTTAAACGAGATCGATTAATAGAAATTAGAAATGATAATAAAATATCAAACTATATTATTCGCGGGCATAAAAAAAATGTATTTAAGAAATTTTAAACTATTTGATATAAACATGTTTTATTATAAATTCATTTATAAAGTTTGTTCTTTCATTCGGTGTCAATAACCCCCATAAGAATTTTATTTTTTTCTCAATATTATTATCTACTTGATCATGAAAATTTTTAATTATATAAGAATTAATTTCTGTATATGATTTACTTCTTAACATAAAACTTCGTGAAAGTAATCTATAAAAGAAAGAATTTACTCCAATTGTTATATTTCTAGCATCATTGCAAAATAAAATAAGATCACTCATTAAAATCTGTTCATTATAATCAAATGCATAATAATTATCTAATATTTTGTAATCAATAGTAAAACTATGAATATCAGATAAATGTTTATATGGATGAACTGAATATGTATACGGAATAATATGGTTAATAATTATATCTTCCGGTAAAGAATTTAATAATTCTATATTTAATGTTTTTATAAATGTCTTCATAAATATATACGTATCTATAAATTTATATTTATATATTATAATAAAAATTGATATATTTTTTTTATAATTTCATCAATTTAAAAGTAATTTAACTAATTAATATATCATGGATAAAGTTGGAGAACTACAACTAATTATTGGACCAATGTATGCTGGAAAAAGTACAGAATTAATTCGTATTATTAACCGCTATAAATGTTTGAATAAAAATATAATTGTAATTAACCATGCATTAAACAATAGATATGGTTCAATTGGTTTAACTACACATAACAAAGAAAAAATAGATAAATGTATTATTATTGATAAATTAGGCGATTTAACATTAAATCACCAAAATTATTTTAATGATGCAGATGTTATTATTATTGAAGAACTACAATTTTTTAATGATGCATTTGTTTGTATAACAGATTGGTGTGATAATCATAATAAAACTGTTATTGCAGCTGGATTAGATGGAGATTTTATGAGAGATCCTTTTGGAGATGTTTTGCGATTGATTCCCCATGCTGAAAAGATTACGAAATTAAATGCACTATGTAAAAAATGCGGGGATGGAACACCAGCACATTTTACAATGAGGACTATAACGAAGGATTCAAAAATAATGGTGGGATCAGATGAATTGTATGAGGCTGTTTGTAGAAAACACTATACGGCACCAGAAAAATAAATCCATTTTCTTTTTATAAAATAAAAAATAAATATGCGATGGAATAGGAGGGGTTGCGGGGAACCTAGGTTCCATGCTAGGAGGGATCTAAAGGGAACATATGTTCTCTTTGCGATGGAATAGGAGGGATCTAAAGGTGCGCGAAGCCAGTAGGTTCCCTTTTTTATAATAAATTAAAAATAATTGATAAATCTATAATTACTATTTTTATTAAGATATAATAAAAATATGTTTAAAGCACAAACAACATTAGATTCATATTTTAAATCTAAGAATGAAAAATCGCAGAATGATTCAGTAATGAATGGAGCAAAGAATAATAAAATTAATTTAAAATATTTTTATCTAAAATGGACAAATAAATTTTCACCAGAATGTAATGCATATTGGACAGACCAACGTCCATCTGAAATAAATTATATAGAACAAGTTAAATGCGACAGTCTTGAAAAAGACTATTATTATTATATTTGTGGATATTTTCCTGATTATCAAGAAAAGAAGTATAATTTAGGTAAAGAAAAAACATATAAAAATATTAGTATGTTAAAATCACATTTGCAAAAAAATATTCGTAAAATGGATGATATGTTAGCAATTCCAACTTGTTATCATTTAATGAAATTAAGTATGAATGATTTAATTCGGAGGTTATCTATTATTATGTTAGAAGATACTGAATTACATGAATGCATAACAACTATTGTATGGCTCACGGTAGCATTATCAAAAGATAATTTCCGAATTAAAAAATATATGTATGAATGGATTTTAGGGGTAATTTATTTATTATGCAAAACTGAAAATGCTGATAAGCTGAAAAGGGATAATAATGATTCTATTTCACTAAAAAATATAACACAAGAAGTACTTTCTTGTTCAGCGCAATTAAGTAAAGAACAATTATCCATATTATATAGTATGCTTATAAGAGTAACTTATGGTGGAATGGAAGGTGATCTGAATATGATTCAACGATATGTTCTTGTATGGAAAGATAGGTTTTTGAAGAATGGAAAAAAAATGAATAATATGATTTTGAGACCAATATCTATTTATGTAAATGAATTGAAAATATCGGATTGGGATGTTTCTGCGATTGATTATCATTGTTGTCCAAAGATAATTGAATTTATTATGAAAAAATATTCGGAACTAAATGAAGATGAAATAAAAAGTTTAATATGGATATATTCTTCTAGTATTAATACAAGAGTTGGAGAGAAAAAGGTAGATGAATCTAGTTTACAAAATTGGAATAAGATAAAAGATTATGTTGCAAAAACGCAAAAATATTTGTTGGAATCAAATTAAAAAGTGATTAATATATTTTCAAAATTTATAATATTAATGTTAGTTTTAATCTCATGTGAAAAATGTATGCAGTACAAACTGCAATGCTTCACCCTCATCAGATGCAACAGATGAATATGGGATATCCTATTCAACAACCGTATTATCAGCAACATGTAAAATCCCATCCTCCTCAATATTATTTAATAGATCTTTATGATAATAATAGTAATTTTTTTCAAATTACTATTATTCGACCATTTAAACTATATAGGAAACATGGATTTCAATGTATTATTGAAAATGATGATGATCTTATTGATAATCAAATACTATTCGACCAATTTGGTTGTAAATATTGTTATCAAAAAATGAAATCATTTAATCAATTTAAAAACTGTTTTATTTATCAAGTTCAAATAGTTTCATATCAAGAACCTGATCAATATGCATATGTTCAGCAAGAGCCTGTTTTGCAAGAGCCTGTTCAGCAAGAGCCTGTTTTGCAAGAGCCTGTTTTGCAAGAGCCTGTTCAGCAAGAGCCTGTTTTGCAAGAGCCTGTTCAGCAAGAGCATGTTCAGCAAGAGCATGTTAAGCAAGAGCCTGTTTTGCAAGAGCCTGTTCAGCTTTCACCAAATATTATGGTGCGACGAATTACTCGTTTTTTCCATTATATTATTAATAGAAAAAGATCATCCTTTATTATTACTCGATTTTTTAAGTTCTTATCTTTTCAAAAGAAGCAATATGAACTTATATTGAAGAAAGAAAAGAGATTGAATAAAAAAAAGAGAGAAATAGAGCTAAGATTAATGAGAGCCGAAGATAAAAAGTTAGCCGCTCTTCAAAAAAAAGAGGAGGCTAAGAATGAAGTTATTGAAGAAGTTAAACTTGAATCTATTATTATTGACCCCCCGTCATCTATCTCTGATGTTACAGAAGTATCTCCAAAAAAAAAGGTAAAGAAAAGTAAAAAGAAGAAGCAATCAGCTTCTTCTTCAAGTGATTCTGACCCGGATGATATTTTTAATGAAATCCATCATATTACAGAAGGCAATAAAATATTTAAATCTATTTTTGAGCGTTTATGTGGTAAATCATCATCTTGGTCAAATAAATTAATTAATCATTCTGATAAGGATATTAAATTTATTCAAGATGAATGTATTCGTAGCATTGAAAGAAATTTAACTAAAGAAGAAACTATTGAATATATATTTGATAGATTTGATATTTTTTATTGCAATGTTCAGATAATTGATATTAGCATTTTTGAAGTTAATAAAATAGTTAAAGAAATATTTGGATTTCCCAAAACAATTAAAGAAGAAGCTATTAAATCAATTGATGCATTTAATACTTATTCATCTTTTATTATTCATCTTGTATTAGGAGCTTTTATTAAAAATAAAAACCTTACAATTGAACTGTCTGTTATGTCTTCTGAAAATCATTGTAGACTTCTAACAAATAATTTTATTTTTGATAATGCAATTAAAATAATTATTGCACTATGTAAAGAAAAAATTTTATCATCTAATATGGTAAATAAAAAATATATTACTATGCCACCAGTTGATATAAAGGATCCTTTTATTGAATGCGTGCTAATAGTTTGTTCAGATTTCTTTGATTCGTTGAATAATTTACCTAAAATTGATAAATTAACAACTAAAAAATGTTATATGATAAATTGCATGTCTATCTTTTTGAATAAACAAATGTATTCTGAAGATTGCTTAAATTTTGACGAATGCTACTCTAAAATTAGAAATAAAACGATTAAATATAAAGATATTCTTAGAACACCTTCTTTTGAAGATGCAAAGAGTCCTTCTTTTTATGAATGTCGTGTTATTATGAAAATGTATTTTGATCTTACTTCAAATGATTGGGATTCAAAAAATATTTTAGTAAAACAAAATATTATTGAAGAACCACTTCGTTTGCGAGATGACTACAATAGTGAAGAATTTAAAAAGAATTTAGCTACACCACGATTTTTAGATAAGAGTAAGGAAAAGAAAATGGATATTATATCTATTGTTCAGACTTATGATTCAAATCCTCCTATTCCTGAATTTATTAAGCTTAAAATTGCTGAATCACCGACTATTAATGCTGAATTCACAAGTTCTATAAATAATTATTGTGCTTCAATTCTTCAAAAAAAGAATGCTAAATCAATAGACACTAAAAAAACAGAAACTAAAGAAAATATTGAAAAATTAACTGAATTTAGAAAGTACAATGAATACATGAAAGAATTATCAATAGATGAAAAAAAATATCTATTTGATAAATTTAAGCAACTTCCAATTAATGAATTCTTAGTAGAATTAAATAGGGTAAAAGAAATTTTACATCCGTCTAAATCTGAAGTAGTTCATATAGTAAAGGAAAAAGAAAAAAAAATAACTCTAAATGAGAAACAAATTAATCTTTTAGCCGATATTGTTATTACTGAACTAAGAGTAAATTTATGTCCTCCTGAAATTGTTAATTCATTCAAATATACATGGAAAAGACTATATGATATGTCTTTTTGTGGATTTGACGGTGATTCTGTTAGAGAAGATATTTTTGGACTTTATTATGATGTTATTCTAATGACTTCTATTAAATTAAACGAACATTATAGTTCTTTGATTGATAAAATGAGAAATAGATTAGATGAAACTTATTACGACAATTTTACGAAAAATATGATTGAAGTAAGACACTTCATTTATGTAATTATTTCCAGTATTAACAATCCAGTTAAAGAAAAATATGTTAGCATAGAATTATCGAAGTTAGTAAACACATTTGTTTTAGAAAACTTTAATAAAAGAATTTCATTTAATATAAACTTTTTATCAGGTAATATTGATAAGCTATTTTCAGATTTTAATAAAACAATTGAAGAAAATTGTTCTATTATTTGCCAGAAATATGATTATATGTTAGAACTTGATTCTTTTACTGTTAGTGAGAATTAATTATAGATTATATTCTATAAAAATTATTTATAAATATTAGTTAAAATCTCAATAATTGAAAATAAATTTAAAAAATACATGTATATGCAATCTGTATATGGAATAAGTTTAATATATTCTGATTGTGTTTTAGTTTTATTTCTATTATTTTCATCTATAGAATTCATATATTTTTTATAAATTTCATATTTTTTTGTATAATTATTACCAAATGTTATATTAGTAGTTTTATTTATTTTTTTTAACTTATTTTCTTCTACTATATTACGAATCATTTCCCAAATTTCAGTATCTAGAGAATTTATTTTTTTAAAAAATAGTTGAACATCAGATGGAATATCTTTAAATATTTCTATTTCTTTATTTAATTTTATAATAAAAAATGACCCTTCTGTTGCTTTTAATTGAACAGATAATTGTTTATTTTCAATTATTTTTTTATTAAATTTTATATATATAACTTCTTTTATTTTATCAATAAATTTTTTATTATTTATAGATGTATTTTTTTGTTTTTGGTCTTGTTGTTCTTGGCCTTGTTGTTCTTGGCCTTGTTGTTCTTGGCCTTGTTTTTCTTGGCCTTGTTGTTGCAATTGATTATTTTGTATTAATTTATTAATTAAATCAGATTTTAGTAATGTATATAATCTATTTTTTGAATTATTTAATTCTATCTTTGAATTTATATCTTTAACTTTTTTTGATATATCTGCTAATCCTTGAAAAGTTGATAAATAATATCCTTTAAATTCATCAAAATTTATTTCTTCAGTATCTTTTTTATTAAATTCTGCCTTTTTAGTAGAAATATTTAATAATATATCATCTGTTTGTTTAATCTTGTATTCGATTAAGCTTTTTAATTTTTTATAATCTTCAATATTTTTTTCTAATTTCTTTTTATTGTCGTTTTTACTTTGAAAGGATATTGTAGTAGACTTTTCAAGAGCATTTAGCTTTTTTTCATAATCTTTATATTTTGGTTCAATTAGTTTTCTTACGTCTTCAATAAGTTCTTTAAATTTTTCATCATTTGATATAGTATAATTTCCTCCTTGTGGTAAGCTCCTAGAAGTCCATGTAATATTAGTTGAAATAGGAGTAGTTATACCTTCTAAAAATTTTAAATCTGCAATAGCTGCTTGAGTTTGTTTACTATATGATGATGTATTTCTTAATTTTGCTCTTATTTGTGAAATCTCGCTTTCTTTTCTTCTTTCTTCTTCAATTTCTCTTTTTTTATCTGCTTCAATTTTTATAATATTTTTACTCTTTTGCGCAATAACATTACTTTCTCTTTCATGAATCTCTTTATCAGTAGTTATTTTTTTCTTCAAATCTTGTATATCTTTTTTAAAAATGTCCATGGTTTTATCAATAAGTTTGGTCTTATCTTTCTTTTCTTTTTTATATCTTTGTAATATATTATCAATATAAAATTCATACTGTATAATTGGTATATCTTTTAATGATTTACCTGAATTAATTAGTATATTGTTATGATCCTTATTTAATTTTAAATTTAAATAATTATATTCTATTTCTTCATTAATATAGATTGATCTATAAATAATATTTAATAAATCTTCTAAATTATTTTTTTCATTATCAATATTCTTTTCATTAAGACTTATATTTGTAAACAAATTAAATATGTCTTTTTTAATTTTTTCAAATTTTGTTTTATAATTCATAATTAATTGTGGTGTCATTTTTTCACCTTTTATTTTTTCCAAAAATCCTTTTATTAATTCTTTTTCATTATCTAAAAGATCAATTAATTTATCATTTTTATTTATGAAAATTTTATATTTTTCTTTGTTCTTATTATTTAATATAACTTTTTCATTAATATTTTCTATTATTTTAGATACAGTATAAATACTATTAAAATTAATTCTTGTAATTATATCTTCCTCTTTATCATACTCATTTCTTAATATCAAATCAATATTTGTATTATTTATTAATCTAACTGCTTCTTTATAATTTAAATATATATCATCTAATTTATTTGGTTTATTTATTGTTTTCAAAATATCTAATATATCAGAATCATAATCAATATCTTTTTCTTTATTTTTTATATCATTAAACTGAGCTTGAGTTAAACCTTTAAGAGCTTCTAATAAATTTTTTATTCTTTCATAATAATTAGATCCTCCTTCTTGAATGTTTGATTGTGATACATATTGTTGCTCAAATATATCTTTTATAAATTCAAATATTTCATTATCATCTTTTACAATCTCATAAATTTTATATTCCATTGTATTCTGTAATTTAGTATTTACTGTACTATTTTTCGTAAAACTTTCTATAAAATTATTTAATTCATTTTCATTTGATATTTTAATTAAAAAATCTTTTAATTTATCAATTGGAAATTGATTAATAGTTGTAATAAGTTGGTTTAAATTATTAGGTGATGTTAATAATTTTGATATAATTGTTTCATGTGATATAATAAATTGTGAAATATAATTTTGTGTAAATACAGCAGTTGTTAATTTTGAAGATAAATTAGAAGAACGACCTGGAAAAGCTGACTGAGTAGTAGCTGACGAAGTAGAAGATTGCTGAGTAGTAGCTGAGGAAGTCGGTTGAATAGAAATTGGCTTAGTAGTAGCTGGTTGAGCAGCTAATTGAGCAGGAGTTTTAAGTTGTACGCCTTGTAATGCAGTTATCCCTTTTTGTGTAATACCTTTCAATAACTTATTCATTTCTGTTTGACGATTTTTTTTATTTTGTGTATTTTTAGGCTGTTGTGTTAATAATTGTGTTTGAATTGCTTTTATATTAACCCCTCCTTTTTGTCCATTTTTATTTTCATATATCAAATCATATAATTTCATTAAATGTTTCAAATATTGATTTAAATCATATACTATTTGATTATCCTTTTTTAGTCTTTCATTGATTAAATCAATATTCTTTTCTAATACTTTATTAATATTTTCTAAAAATTTAATAACAGTTTCTTTCTTTTCAATAATATCACCTGATATATTTTCATCAATTGGTGCTAATTTCTCTATTTTTCCCTTTTTAAAATTTTCATATAAATAAACATTAATTTTTTTCATAGCTGGATTTTGTTTATCAAATAATAATGTAATATTGTCATAATTAAATTTATTTTCTATTCTAAATAACCTAATTTTTTGTATTCTATAAAACTTTGTATAATAATATGAATACAATAAATATAACATTGGAATATAATAGGTTCTTATAAATATACGTTTCTCTTCATCTGATAAATTTTTTTTAGTATTATTATTTTTATTTTTAAATAAAATTTTACTATTACCGCTACTATTTAACAAATTTTTAGCAAAATTTAAAATTGGATTTGAATTTGGATTGGTATTACTCATTTCCTTATTTCTCTATATTAAATAAAGAAAAAAATTTAATCTAAATCTAGTTCATAATAATCATCTAATATATAGTTTATCGAGTCATCATTAAATGTGTATTTTTTAAATTTTGGAAGTTTATAAACTATATCAACTTCTACTTTTTTTTTCTTTTCTATTTTAAACATTTCAATTTCTTGCACGTTTATATATCGATACAAATAAAATAATATAAATATTAAAAATAATATAAATATTATCCAATATATTTTATTTTTATACATTTCTTACTATAATATAATATTTTTTAATCAAAACTTTTAATTTAAGATAAAATATAAATTTACAAATTATACATAACATAATATATTTTCTACATATATATATCGATAAACTAAAAAAAAGTGATTTTTTAATTCTTATATAAATTTTAAATTTAAAAAAAAATATATATAGTCATATATATGAGCATTCATGAAAATAATGACAAAAATACATTATATACTTTTCTCGAGGAGCATCTCGTAGAGAAGGGTAAAACCTATACGCATACTTCTATGGGTAAGCCATTAGGGTCATATTTTATTAAAAACTCTGAATTACCTTTATTTCATGAATTATATAGTAATGCAATATTTAATAACCTTGATATACATCTAACCGAGAAGCACGAAGATTATGGCCCCATGGTCATTGATCTAGATTTTCGATATGATGTTGATATTTTAACTAGAATGCATAATGAAACCCATATTAAAAAAATTGTTAGTTTGTACATGCAAGAAATATGTTCTGTTTTTGAGATTGAAAAAGATGATCCAAAATTGGTTGCATTTGTTTTTGAAAGAGATGGTCCCTATCAGGATAAATCTATGACGAAAGATGGAATTCATATCATGTTTCCATTTATAGTCAGCTTTCCAAATGCTCAATACCATATTCGTGATAATATTTTGAAAAAAATTGGTGATATTGTTGAAGAAATTCCTAATTTGAAAAATAAGAACAAAATTGCTGATATTGTAGATAGGTCTGTTATTTATACAAATAATTGGCTCCTTTTCTATAGTAAAAAGCCTAATCTTGATCCATATAAAATTAGTTACATATTCAATGGTATACTAGATAATATTCCTGTTGATGAATATAATTTCAGCGACAGTGATTTACCTAAATTCTTTTCTATTAGAAATAAAAAAGATTCTGATTTAACACCTATTCGTGACTCAAAAAAAGAATTATTAGAAACCATGAATGTTAAAAAGAAAAATATTAAGAAAATTTCGAGTCATATTAATTATGATATTGAACAAATTAAAGCAATAGTTTCTATTTTATCGTCTGATAGAGCAGAAAGCTATAACTCTTGGATTGAAGTTGGTTGGACATTACATAATATTGATTGTAATTCTCAGGAATTATTAAATATTTGGATTGAATTCAGTCAAAAATCATCTAAATTTAAAGAAGGTATTTGTGAGAAAGAATGGGAAAAAAGTAAATCGGAAGGATTAAATATTGGATCTTTGCACTTTTGGGCTAAAAATGATAGTCCTGAAAAATACAAGGCTATTATGGAAGAAGATATTAATCGTGATATTGAAAAAACCACTAAAACTCCTACTAACTATGTAATTGCATCTGTCTTATATAAAATGTTTAAATATGATTTCAAATATTCTTGTTCCGAATGGTACATGTATAAAAATCATGTTTGGCATAAAGAGACTGATGGAATGAGTTTACGAACAAAAATTTCGAATGATCTATGTGATAAATATATTCATCTTATTTCTAGTTTCAATATTGCTAGTAAAAAAGACATTACTGAAGAAGAAAGAGAAGAATATAAGAAGCGTGGAAAAGAACTATTAGATATTGTCAAAAACTTAGGAAATACTCCTTTTAAGGAAAATATTATGAAAGAGTGTAAAGAGCTCTTTTCAGATAAAGAATTCTCAAATAAATTGGATACAAATCCATATTTAATTGGATTTAATAATGGAGTTTATGATTTGCAAAAACAAGAACTTCGTGAAGGACGTCCAGATGATTATATTGAAATGAATACTGGTATTGATAAAATTAGTTTTGATGAAAATCATGAACATTGGCATGATTTGAAACAATTTCTTGATACCGTTTTTTATGAAGAAGATACTCGCGAATATTTTTTGACTTATTTGGCATCTTGTATACAAGGGCATAATGCGGAAGAAAAATTTAGAATTTGGACAGGTGTTGGATCAAACGGTAAATCAAAGATTCTAGAATTGTTTGTACACTCTATGGGTATGTATGCTATTAAATTTCCGATTACTATGTTAACTGGAAAAAGAGCTGCATCCAATGCTTGTACTCCTGAAATTGTTCAATCAAAAGGAAAACGATTTGGATATTTTGAGGAACCAAGTGAAGATGAAAAGATTAATGCTGGTTTGTTGAAAGAATTTACTGGTGGAGATAAAATCAAAGCCCGTGGATTACATAAAGAACCTATTGAATTTAAGCCTCAATTTAAATTAGCACTTTTGTGTAATGAAATGCCTAAGGTTCCTCCACACGATACTGGTACTTGGAGAAGATTAGAAGTAATCGAATTTAAGAGCCGATTTTGTGAACATCCGAAAGAGCCAAATGAATTTCCAATTGATAAGCAATTATCAGAAAAATTGAAAAATTGGAGGGAATTGTTTATGGCTTTACTCATTGATGTTTATTATGTCGAATATAAAAAGAGTGGAATTAAAGTTCCCCATGAAGTTGAGAAATTCACACAAGAATTCAGAAAACAATGTGATCTTTATGATGAATTTGTTTATGATAACTTGGATGATACTAAGAATCCTAGTGATGTAATCAGTATTAATGATATTTACGAAGAATTTAAATTATGGCACGATGATGCATATAATAATCATAAATGTCCTTCGAAAAATGAATTTAAGAAATATTTGTCTAAGAGATATACTAGTAAGAGAGTATCAACGAAAGATATTAGAGGATTCCGATTTAAAACAAAGGATGAAAATGATGGACACAACAGCGATTTTGATGGAGAAGAAATATTTTTACAGAAATCGTTAAGTCACGGAGATTTAAAAAAAGGTGTTATTTTGTTTCAAAATGATAGCGAAAAATTAAAAAACGCATTATCACCTGAAAATTTGAATAATGGATATTAAATATAGGGAACCAACATGGCTTCGCACACCCTTATAAACCCTCCTTTTCCCTTATTATTTCCTTTATAAACACTCCTTTTCCCTTATTATTTCTATTATAAACTCTTCTTTTTCTTTATTATTTCGTTTTTTTATTTTTTATAATTTAAAATCAATTTAAAATATTTATTATAATTATTATAATAAATATGCTAGGCTCAATTGTTAATTTAATATTTAATTCACTAATTACGGGGTTTGCCATTATTGGAGCAGGAACAGTTGTTAATAAAGCAGGTGATTTCTTCAAAATTCTTGAAAATGAAAAAGAGGATGCTTATAAAAAGGCATTTGATTCCGTTATGGTTGACTCTATTGGAGATTTAAATAAATCAGTTGATTCTGTTCAATCTATATCTCGTAATTTTTATAAGATACTTTTTATTGTTATTGAAATATTAAATGGATCTAAATATATTAAGAAAAAAAAGGATGGAAAAATAATTATATGTGACAAATCGAAAGTATCTGGTTCCTATAAAGAAAAAATAGAGGAGTTAAAAAATAAGGTTAATAAATATCGCGAAGAATTAATTAAAGCTAAAGGACCAGATTCTTTAAAGGATGAAGATGAAGCAGGTGATGATGATATGGGTGATTATGCTGATAACGACGATAATTTATCTGATACATCTGAAGTTAATGAAACATCATTTGCATCAACTAAAAATAATGAATACTTTTTAGAAAAAAAGGATTAAACATTATAATTTAATTATCATGTGTAAGATCAATAAACATTATTATTTTATCTTACATTCATTTTTCTTAACAGCTTTTTCTTCATCTAATTGCTTTTCTTTTAGATGAAGATTATGAATAGACATATTGAAGAATAATTAATTTATCACAATTTTTTTATATAATATATAAAGAAAAGTAGTTGAAATTATAAGGTGAATAGTTTCTGGTTAATAATTAATATTTTACACGAGAAGAATCTATATAATATTGTTTTTCAATTGTTAAATAATCATTTAAATTTATTGTTTGTACTTTATCTTGCAATTGTAAAATTGGTATTTTTTGATTTATTTGATTTACAAGATTACTAAATAATACAACTTCAGCATTCATTAAATATGGATCTACTTTATTTAGATGTTGATTTTTGGCTGTTTCTCTATTATATATTTGTTTAACTTGATTTTTTGAATAATTCATGAATTTTTGTGTGTCAGATGAAATTGTATGCGACCTAAATAATTTATTATATACTTTACCAATTTTTCTAGATATCATACTTGAAGAAGAAGAACATACATCAAACCAATAGCCAGCTACTTTACATATATTTTCTTTTAATGGATCATTAGCTGTAAGAATTGCTACTTCATATATAGGTTTAACATATTTAGTAAAAGGCTCTGTCCCTTTACGAGCCATTACCCGATGATCTTCTATTAAATTAAAAAATCCATTTGATATTTCATATAAAATTTTTCTTATCATATAAATTGCTGAAGTAGTATCTTCTAAAAATTGTATATTTGTAAACGCACTCTTTCCTTTAATAATATATACAAGTGCAACATAAATATTATTATATAATTTCATTTTAGCACTATATAATTGAAATGCAGCATCAATGTTTTTTAATGTTAATCCTAGATAATATCTATTTAGATCAATTAATTGATAAATTAATTGATTATTACCTGCTTTTTGTATTACTTTTTTATACTTTAAAATATAATTAACTAATTCTTCCTTGTTTAAAGTAGAATATTTCTTTATTCCATTTTCTTTGGAATATGATTTTAATTCAACTAATGTTAATTTTGATAGTTCTGATTTTTTCATATATAATATTAAAAAAGATTTAAAATATTATTATATTATATTATATAATGAGTGATAATATAGATAATTTAGCGCAATCATTTTTTATTGTTTTAATTTTTTGTTCTGTACTAAATGATTCTTATTCAATTATGAATAATTTTTTTAATAATGAGCATGTTCAAAAAAAAATGGAATACTATAATAATGTTTATACTGTTGCAAAAAATATTTTAACAAAGAATTATGAAAGTGACATTGATGGAACTATTATTATAAATGAAGGATCCGGTTCAGTTGAACA
>Ga0209188_1001461_pt1 | contig 18872 bp, 12 predicted proteins | sample C_130625_EF_Meta_FD_187307 | JGI IMG/M metagenome (GOLD analysis project Ga0209188, IMG submission 187307) | Freshwater microbial communities from Lake Croche, Canada to study carbon cycling - C_130625_EF_MetaG (SPAdes) (version 2) | ecosystem: Environmental > Aquatic > Freshwater > Lake... | reverse complement strand
GGGGTTGGCGATCCCGAGGATGTTGATCGGGTCGCTGTAGTTGTCCCAGCCGTTGGTGATCCCGGCAAACACCGTGGTGTTGTCGGTGGCCTTCCAGGTATCGAGGATGCCGGTGTGAGTAAACGGCTCGCCGTACTGCATCGTATAGGCGTGCGTGTAGAAGAAGTTACCGATCGCCGGCACGACTTCGTAGCCGATGATCGTGTAGAAGTGGCCAAACTTCACTGCATGGTCGCCGTAGCCGACCTCGCCGTACAGCTGCGGCAGGGCCAGGCCGTAGTATTTGCTCGAGTTCCAGCTGCCGAAGCCGGCCGGTGACTGGTTGAGGAGATTGCCGTCGAGGCCGCGGGCAGTGGTGAAGATCGAGTCGCCACCGTAGAGGAGATCGACGCGACCGCCCCAGTCGGCCCCGCCGTCCTCGAGGTCGAGGACCTTCTCGTTGACGAGATAGAGCTGGTTGACCTGGCCCTGCCAGTTGCGGTCATTGAAGGTGATCGGGCCGTTGAACGGCGAGCCCCAGTTGTTGGCGCCGATGCCGGCGTCGATCCAGCCGTAGGTGGCGATGCCGCGTTCCTTGAGATATTCCGTCTCGAGGTAGCGGTTGGGGGCCTCTTCGACCTCCTGGGCCGACTCCTGCGGCGGCAGGCCGCGCAGCTGGTAGGCGTCTTCCTGCGGCACGTTGGCCGCGACCGGGGGAAGGCCGCCGGTCGTCTGGCCGACGGCGGTGGAAGCAAGCAGCGTGGCGGCCGCGGTCAGGCCCGCTCCAAGGAGGGGCAGCTTTGTCCAGTTGAACTTCATGAGAGTATTCACTCCGAGTGGGGTCGTGCAGCCGGCCGCGTCCATACGGCGGACCGCCAGTCCATCCGGAATTCCCGCTGCGACCGGCCCGCCAAGTACCAGCCGCAGATTCGGCAATTCCGACACAGGGATATCGTCCGGCCTTTACCCGGAAAACCGGGTGGACCGTGCGCTCCGGCAAGGTTTCGCTGACCGGCATTCAGCGTGGGAAGCTGTGCCGGTCGTATTGCCCCTGAGGGCACCGGTGGCAGACTTTGCGGGCACCGGTGGCGGGCTTTGAGGGCACCGGTGGCAGACTTTGCGGGCACCGGGGAGGCGCGGAGAGGCCTTCCCGGGGGCGGCTCACCGGCCCTGGCATCGCCGAAGCTTCAAGCCTCGGTGCCAAACGCCCCTTCGAGGAGGGCTGCGACGAAGCGTTCGGGCGAGAAGGGCTCGAGGTCGTCGGCCCCCTCGCCGAGCCCGACGAACTTCACCGGCAGGCCGAATTGCTCCGTGACCGGCACGATGACGCCGCCGCGGGCCGAGCCGTCGAGCTTGGAGAGGACGATCCCGGTGCAGCCGGCGGCCTCCTTGAAGCCCTTGGCCTGCGAGAGGGCGTTTTGGCCGGCGGTGGCATCGATGACGAGGAGCACCTCGTGGGGCGCTTCCGGGACGAGTTTGGCGACCACGCGGCGGATCTTGGAAAGCTCCTGCATGAGGTTGGACTGCGTCTGGAGGCGGCCGGCGGTGTCGACGATGCAGACATCGGCGCCCACCTCGACCGCCCGCGCCACCGCCTTGTGGGCGACGCTTGCCGGATCACTCCCCTGCGGGCCACGGACAATCTCGGCGCCGAGCCGGTCGGCCCACATCGTGAGTTGCTCGACGGCTGCCGCCCGGAAGGTGTCGCCGGCGCCGAGGACGACGCGCTTCCCGTCGCGGGTGAACGTCCGCGCGAGCTTCGCGATCGACGTCGTCTTCCCCGAGCCGTTGACGCCGGTGACGAGGATCACCGTTGGCCCCGACGCGGCCATGGTCAGCCCCGCCTCGGTGTTTCGCAGGCGGGCGAGGAGTTGGGTGCGGATCGAGTCGAGGACGACCTCGGGATCGACGACGCGGGCCCGGAGCCGCTCGCGGACATCAACGACGATCGCCTCGGCGGCGGCCGGCCCCATGTCGGTACGGACGAGGATCCCGCGCAGTTCCTCGAGGAAGTCCTCGTCGACGAGCCTCCCTTCCCGCTTGAAGAGGTCGCGGACGTCGGTCCGCAGCACCTGGGCCGTCTTTGCCAGCCCGGTCTTGAGCCGGTCGAGGAGCCCGCGCGGCTTCTCGGCGCCGTCCGCGGCGCCCGCCGGGGTGTCCTTGGTCGCCTGCTCCTTCGTCGCTTGCTCCTTCGGGTCCTTGCGGCCGAAGTTGAAGATGCCCATCGATCGTCTCCCTGGTCGTCGGTGGTGGGGCGGATCGGCCGCCGGTCGGCGGCTAGGCCCCGGCCCGGTCGGCGATGATCCTGCCGAGGATCCCCGCCACGAAGTTCCCCGAGCCTTCCCCCCCGTAGCGCTTCGCCAGCTCGATCGCCTCGTCGGCGGCTGCCGCGGGTGGCGTGTCGGTGTGGAGAATCTCGTGGGCCGCAAGTCTGAGGATGCCCCGGTCGGTGGCGGCCATCCGGGCCACGCGCCAATGTTCGGCGCGGGCGTCGATGTGGGCATCGAGTTCGTCACGGCGCTTTTGCACGCCACGCACCAGCCCGAGCGCGAAGGGGACGAGCGGGCCACCATGGAGCCTGCCGCTGACGAAGCGATTCAGATCGTCGGGGGCGACGTCGGGATTGAGGTCGAGTTGGTAGAGGGCCTGGAGGGCGATTTCGCGGGCCCGGCTGCGGCGCTGCGTGGTCATCGGGTCTTCCCTCCGGTTGCGGTGGCGATCTGGTGGAGGAGCGAGATCATCTCGATCGCTGCCTCGGCACACTCCTCCCCCTTGTTGGAATGCGCCGCTACCCGCTCGTCGCCGCCCGCCCGGGCGACGGCCTGTTCGATCGACTGGCAGGTGAGGACGCCGAACAGGACGGGGGTGCCTCGGGCTCTTCCGATTTCTTCGATCCCCTGGGCAACGGCCGCGGCGATGTGCTGATCGTGCGTCGTCTCGCCGCGGATGATCGCGCCCAAGCAGATCACCGCCGCATACTCCCCCGTGGCGGCGAGCCGATCGGCGACGACAGGAAGCTCGAAGGCCCCCGGAACCCTGGCCACATCGAGGCGGTAGCGATCGAGACCGGCTGCTGCGAGCGTCCGTGCCGCGCCGGCGAGCATCCGCTCGGTGACGGCCGCGTTGTACCGCGAGACGACGATCGCCACGCGGACCCCCGAAGGGAGGCGGGATGGGTCACCCTCGAACAGCCGGCCGTGATCGAACACGGCCGGGGCGGCCTGCCGCTCCTGTTGCTTCACGACTTGAGTCCTTGGAGGAATTCGGCGTTGGTCTTCGTCTTCGAGAGCCTGTTGAGGAGGAGTTCCATGGCGTCGGCGGGATTCATGTCGCCGAGGACGCGACGGAGCACGCAGGTGCGCCGGTAGGTCTCGGCATCCATGAGCATCTCCTCCCGCCGCGTGCCGGAGCGGTTGATGTCGATGGCCGGGTAGACCCGCTTGTCGACGAGCCGACGGTCGAGCACGATCTCGAGGTTCCCCGTCCCCTTGAACTCCTCGAAGATCACCTCGTCCATCTTGCTGCCGGTGTCGACGAGCGCCGTGGCGATGATCGTCAGGGATCCCCCCTCCTCGACCTTGCGAGCGCTGCCGAAGAAGCGCTTCGGTCGCTGGAGCGCGCCGGAATCGACGCCGCCGGAGAGGATCTTGCCGGAGTTGGGCACCTCGGCGTTCCAGGCCCGTGCCAGCCGCGTGATCGAGTCGAGGAAGATGACGACGTCGCGGCCGTATTCCACGAGCCGCTTCGCCTTCTCGATCACCATCTCGGCCACTTGGATGTGCCGCGCGGCGTTCTCGTCGAACGTCGAGCTGATCACCTCGCACGACGGCCCCTTTACTTGCCGCTCCATGTCGGTGACCTCCTCGGGCCGCTCGTCAATGAGGAGCATGAAGACATAGGCCTCGGGGTAGTTCGCCAACACCGACTTGGCCATCTTCTGGAGGAGGATCGTCTTCCCGGCCCGCGGGGGGCTGACGATCAGACCGCGCTGCCCGAATCCGATCGGCACGACGAGATCGACGACGCGCATCGCGATCTCCTCCGGGGTCGTCTCCATGACGATCCGCCGGTCGGGATGAAGGGGGGTGAGATCATCGAAGTAGACGCGCGTCGAGAGCTTGGCGGGATCCTCCCCGTTGATCGCCTCCACGCGCAACAGCGCGAAGTAGCGTTCGCTCTCCTTCGGGGGCCGGATCTGCCCGGCGACGCTCGCGCCGTTGCGGAGGCCGAAGCGCCGGATCTGGCTGGGGCTGACGTAGATATCGTCCGGGCAGGAGAGGTAGTGGTAGTCGGGGCTGCGGAGGAAGCCGAAGCCGTCGGGGAGGATTTCGAGCGTCCCTTCGCCGAACATCAGGCCGTTGAGCTTGACCCGCTCTTTGAGGATCCGGAAGACGAGGTCGTGCTTCTTGGCCCCGGTGATGTCGCCGATCTGTTCCTGGCGCGCCAGTTCGATCAGCTCCTGCATCGACATCTTCTGCAGGGCGGTGATGTGGGTGTCGGTTTTTTTCAGCGACTCGTAGCGGTCGGTCGCGTTCTCCCCCTCGAGTTTCACCTCCGCCGCGATCTCCTCGGCGATCGACATCGGCTCGTCGTCGAGGTCGTCGTCGGGAGGAAAGGAGGGATCGGTGGGCATGGGTCACCTCGGGACGGCTGCGGGCCGGGCCCGTGACAGGGGCCGACGCGGCCGGAAGGGTGGGGCGAGGAGAAAGGCGGGAATCCGTACGGACCGCAGCAAGGCCGCAGCGATCAATAGGAATGGTGACGGGAGTGGCTGGCGGAGGGGCCGTCGGCAGGGGAGAACAGGACAGCCGCACGGGATGCAGCCGGAACCAATCCCCCCATCCAACGGAAAACGACCGCTGCGGAACCACCGGCGGTCAGGAAAGTGACCGCCGGGAGAGCTCGGGCCAGAGTCGATCGATCTGGCCCTGAGTATACGCAGGATCCCCGGATGTATCCACGGTGGACGTTTTTCCGGCAGGCAAAGCCCGGGGGGCTTGCTCGTTCCAGGAGGCCTCGCGGGCCTCGATCTGGGGGCCGGAGAAGCGTGCGGCGATCCGGGCGCGGCGGACGTCGTCGGGACACTCGAGGACGACGACCCGATCGCAGCGGTCGAGCCAGCCACCGCGGACGAGGAGCGGCACGTCGAGCACCGCGACTCGTTCAACGCCCCCTCGCCGCTCCTCTTCGGCGATCCCGGCGAGCACGGCCTCCATCGCATCGTGGACGCGCGGATGGACGATCGCCTCGAGCGCGGCAAGGGCACCGCGATGAGCCGCGGTGGGGCCGAACACGATTCCCGCGAGTGCCTTTCGATCGATGTCTGCCGTGTCTGGTGGCAGGCCCCCCATGATCACGCCCGGGCCGAACCGTTCGACGAGCAGCCGGCGAACGTCCGCTCCGTGGAGGACCTCGTGGGCGATCCGGTCGGCATCGATGACGCGGGCGCCGTGCTCTGCCAGAAGCCTGGCCACCGTCGACTTGCCAGCGCCGATCCTGCCAATGATCCCGATGAGAATCACGCTCCCTCCCTTCCTTCATCCCTCGCTGCCCCGCACGGGCGAGGGAGTCTGGTTACTTCTCGCACTCTGCCCAGGTCGCCCCCTCGTGGACCGTGACCTCGAGCGGAACCTCGAGCGACATCGCACCCTTCATCTCCTCGACGAGGAGGCGGCGGACCGCTTCGACCTCGCCGGCTGGAACCTCGAGGAGGAGCTCGTCGTGGATCTGGAGCACGATCTCGGCGACGAGCCCCTCGGAGGCAAGCCGACGCCGGACGCGGAGCATCGCCAGCTTGATGAGATCGGCGGCCGACCCTTGAACGACCGTGTTTACCGCCGTCCGCTCCGGAAGCGTGAGGCTGAACACACCGGCGGCCGTGCGGCGGCCGGCCCGGTCGCGGACCTTCTCGATCGCCCGCCGGCGGCCGAGCATCGTCGCGACATAGCCATCGCGGCGGCAGCGGTCGAGGCAGTCGTCGATGAAGGCCTCGGCACCGGAGAAGGTGCGGAAGTAAGCCGCGATGAATGCGGCGGCATCGGCCTGCGGGATGCCGAGGGCCTTGGCCAGCCCGAAGGCGCTCTGTCCGTAGAGAATCCCGAAATTGACCGCCTTGGCCGTCCGGCGCATGTCGCTGGTCACACTGTCGGCTGCCAGGCCGAACACCGCCGCGGCGGTGCTCGAGTGGATGTCCTCTCCCGAGGCGAAGGCCCTCCGCATCGCCGCGTCGCCCGAGAGGTGGGCGAGGATCCGCAGTTCGATCTGCGAATAGTCGGCCGCGACGAACCGGTTTGCCGCGGCGCGGGGGACGAAGGCGGCGCGAATCTGCTGCCCCTCTTCGGTGCGGACCGGGATGTTCTGGAGATTCGGATCGCTCGAGGAGAGTCGGCCGGTGGCAGCGACGGTCTGATTGAAGGTCGTATGGATGCAGCCCGTCGACGGCTCGACCAGCAGCGGCAGCGCATCGACGTAGGTGCTCTTGAGCTTGGCGAACTTGCGGTGCTCGAGGAGCATCCGCGGGAGGGGGTGGCGGGGGGCAAGTTCCTCGAGCACCTCGGCATCGGTGCTCGGGCCGGTCTTCGTCCGCTTCACGACCGGCAGGCCGAGCTCGTCAAACAGCACCGCGCGGACCTGGATCGGCGAGGCGATGGCGAAGGAGTGCCCGGCCAGCGCGTGGATCTCCGCCTCGAGCTCCGCAAGGCGCTCGGTGTAGCGCGTGGAGAGCCGCTCGAGGAGCGACGCATCGATCCGCATCCCGTGGAGTTCCATCGCCGCGAGGACCGAGGCGAGGGGGATCTCCACGTCCTTGAACAGGGTCGCGAGCCCCTGCTCTTCCAGACGCGCCGCGAGGAGAGGGACGAGGTCGGTCGTGGCCCGACAGGCGGCGACGGCGTCGCCGGCACTGGCGGGGCTCTCGAGGCGGGTCTGGCGAACGTCCTTCTCGACGGCGTCGAGATCGTCGCTCGAGCCGATCGAGTCGAGATCGGCTTGGGACCCGAGGGAGTGGTTGCGCTGGCCCGCATCGAGGAGGTAACCGGCCAGGAGGGTGTCGAACGACCCTCCGGCGAAGCTGAATCCGGCGATCTCGAGCGCCAGTTCCAGCCGCTTGAGATCGTGGGCAGCCTTCGGTGTGGCGGGGTCGGCAAGGAGGGCCGCCAGGGCCCCGCGGCCGGGGCCGGTGCCTGAGAGGAGCGTCGCCGGCACCCAGACCGCGCGCGCTCCCGAAACGATGCCGATCCCCAGCGGCGCCGTCAGCCGCGTCGCGCCGGGGGGCAACGCCACGGCGAGCGTGACGGGCCTCATCGGCCGCACGTCATCCACGATCCGGGCGAGGGCCGCATCGTCGGCCGGCGTCTCGAACGTCGGAGGGGGGCTCGCGGTGGATGGCTCGTCGTCATCGTCGAGGAGGAGCCGCCCCTGACGATCATCGGCGGGCTTGGCCCCCTTGGCAGCTGCCTTCTTCGCCGGGGCCGCTTTCGGCTGCGCCGGCGTGGATGCCAGTCGGGCGGTCTTGACGAGGCTCTGGAAGCCGAGCGCCTCGAGGAAGGGCGACAGGACTTCGCCGTTGGGGCGATGGAGTTTCGCGGCTTCCCATGGGATCTCGATCGGGACATTTGAATCGAGGCGGACAAGCTCGCGGGCGGCGCGGGCGGTGTCGGCGTGGAGGCGGAGGTTTTCCTGCTTCTTCGCCCCCTTCACCTCGGCGGTGCGGGCGAGGATCGAATCGAGGTCGCCGAATTGCTGGAGCAGCTCGGTGGCCGACTTCGGCCCGATGGAAGGCACGCCGGGGACGTTGTCGGCCGTGTCGCCGACCAGGGACAGCCAATCGACCACCTGATCGGGACGCACGCCCCAGTCGGCGAGGAGTTCCTCGGGCCCCAGCGGGGAGTTCGTGCGAAGGTTGAGGAGCTTCACCCGGTCGGAGAGGAGTTGCCGGGCGTCCTTGTCGGAGGTGGCGAGCGTCACGCTCCCACCGCGCGCGGTGACGGCGGCGGTGAGCGTGGCGAGGATGTCGTCGGCCTCGAAGCCGGAGAGCTCCAGGCAGGGGATCCCCATCGTGGCGCAGAGCTGGCGGATGAGCGGAATCTGTGGCACGAGATCGCCCGGCATCTCGGCCCGCGTCCCCTTGTAGGCCGCGTGCTTCTCGTGGCGGAAGGTGGGGCCGGGGGCGTCCATGGCGCAGAAGAGATAATCGGGCTTCCGCTTCTCGATGATCCCGAGGAGGTCTTTGGTGAAGCCGTAGACGGCCTGCACCGGGGTGCCGGTCGGGCTCGACATCTCGGGAAGCGCGTGGAAGAGTTGGTAGACGCGCGACAGCGTGTCGATCACCCACACCGTTTTCCCGGTGAGATCGGGGGAGGCGACCGGCGTCGCATGCCCCGGGATCGAGTGACGGTCGGCCGAGTCGGGGGTCATGGGAAAGACACGCGTGACGGTGGGAACAAACGAGGGAGCCGAAGCATACCGCGGCGCCCGACCGTCGCCGCGTGGGGGCGGGACTGAGCCGTGCTATAAAGGAAGACATGGGGAAACACGTTCGAATCCGCGCGGCCTCTGCGGCCGTGGCCTTGATGGTGGTCCTGCCGCTTTGCCTGGCAGCGGGCAGAGTCGCTGCTGCCGACTTCGAAGCGGGCGCTGGGGATGTGCTGCTGCGGCGCTGTCTCGAGTGCCACGGGGCGAGCGATCCTTCGGGGGGGCTCGATCTCTCCCGGGCCGAGGGCCTGCTGGCTGGCGGCGACTCCGGGGCGGTTGTCGCCCCCGGTGACCCTGCCGCCAGCCCCCTCCTTGCCCGCGTGATCGCCGGCGAGATGCCCCCGGCGAAGAATGGCGCCGCTCGAAAGCTCCCCGCGGCCGAGATCGCGGCCCTGCAGGAATGGATCGCATCGGGCGCCGGCTGGCCGGAGGGAAGGCACCTTGACCCATTCGAGCGGACGACCGACTCGCGTGGCGGCCGCGACTGGTGGGCCTTTGAGCCGCTCCGCGCCGCGCCGCTGCCGACCGTGGCTGGGGTGAGCCATCCGATCGACGCCTTCGTTCGCGACCGGCTCGCGCGCGAAGGGATCGCCCCGGCCCCCCCCGCCGACCGGCGCACGCTCCTCCGCCGGCTGGCCTTCGATCTTGTCGGCTTGCCGCCGACAGCCGACGAGCTCGACGCCTTCGTCGCCGATCCCGCGGCGGACGCGTACGAAAAACAGGTCGATCGGCTTCTTGCTTCCCCTCACTTCGGCGAGCGGCAGGCCAGGCACTGGCTTGATGTCGCCCGCTTCGCCGAGACCAACGGCTACGAACGCGATGCCGAGAAGCCGCATGCCTGGCGCTACCGCGACTGGGTCGTGAAGGCCTTCAACGACGACATGCCCTTCGATCGCTTCGTCCTCGAGCAACTCGCCGGCGACGAGCTTCCCGATCGCAGCGAGGCGACGGCGATCGCCACCGGCTTCCTCCGCCTTGGCACCTGGGACGACGAGCCGAACGATGCCGAGGATTACCAATACGACCGGCTCGAAGATCTCGTGAACGTCACGAGCACCGCCTTCCTCGGCCTGACCGTGAAGTGTGCCCGCTGCCACGATCACAAGTTCGACTCGATCACGCAGGCCGATTACTACCGGCTCGCTGCCGCCTTCTGGCCGGGGCCGGTCCACAATGGCCGTGCCAAGGCGCTCGGTGGCCCGTCGGCCGAGCAACTCGGCTTCGATGTCCTCGGCTGGACCGACCTCGGCCCCGAGGCCCCACCGATTCACGCGCTTAAAAAAGGGGATCGCCACCGGCCGCTCGCCGAGGTGAAGGCGGGGGCGCCGTCCTTCGTGGCAGCACTTGCCGGTGACTTTCCTCCTCCGCCGGCCGATTCCCGCACCACGCTCCGCCGCACCCATCTGGCCCGCTGGATCACGCATCCAACAAACCCGCTCACGCCGCGGGTGATCGTCAACAGGCTCTGGCAGCACCACTTCGGCCAAGGATTGTGTCGCAATCCCGACAACGTCGGCTTCAATGGGCCGCGACCGGAGTACCGCGATCTCCTCGACGCACTCGCCGCCGATCTCGTCGCCGGAGGCTGGAGGGTCAAAGCCCTCCATCGGCTGATTGTGACCAGCGCCACCTACCGGCAGGCGTCGATCCATCCCGATAAGGAGGCCCTCGCCGATCGCGACCCGGGCAATGCGCTGCTGTGGCGGGCCGACCGGCGCCGGCTCGATGCCGAGAGCCTCCGCGACGCGATCCTCGCCGTGTCGGGCGACCTCGACCCCCGCCTCGGCGGCCCGAGCTTCAAGGCGCCGATCGATGGGGAGGCTCTCGAAGGGCTGTCGATGAAGGGAAATGCCTGGGCACCCTCGCCCCCGGAGGAGTGCCGCCGCCGCAGCCTTTACATGTTCACGAAGCGCGGCCTGATCGTGCCGCTGATGACAACATTTGACCAGTGCGACACGACGGTGCCGACCGGGAAACGCGACGTGTCGATCGTCGCCCTCCAAGCACTCTCGCTTCTCAACAACGGTTGGGTGCGTGGCGAGGCCGATGCTTGCGCGGGGCTGGTTCTCGCGGCGGCCGCCGAGGCCGGGCCCCGGGTCAACGATGCCTGGCGGCGCGTCCTTGGCCGGTTGCCGTCGGCGGAGGAAAAGAAAGCGTCGCTCGAGCATGTGACGACGCAGATGGCAGGCGAAGCGGCCCGCGAGCGGCTCGCCTGGGCGTCGCTCTGCCAGGTGCTGTTCAACACGAATGAGTTTCTCTCGATCGACTGATCGGCTTCCACGAGGGCGCCTCCCAATGCCATCCCACCGACCGATCCTCGGGGCCGCCTTCCCCTGCGGCCTCTCGCGCCGTGAGGCGATTTGGGAGATGGGGGCCGGATTCGCCGGGCTCGCGTTTTCGGCGCTTCTGGAGCGGGATGGATTTTTTGCCCGCCATGCCGCGGGAGCGACGCCGCTGGCCAATCCGCTCGCTCCTCGGGCTCCGCATCAGGCCGTGCCGGTGAAGAGCGTGATCTTTCTCCTCATGAACGGCGCCCCGAGCCACGTCGACACCTTCGACCCGAAGCCGACGCTCGAGAAATATGCCGGCCAGACGATCCCCGCGGAGATGAAGTTCATCAATTCCGGCGGCCGCGCGATGGGCAAGCTCACCCCCGCCTGCCGGCCGTTCAAGGCCTGTGGGCAGAGCGGGATCCCGATCTCCGACTTCTTCCCGAAGATGCGCGAGCATGCCGACAAGATGGCGGTGATCCGCTCCTGCCACACCGACACCCATGCCCATGGCTCAGCGCTCGTGCAGATGAACACCGGCAAGCCGCTCATCGGTCGGCCGTCGCTCGGCAGCTGGGTCGTCTACGGCCTCGGCACCGAAAACCAGGACATGCCCGGCTATGTCGTCCTCCTCGACAAGCGCGGCGGGCCGATCGGCGGGCAGCCGAATTGGTCGAGCGGCTTCATGCCGGCGAGTTTTCAGGGGACGCTCTTCCGCCCCGTCGGCAATCCGATCCTCGATCTCGCCGTACCGGCCGACCTCGGCCGCGACGGCCAGCGCCGGCAGCTCGATCTCCTCGCCGCCCTCAACGACGAACACATGAGAAGCCGCCCCGGCGGCACGGAGCTCGCTGCCCGGGCGGCCAGCTACGAGCTCGCCTACCGGATGCAGGCGGAGGCGCCAGCGGCGGTCGACCTCGGCGCGGAGACGGCGGCGACGCTCGAAGCCTACGGCGTCCATCAGGAGCCGACGGCGGAGTTTGGTCGCAACTGCCTCATTGCCAGGCGGCTCGTCGAGCGCGGCGTGCGCTTCGTGCAGCTCTACTCTGGCGGCGGCCATCTCGAGGAGACGTGGGACGCGCATGAGAGCGTCGAGAAGAATCACGGCCGGCATGCCGGCGAGACCGATCAGCCGATCGCGGCGCTGCTGACCGACCTCGAGCAACGCGGCCTCCTCGACTCGACGCTCGTCGTCTGGGGAGGGGAGTTCGGGCGGATGCCGTTCAGCGAGGGAGAAGGGAAGCCGGGCCGCAACCACAATCCCTACGGCTTCTCGATGTGGATGGCCGGCGGCGGCGTGAAGGGGGGCACGGTCTACGGAGCCACCGACGAGCTCGGCTTCGCGGCCGTGGAGAATCGCGTCCATGTCCACGACCTCCACGCCACGATCCTGGCCCTGTTGGGCCTCGACCACACCCGGCTGACCTACTTCCACCAGGGGCGAGACGACCGCCTTACCGACGTCTACGGCCGCGTCATCAGTGAGATCATGGCGTAGGGCCGGTGACCGACCCTCCTGTTCTGCCGCCGCTAGGGCCCACACGCTGCCGCCCTGCCGGCGGCCCCTCACCACTTCACGATCCCGCGGACGACCTTCACGCTGCCCACGAGTGTCGATCCCCCCAGGTCTTTCGCCAGCCGAAGGAGCGTGGCGTGGAAACCGAGATTCGGGAAGGCCCGCTCGACTTCGCGGATCGATCTTCTCGGCATTCCCTTCCGCATCCACCCCTGCGACGCATCGATCCAGTCGGCCTTGCGGCAGGCTTCGATGATCTCCGCATGCGGCCCGCGATAGGGAAACACCTTGTGGTGCCAGTGAATGATGCCCTGAAGGAGATCGGGATCGAAGCCCCAGCCCAGGCTTGCGTTGTCGGCGAGTGCCACCGCTTCTGACGGCTCGAGGTAGGCAAGGGCATGGTCTGTCCAGAGGCCGATGTCGTGATAGGCAAACGCTGTCTCCACGACAGGCTCTGCGGCAGGGTCGCCCTCGAGGAAGTGCATCGCGTAGGTGACCGTCCGCTCGACATGGTTGCGGTAGCCGGGATAGTCGCGGCCGATCGTGTCGACGTAGGGCGCGAAGATCGCGTCGAGCCGGGGCCTGGAAGTCTTGATGACGATGTCGTTCATGGTACTCCTGAATTATCGCTCATCGGTCGCCGCTGCGGGCTTGTCGACGAGCAAACTCTCCAACACGCCCTGAGCATAGAGCCTGTGGCCGAAGTCGTTGGGGTGGTTGAGGCCGTTGCCGGTGAGATCGAACATCTCCTTGAAGCGCAGCTGCTCCTCCCACACCGCCGTCATGTCGACGAGCGCCACACCCGGGCTGACGAGCGATTTCAGCTCGTCGCGGTAGCGGTGGAACATTTCGCGCGGCGTGTGGATCCACTCGTCGTTCCCGAGCATCGTCGCCACGAGGAGGATCTCGGCGTCGGGACGCTTTTCCTGGACCCGGGCCACGAGGCTCGCCGTCTGCTCGCGAAACCAGGCCGGATCGCGGCGGCCGACGTCGTTCATTCCGTAGGCCACGAGGACGAGGTCGGGCTGCGACTCCAGGAGCGCCTCGAGATCGGCTAGGCCATTGACCACGCTCCAGCCCGCCACCGCCCGGTTGACGTGCGTCACGTTGCTCATCGTGCTCACGCGCAGCTGGGCCACGACAAGCTCCGCCCAGCCCGGCTGGAAGGGAGGGGTGCCTGTCGTCTCCGAGGCGTCGAGGCCGGTCGAGATACTGTCGCCACTGACGCCGATCCGCACCGGCTCCCCTGCCCCGAGCCGGGCCCGGGTCTTCGGCAGGCTGCCATGAACGACCTCGATCGCCGGGCCATCGGCCGCCGCGCGGGCCCGGCGGTAGGTGATCTCGACGTCGCGGTCGTGAAACCAGCGGCCAGGCCGGTAGAGGAGCCATTCCTGCGGGTTGCCGACGCGGTGTCGGTAGGAGTGTTCCGCGTTCTCTAGCAGATAGCGATCGGCATCGAGGATCGCAGGGACAGGCGTCGGCAACGGAAAGACGATCTCCCGGCTCCCCGTCGCATGCTGCCAGGCCGAGTGAGCCTCGACCGACTGCGCCCCGTCGGCTGTCGTGACGGCGAGGATTGACGCGGCCGGGAAGGCGAGGCGGGCACTGGCAGGCGCTGTGGCACTCGCCGCCCGGAGAACGCTGCTCTCCCGCCACACGATGTCGCTCTGCCAGGCGGGCTCGAGGAGATGGAGATCGGCAAGGAGAAACGATGCCGCCTCGACACTCTTCGGAGTCGTGGCAAGCCTCTCAAAAAGGACACCGGCCCAGAGGGCCGCCGCGCGACGCTGGCCGATGGCGGAAAAATGCCGGCGCGAGTTCACGTCGCCGCGGGCGTCCCCTTGAAGTGAGTCGGTGTCGGGGCCGGGACCGAATCCCGGCATCGTCACGAGGCGATCGACCGCCGCGCGGATCCTCCCCTCCCCTTCCGGATCGTTGTAGACCGTCGGATGGTGCGTCGACTTCGCACAGAGCCACGCCGGCTCAAATCCCCACGCCCGGACGGCCGCCCCGCGGATCCGCTCCAGCGCCGCGACGTAGTCGTCGGTGGAGGTGTGATGGATGACGTCCGACTCCCCCTGCTGCCAGAGGACGGCGCGGAAACGGCCGAGGCTTTTGCCGGTGGCGACGAGGCGCTCGTGGAGCTCTGTCCCAGGTTGCCACTGGGAGGATGACGTGCCTCCCCAGGCGACATTGGCAAACCCGACTGGCACGCCGAGTCTCTTGGCGAGCTCATCCCCCACCGCCGGCCAGATCGAGCCGCCGTCGCTTCCGTCCGGTGTGGGCTGTGGGTCGTTCGCCACGCGCCAGCCGCCGGTCGCCCAGTCGCGGGCCGTCACACGCTGCTGGGGATCGGTGACCGCGAGCTTCTCGTCGTTGGTGTTCGTGGCATACGACTGCCCCGCGATCACAAACACCTCGCCGACGCCGACCGGCTCGACGGCCGCCGTCAGCGGCGGTGCCCCGTCGGCCCGATCGATCCGGACTTCGAGACGGAACCACCCGCGGGCCGGCACGAGGAGCCTGCCGACGTGAAGGCCCGCCTTCGACCCGGGGGCCAACTCGAGGCGCGTCCACACCGGTTCTGCGACGGCCGGGGGCCCCTCGATTGGCACGACCCTCGCCACCGCCGTGGCACGGTCGATCGGCACCGGGGCGTCCACTTCGATCGCCACGTCGGCCTGCCCCGCGGCGAAGTTTCCCCCGGGCGCCTGACCGGGCTGATAGCCGACGCGCTGGATCACCTCATGCGGGCGCGGGGCGCGGATCGTCAGGTCGGCGGCGGCAGCCGGCGATCCGAACAGCAAAACGCCGATCAGAGCTGACAACACGGAATCGAGCAGACGGCCGTTCGACATGAGTCCCCCCGAGCATGACAGCACACGCGTCCGGAGCTTCCGGCACGCCATGACGGGGGTAGTCTACTCAGCTCGCAGCCAAGGCGGGCATCTCGGCAGCGGCCGGGAAGAATCTTCGAGCGCGGGGATCAGTCGCCCGACGGCGGCTCGTATTCAAAATCCTTCCACTTCATCGCGCGGCGGAAGGGCTCGATGCGGAGGACGACCTCGCCGTTCTGAAAGAGGCGCACGGTGCCGTTGGTCTCGCTGACGGCGACGGCGACGCTCCGCGTCTTGCGGGTGATCGCAGCGGCGGCCCAGTGGCGGGCTCCGAGCCCCTTGGCAACGGAGACGTTCTCGGCGGAGGCGTCGATGTAGCGGGCGGCGGCCTCGACGGTGCCGTCGGGCCCGACGACGAAGGCGCCGTCGAGTTGCGCGATCTCCTTGATGCCCTCGCGGACGCGCGGGTCGGAGAGGTTGCGCTCGGCGCGGGAGTAGCCGCGGACCGGATCGAAGCCGGTTGCGTGGCTCGACGCCATCACCTTCCGCGTGTCACCGACGACGAACAGCGTCCCCACCGGCTTCCCCTCGCGCCCCTCGCGGCCGATCTCGACGGCGAGGTCGACTACCTGCTTGAGCGTCTCCAGCGGCACCTTCGTCTCGAGGTTGCGGAGGTCGCGGCTGGTGAGTTGGCCGAGATGCTCCTCGAGCCGCAGGACGCTCACCGAGTCGATCGTGCCCGCCTCGAAGCCGGAGTAGATCGCCACGACCTGGGCTTCCGGGGCAATCAGCTCTGCCGCGACGCATTCGAGGAGCGCCTGGGCGAGCCGCTCGTGGACCGGCAGCCCGGCGACGTCGAGGAGGACGCGGCGCAGGCCCCAGTCTTCGCAGCCGGCGAGGTGATTCTTCTCGTCGGCGGCGACGAGGAACGGCTGGCTCGAGCCGACGAGCGAGCGGACGTGGTCCCAGTCGAGCCGCTGGTCGACCAAGAGGAGCATGGCGTCAGCCGTGGAGGTGCCGAACAGGCGCACCGCCGCCTCGAGGAGGTGTTCGAGCTGCGGTGGGAAGTCAGCCGGGCTCACGGGGCCGTTCCTTGTCGCCGGACCTGTTGGCGCCTGGGCCTCCGGAGGAGGCCTCGAACGCACCGATCAGTGCCGGGGCGGCCCCGCCTGAAACGAGCGGGACCGTCGGCAAAGCGTACGGAGGGGACGGGAACGGTTCAAGAAAGCCGTCGAGAGCGGGAATCAGCGGAGGAGCGAATCGGGCACTTCGGAGCGGTCCATTTCGACCCGGGCTGCGGTCCTCGCCACGTCCGGGGCCGCCTTCATCGGGCCACTGTAGGCTGCAATCCCGCCGGGGAGCACCTTCCCCCAGACCCTTTCCTGATAGATCGTCAGGGCGTGGAGAGCGTGGCCGAGGGGGCCGAGCTTCCATTCCCGGGAGGGCTCGCGGAGGAGTGCCGCCGACAGAAACTCGACGGCTGACACCACCCGCGACTGGTAGAGCTGATCCTGCTCGAGCGACCCGACGAGCCATTCGAGGATGTGGCCGGTGGTCTGCACCTTGCGGTCGACGTCGTCCTCTCGGTCGGCCGGATACTTGAACCACTCCGTGCTGAAGCTGCCGTCAGGGTTTTGGAGCTTCGTGAGGGCGAACCGCTGGTAGTCGCGGACGAAGTGGTCGGCGCGGGCGTAGTGGCCGTCGAGCGTGCCGGTAGCGCGGAGCCGCCGCTGGCAGGCATAGGAGAGCCCGAAGAGCCGATGCGTGCCGCCGCACGGAGCGCCCCGGATCGGCTGTTCGATCTCCTCCGACACGAGCCGTTCGAGCGTCCAAATCTGGCCATCGCGGGCTGTCCATTCGGCGTCGGTGGGGAGATAGTGCGCCAGACCGATGAGCGCGAAGGTGAGTTCGGTGCCGGAGAGGCAGGCGAGCTTTTCCTCCTCGACGAGGTCGGCGACGGTGAAGCCTGTCCCTTCGACCTGGATCGGCGAATTGAGCGCCACCCGGCACTGGGCGAGGATCGCGAGGTATTGGGCCTGATGCCCCTGGACGCCGACGCCACGCATCGCCACGAGGCGCTCATCCTCGGTGGCGAGCATTACCTGGCCCTTGCACCGCCCACCGGAGTTCATCCAACCGATCGAGTTGATCGGATCGCCCGACGGCCCGCCGACACGCACCTTCGAGGGGATGCCGAAGGCGATGAAGCCGTGCATCACTTCCCAGGGGGTGTGCTGGGACGTGTTGAGGGGACGTCGTTGATAGGCCGCGAGCGTCTGCCCGACCCGGCTCTTGAGGCGGTTGAATCGCTGATTGGACGGGGGCCGCGGGGCGTTCCCCTCGGCGATGCCGCCGCGGGTCTGGCTGTCGAGGACGATGGGCATCGGCTCGGCGATCGGCGCGTTGTCAGCGGATGGCTCCTCGCGACCGGGGACGATCTTCCTGGCCGTGTCCTGGGCGAGGTGCTTGACGTCACTCCAGGAGGGAATGCTCGTCGGCGTCATTGCCAGACGCGGGGGCGCCGGGGGCAAGGTCAACTTCCGCGACGACTTCTCCAGCCGCTCGATCTCGTCGGGGCGCGGAGGCGTCGGGGCCGCGATGAACTCCTGTGGCTCGTTCGTCTTCGGTTTGCCACCGAAGGCATCGGCGATCCGCTTCCGCATCGAGGCGGCTTTGCCGGTCGGCGCGGCGACGGTCGCCGAATCGTGTGACGGCAGGATGATGCCGCCGGCCACGATCGCCGCGCAGCACCCGGCGAGGATCGCGGGAACACGGAGCCGCCGGTCGGCCCGTGGGGACGGGCGCAGGGCGGCGGGCTCGGTTGATGCGGGTTGACGCGAGGTCATGTGGGGGGACACAAGACGGTTGAGAGGCTCAGGTTGCGAACGATCGCCATGAGCTATCGGCCGAATCGGCGGCGCGATCGTTGACCCCGCCTTCCGCAGCGGGAGGGTTCGGGCAGCTTGCCCCCCAGGAATCAAACGCACGGTTTGACTGTCCGGCACACGAGGATCGATCGGTGCAGCCGATCAGGGGAGCCGGAGAAGCGACCGGCGAGCGTGCCGGTCAGCGAAGAAAGGAGGCCGGGCCGTGAGGCCGCGCGGCACGAGGGCACCGAAGCGCCCGCAGAGTCGACGGAGCTTCCGCCAAGACCCTGATCAGAACAGCTTGCGGAACTGTTCCGCGATCGACCAGTCGTTGCGGTCGGCGGCCGGGTCGGCGGCCCAGGCCCGCCAGGCATTGACGTCGTTACCGAGGTCGCGGCCGCTGACCTGCTTGAGGGCCGCTACAGCCCGGTACTGCACCGCCGGATCAGGATCCTCGAGCGCCCTGGCGAGGACCGGAATGGCGTCCTTGTCCTCGAGCTTGCCGAGCATCCGCAGCGCGCGGAGCCGGACATCGAGTTCGGAGTCGGTCTGGAATCGTTGCGAGAGGAGCTGAACGGCTTCGGCGCCTCCCCGCTTCCCCCAGACCTCGCAGGCGGTCGTCCGCACGCGTTCGTCGGGATCCTGGAGAGCGCCTTTGCAGATCGCCACCGCCGCCGGCGTGTCGAAGTCGGCAGCCGTCTGCAGGATCTCGCAGCGGACGCGTGGATCGTGCTCCTCGAGAACCTGCCGCATGAGGTCGCGGGTGAAGGTCACCTGATCGCCGCCGCTGCCCCCCTTCGCCTTCTTGGATTGCTCCTCGAGCGTCTCGATCCGCTGCTTCGCCGTCGGGCCGTACTTCTCCGCAAGCCGGGCTTCCTTCTCCCGATTGCGCCACGGACGCCAGCCGGCGCAGCCCGGCGTGGCGAACAGG
>Ga0209188_1001459_pt1 | contig 18881 bp, 14 predicted proteins | sample C_130625_EF_Meta_FD_187307 | JGI IMG/M metagenome (GOLD analysis project Ga0209188, IMG submission 187307) | Freshwater microbial communities from Lake Croche, Canada to study carbon cycling - C_130625_EF_MetaG (SPAdes) (version 2) | ecosystem: Environmental > Aquatic > Freshwater > Lake... | reverse complement strand
GGCCGAGCCCTCGCCGGCGGTCTACCGAACCGTGCCGCCGGAGTGCGCACCGATTCCCTCGCCACGATCCGCCACCACGGCCATAGGCCGGTCGCGAAGCCGGCCGGTGTCGCCGTCAGCGGCGACGATGCAAGCGGGAGCGTTGTTCAGGCGGGGGGCGTTGCCGAAGATGCCGCCAGGACGGCTCCCCACGATCGGCAAGCGAGGCTCGGGGCGTCGAACGGAGCGGGACAGGCCGTCATTCCGCCGGCCGCAACCGCCGCGCCGCGGTGGCGTGATCGACTTCGCTTCACGTGGCCGACGACGAAGTGACCGACGAAGATCGATCGGCCAGACGGATGCCCCGGTCCGGGTGTGCAATTGCGGAGTACACACCCGGACCGTTGGGGCACCCTTCTGGGGCTTGTGGCAGCGGGAGCTTTCTCCCGCAGCGCGTCTTCGAAAAGACCGGGCCGCATCCCGGTCAGGGGTCTCGATCTCCTCGTGATCAGGTGAGGTGGTAGGCCGACTCCCCATGCTCGGCGTAGTCGAGCCCCTCGGCCTGAGCCTGATGGCTGACCGTGAAGCCGATCGTCTTGTGGATCAAGAACCCGAGGACGAGCGTGCAGAGGAAGGCGTAGCCGCCGGCCCAGAGCAGGCCCTGAGCCTGGATCAAGACTTGGTCCATCCCTCCCACGGCCGGCCGGATGCAGAACAGGCCGACGAGGAGGGCGCCGAGGGCACCACCCACGCCGTGCACGCCGACGACGTCGAGGGAGTCGTCATAGCCGATGAGCGGCTTGGCCTGAACGGCAAGGAAGCAGACGATCCCACTGATCAGCCCGATGAGGAGAGCGCTGAACGGGCTGACATGCCCGGCACAGGGGGTGATCGCCACGAGTCCCGCCACCATGCCGGAGGCGAAGCCGAGGGACGACGGCTTGCCGACCTTGAGCCATTCAGCCAACACCCACGCCCCGGAGGCAGCGCTGCCGGCGATCGCGGTCGTGGCGAAGGCGAGCACCGCGACGCCGCCGGCCACCGGGAGGAAGTCCTTGCCGACGGCGATTGCCGATCCGGCATTGAAGCCGAACCAGCCGACCATGAGCATGGCGGCCCCGATGAGCGTCCAGCCGACGCTGTGGGGCACGAAGTGGCCGCCCGGATAGCCACGCCGCTTCGGCAGGATGAGGAGGAGAGCCAGCGCCGACACGCCCGCGAGGACGTGGACGACGGTGCCACCGGCGAAGTCGAGCACGCCCTTCTGGAACAGCCAGCCGTTGACGTTCCAAACCCAGTGGCAGACCGGGTTGTAAACGATCGTTGCCCACAGAACCGTGAACAGGCACCAGGCACTGAACTTCACCCGTTCGGCGATCGCGCCGACGATGAGGGCCGGGGTGATGATCGCGAACATCATCTGATAGATGGCGAAGAGGAGCTCAGGCACACCGTTCGGTGCTGCTTCGACCGTATCGCCGCTGGTCACGATCCGCTCGTAAGCGTTCGCGCCGTCGACGTTCAGCTCGGCGAACGAGTTGAGGAACACGAGCCCCGGATCCCAGCCGAGGTAGCTGTGTTTGGGAAGCTCCTTGCCGTCGGGGCCGACACCGGCATCGAGGGCGATGGCCGAGGGAACGGCGAAGGCCATGTTGTAGCCGTAGGCCACCCACTCGATGGCGACGATCGGGACGCAGATCATCACGAGCATGAACATGTTGAGGACGTTCTTGGCCTGCACCATGCCGCCGTAGAAGAGGGCGAGGCCAGGCATCATGAAGAACACGAGCGCGGCGCTGACGAGGATCCAGGCTATCGACCCGGTGTCGTAGGTGCCCCTCAGATGGGCCGCGGAATGGGGCTGGGCGTCGGCAGCCGCGGCGGCGGGGGCCGCAACGGCGACGGCCACGGGCGGCTCCTCGACGGCGGCTTGTGCCCAGGCACCTGGACAACTTACGAACAAACAGACGGTCGCGATGAGCGCCGCGGGAAGCAGACGGAACATGAAGACTCCTCTCACGTGAACCCCGAAGCCTTGTGAGGCAGACGGGGCGGGACAGGGGCCGATGCGAGAGGTCAGGAAACGAACACACACTCCCGCAACGCGGGAGTGGGAACGCAACGACGCCACGGGGCGCCTCCGGACGCGGGACCAAACATCGCACGACACCAGAAGGGCAAACAGGGAATCCACGGGGGCCACCTCCGAAGTGGCCAGATCCATGGCAGCCGGTTGTCGAACCAGCCAGAGACCACGGAATGCAACCTCCGTGCCACAACACTGCCGATTCGGAAAGTGCCGGAGTCAGCCGGCTAAAAACAGCTTTTTTCCGCCGGATGACCGGTTTTCAGCCCCCCGCTCTTCCCGGGGCCAGGCGGCCTGAGGGGACCGAGTGCCGCACGGTTTGCTGGCATGGAGTGCCGCGCCCGCAGGCAGCGGTGGGTGGCCACCGGCCCGAAGCCCCCGCCGCCGACGGCCGCCTGCTGCAACACCGATCGACGGGACAGATCGTCCTCGTTCTCTGCCGACACGGGTGCGCGCTCCTCGAAGGGAATCAGGCCTTCTCCCTCACGGCCGTGAGTCATGACAGATCTTGCGTCAGCACGACTCGATACCGTGCCTTGCCAGACCGGAGGCGGTCGATCGCCTCATTGGCCTTGCTCATCGGGAAGGTTTCGCAGACGGCGTTGATGTCATGACGCGCGCAGAACTCGAGCATGTCGGCGGTGGTCGCCGGGCTGCCCAAGGGGGAGCCGGAGACGGTCTTCTGCCCCACCATGAGCGGGAAAGCCGCGATCTCGAGTGGCTCGAGGACGGCACCGACAACGTGGAGGTGACCGCGGGGCCTGAGGGCCCCGAGATAGGCCTGCCAGTTGAGCTTCACGTTGGCCGTCACCAGGATGAAGTCGAGCGTGCCGGCAATGGTTGCCAGCTGGGCGTCGTCGGTGCTGCAGAGGGTGTTGTGCGCACCGAGATGCTTGGCCTCAGCCGCCTTCGATTCGGAGCTGGTAAACGCCGTCACCTCGCAGCCCCACTTGTTCAAAAACTGCAGCGCCATGTGCCCGAGGCCACCGATCCCGATCACACCGACACGGTCGGTCGGCTTGATGCCGAGTTGGATCATCGGATTGAAGACGGTGATGCCGCCGCAGAACAGCGGCCCCGACCGGGTGAGGTCGAGGGCGTCGGGCAGGGGTATGGCCCAGGACCAGTGCGAGCGGACACGCTGCGCGAAGCCGCCGTGCCTGCCGACGATCGTCTGCTCGATGCCGCTGCACAGGTTGTGATCGCCGTGCATGCAGTTGCGACACGACATGCACGAGCCGCTGAACCAACCCAGCCCCACGCGCTGGCCGACCTTGAGCCCCTTGGCCTGCGGCCCGAGGGCCGCAACCGTGCCGACGACCTCATGGCCCGGCACGATTGGGTACTGGCTCATGCCCCAGTCATTGTCGAGCATCGACAGATCACTGTGGCAAATCCCGCATGAGGCCACGTCGATCTCAACGTGCTCATCGCCGAGGGGACCAAGATCGATCCCCACCTTGGCAAGCTTGCCCTTGGGTTGCGTGGCTGCGAGAGCGATGGTCGACACAGGAAATGCTCCAGAGAAGGGAGGACGTTTCCTGAAGATAGCAGGCTGTGGAGAACCTGCCCCGCAGCCGGGCGATCGGGGACGGCCGGCTGGCCTGACGTGGGCCCAGTGATCCCTCAAAAGAGACCGGGCCTGAGCACCTTGCGATGCCCAGGCCCGGTTGTGAATCAGAGATCCAGCCGATTCGAACAGGCCGAATCGATCAGGCCACGAGCGTGGCCCGCCGACGGCGCTGCTCGATCATCGCGAGCACACCAGCGACGAGCGAGAGGGCGCTGCCACCCGTGGCAGGGTCGATCTCGGGGACGCCCGCCGGAGTGCCAACCGCACCGAGCGTAAATTGGAACTGAGAGCCGTCATAAATTCTATCATTGCTCGGATCACCCGAGTCAATCAATCCGATGAGCAGCGATGGGTTCGTGCTCAAAAACGGGACATTTGGTGCGTCCGCGTAGAAACCGCTCGCGGCCGTCATGTTACGCAGTTCAACAACGTAGTTACCGACCACGGGAAATGTCGTCATCGCCGACGGCAGGCTGAATCTGTACGAACTGAATAGACCCTGAATCGATTCGATTCCGGACACGGTCTCTGGTGATGTCGTGGACCTGTCGTAAGTGATATTAAAGTCGATGTGTGGCGTCTGGCCGCTCGGACCGTAGAAATCGACGTAGGTAAAGACATTCGGTAGCGGAGACTGAGAAAGGGTGAGCCTAATATTTGCGTCATCAATGACAGCCCCGCCTGATGAATCGGGACTGCTGGGGTTGCTCGCGATAATGCCGGCACGGGCGGCCGATGGGCCATTGAGTAACAAGGCTACAAGAGCCACGAGGGCGCACGAACTCAAAAATCTCTTCATGAGGGAATCTCGTTAGGGAAGAAAAAAGGAGTGAAGCCAATGCGTCCCGCCAAAGGGAGAGTGCGTTCAAGGCGTGCGCGACGTGTGGTTGATCCTGTTGATGCCGAACGGGTGCTTGGAAAAGGGTCCGCCGACTCGTCGGGAGATTAACTCTTTTCTCCCCCTTCGCAAGCGGCCGAAGGCCACAAAAGGACGAAACGGGCACGGCGCGCACCAAACGGGCATGGCGCGCACGAAACGGGTAGTGCGGGCGCACGAAACGGGCAGCAGGCCTACAGTTCGCGCAAGTGCCCCTACAGAAAGCGCAGCAGCACACGGCGGCAGACGCGGCCGTTTGTATGGGCCGATGCGGTCGCAACCGGCGGTGGCTTTGCAGTCCCTGCGCTCGGAGATCCCAAACTTCGTTTGAAGCTCGGTTACCGCCGCTCGCTTCCGGGAAGGGCCTACCAGTCTCCCTCCGAGAGATGCTCACGTCTCTTGTTGTCGAGGGTGAGGTCGGCCACGATCTCTCTCAGCCGCCGGTTCTCGTCCTCGAGGGCCTTCAGCCGCTTGGCCTCCTCGGACTTCATCCCGCCGCGACCACCGCTGCGCGGCGGTGCCCGGCCCGCCAGCGGTGCCGCGTCGCCTCGCTGATCTCAAGGGCCTGCAGCACCGCCGCCAAGTCCTTTCCGACGTTCAGACGCGAGTGCATCACGCAGCTTCGCGACCATCTGCTCCGGCTTGTGCTTCTTCCGTCGCTTGGATGTCATCGAAAGTCTCCTCCCCCGCAGGGGCATAGACCTTCATATCGACTGGATCAGGATTTCCAAGGCAGGCCAAGCCCACGCCGTGGCCAAGTGGCTCGGCCACTCCCCCAAGGTGGCGGCCGAGCACTACCTGATGTCTCGCGAGTACCATTTCGAGGACGTCGTGAACCGCGGTGCCGCAAGTTCGGTGACCTCCGCCGAGGAGGCGGCGGCGAGTACCGATGAGGCGTCGGGGTGTAGCGCGAAATGCGACGCCGCAGGCTCCCGCATCCGCCGGCGCGGAGTCGCAGAAAATGACAGAACCCGCGGCTACCACAGGGGTTACCGCGGGTTCGATCAGTTTTTGGGTGCCTTTTCAGGCGTAAAGCCGAGCCGGACGCTCGGCCCACCTCAGCCTGAAAAGGCCATGGATGGCTTTTCAGGCGTAAAGAGTGGGCGATATAGGACTCGAACCTATGACCCCTAGCTTGTCGAGCTAGTGCTCTAACCAACTGAGCTAATCGCCCGCGACGAACCCTAGGAGTTTGGATCCTGAAAACCGTCCCGTCAAGCAAGCTCGGTCGAGCGGCCCGCCGGCAGGGATCGGCCGCCCCTCACCCCCCGGCACTACCGGCACAACCTCCCAGCCAGTCGAGCAACCGCTCCCGGGCCGCCGGGGGAATCGCATGGCCGCCGCGGTGATTGAAGAGCCCCAGCCGGGGGCGGGGCCGCTCCAGCCGACCGACTTCCAGCGCCCGGGCGACATGCCCCCAGGAACGGTCGCCATCAGCCGCCCCCGGGCCAGCCTCACCCCCGAGGATCAGCATCCCGCGCGGCAGGGTGAGGGCGAGGAGTTGAGCGTGGTCGAGCCGGAAGGCCGGATCGCGGATCGCGTCGCCGAGGTACCAAGGATCGTGCCAATTGGAGAAGCTCAGGCCGATCCCCCCCTCGCTGAAGACGGCGCCGGTGACACGGTCGTCGAAGGCCGCGAGATAGAGCGCCTCCTTGGCACCGAGCGAATGGCCGGCAGCGACGATCGCGGTCGGATCGACATCGTCGATCGACTGGAGGATGTCGACGGCGCGGATTCCGTCATGGAGGAGCTTCCGCATCCCGCGGGCTCCTGGATGCCGCGCGGCGAGTCGTGCCACGGCGCCTGGGAGATCGAGGCGGTGGGCCGGGGTCGTGTTCCACAAGTGGCAGCGTGGGCAGAGGACAACGAACCCGCGCTGACAGAGCCAGGTGCCGATTGCGACGGCATCAGCGGGATCGGTGCCGGCCGGTTCGTCGATCGTTTGGTCGGTCGTGGAATGAAAGACGACGGCGGCGGGCCAGCCACGCGTCGGCCGCGCTGCCTCGTCGGTGGGGAGGAGTAGCCAGGCGTCAACCTCCTCGTCCGGCTCGGTGGCGTAGCGGATCAAACGCCGCCGGCACCCTGTCGCCTGCTCCTCGGCGAGGAGGCGATGCCGATTGCCGGGCGTCGCGACTTCCCAGGGAGAGAGGAACTCGAGCCACGCCGCGCGGATCCGCTCCCGTTCGGCAAGCCACCGCTCGAGCGTGTTGATCGGTGCGCCATCGGGGCCGACGAGGAGCGACGGAGGCCAATCATCGGTCGGGACGGCCGGCGGTGTTTGGACGTCGGTGAGGAATGGCAACGCGTCGTCAGAGGGCTCGGCCCCGGGAACGCTCCCGATCGTGCCTCCGACGAGCGCGGCGGCAGCGGCGAGGCAGCGACGGCGCGTGAGCATCGGTCGATGTCCGAAAAGAGGCTGGCAGGATCTCAGCGGACCGGCGTTGCGTCATCGGCCGGGGCCGCGGCGGTTCGCGGCGACACCTTGTCGTGGAGGGCCGTCGCCACCACCTTGCCGAGCGTCGCTTCCCACCAGCGATCGAGGCTCGAGGGCAGGGATGCGGTCGCTGCCGCTTCCGAGGCTTGCACCCGCTGGTCCTGAACGAGCGGCAGGAGGAAGCCCGGGGCACCGATCGTCATCTCGCCGAGGAGTTGGGCGTCGTCGTCGGTGAGGGTGCGAAGGATGACGGCGAGGCTGCGGTCGAGCCCCGAGGATTGGAGGAGCATCAGTGGTGCGGCACAGTCGGCGTGGAAGGCCGCCGTGGAGAGCCTCTCCTCGCCGCGGCGGGCAAACGACGCCGCCATCACCGGGATCGGCACGCCGGCGGCGGCCGTCAGGTAGGCGATCGGGCCGGCCTGGTCCGACTGCATGAACGTGCCGAGCTCCTCGAGCGTGGCCGGGTCGCGGGCGGCGGCGAGGGCGGAGAGTCGTGTCAGGCTCGCAAGCCAGCAGTCACGCCCGCAAGTTACTTCGACCGCGCGCCAGAGAGTTGTCGCGGCGAGCTTTCCCGCATTCATCAGCGGGTCTTCCTCGCTCCCCTTCTCGCGCGGAATCGTCAGCGCCTCCTCCTCGTCGTCGTCGGAGAAAAGTCTGTCGGCGAGGAGCGTGTCGGCCTGGGTGAAGCCGCCGGCCGCCCCGATCCTCCGCAGCATGTCGAGGATCCGCACGAACCGATCCGGGAACGTTGTTTCGGCGGCGACGGCTCTGGCGATCACCTGCTCGGCAGCTTCGCTCTTCCCCGCCAGCCCTTCCTTCTGGAGCCAACTGGCGAAGTGCTCGAAGCGTTCGCGCGGGGAGGCGCGTCCCGCTGCCAGGCCACTGGCGGCAAACGTCCTGTCGATGGCGGCGGCCGTGGTGGCGGCGGTGAAGAAATCGACCCCCGAAGTGATCAGGGCTTCGTTCCGGGCCCGATCCTCGCCGGCAGCGGCGCGGAGCGCGGCGAGGGTCGTGGCGAGGTCACCGGCGGCGGCGCGGATCGAGAGCCGCTGGCCGGCGGAGGTCTCCACGACGAGCAGCCTGCCGGTCGGGCCGTCGAAGCGGGCCACGAGGTCGGTCGCTGCAACGACGAGCGTCTCCCCTTCCCAGCTGGTCTTGGCCTCCCCCTCGTGGACGATGGCGAGGCAGGCGGCAGGTTCGATGCAGGCCGTGATCGCGAACGGCGCAGCCGTCGGCTTGGACCGGGACGCATACCCGACTCCCAGCGTGAGTTTGCGGTGGTAGCCAGGCTCCGGCTTCCCCCCATGCTCCCCCGGCTCCCCCGGCTCCTTGGCAGCCAGCGCGAGGCCGACCTGCGCGGTGAGGCGGCCCTGCGACGGGAGGGGAATCTCGAACCGGCCGGCCTGGCCAGGGAGGAAGCAGCCGATCCCGTCGCACGTGACCGCCACGCCACCGGCGTCGCCGCTCTCTGGCATGAGCGAGACGAGCATGCCGTCGTTGGAGGAGAGGATGAACTCGCCGGTCGGCTGCCCCACGGTGATCGTCTCGCCTGGATTTGGCGCGCGCTCCCAGGCAGCGACGAGATCTTCGTCGCCGGAGAGCGTGGCGACGAGCCACTCGCGGAAGCGGAGCATCACCGCCTCTTCGGGGGTGAGAAGAGTCCCCAGGGCTCCGACCGCGGTGTAGTCCTCAAGATCGAAGACGGCGGTGACGCCATTCCCTCCATTGGCCGCCGGCTCGAGCGTCACGTCAGAGCGGAGGAAGCGCCCCGACATCCGCAGCCGTTGCTTCCATGCCAGCCTGTCGCTCTCCGTGACCGGGGCGCCGGGGGTGAGTCCCAGGGCGGTGAGGAGATTCTCCCGGCTCGTCCTCGTGCCGGCCGACAGGCGGATATCCTCGAGCACCGCCGCCGGAGGGAGGTTTGTAACGGTGATTGCGAGGACGGCACCGGCCGGGCCCGGCTTCACGGCGACGTCGACGGTGGCCGTGCCGGCCGCAGCGCCTTGCAGGCGTGCAGCCGCAGCGAGATTCGAAAGCCCGGCGAGAAGGCCCGTCGGCTTGCGCTCTTCCACGATCACCGCGGCGCTGAAGCGCCCCTGGTCGCGGAGAAACCGGCCGATCGCCGTGCGGATCTGCTTGAGGTGGGGAGGATCGAACGCCGCCGGTTGGCCACGCGTCCACAGCGGCGCTTCCATCGTCACCGGCTGCCCGTTCTCGTCGAGCCAGCGCGTGCCTCCCCAGCCATCGGCCCCCTCGACCGTCTCGGCAAGCGCTCCTGCCGGTGGCCGCTGCCCCTGGATCCAACGCTGCAGCCCGCCAGCGAGGTCGTCGGGAAGCCCCGTGATCTCCACGCCGGCGGCCATCACCCGCGGCCCCGCGGCGACGTCGACGACGATCCGCTCCCCCGTGGCGCTCCCCTCGACCGATGCGGTCGCTTTCGCTTCTTCGAATCCAGCGTGCTCCAGCGCGAGCGTCGCCTTGCGGCCGACCGCCGAGAGGAACAGCCGGCGATTGGCCTGGGGGCGGGAGAGGATGAGGAGGTCGTTGTCGGCAACGAGGGCTTCGGCGAGGCGCTTGGGCTCGAGGTCTGTTAGCCCGCGGACGTCGAGGGAGCGATCGAGCTTGAGCGCCCCCATCGGCTCGGCGGCGGCGCGACCGGCGGCGAACACGGCGGCCGCCAGCGCGAGGATCACGAGACTCATCCCCGACCTCGGCCAGAGACGACAGGGGCGTTGGGAGGCGGCGTGCATGGGCGGTTCCCGGAGGAGACGGCGCACGGACCGGCAACCCGCCAGAGGCTGGGCGGGGGCACCGGGACGGACCGGAAGGGGGCGGGAGGGTAGCGGAAGGTGGCCCTGAGCCCAACGGCGAAAACCTTTCCAGGCGGGGGGCTCTCCATCCCTGCCACGAACGGCCTTGTGGCCTGCCGGGATCGGCAGGGATACTGCCGCTTACCGCGGCCGCTTCAAGCCCCGGTTTTTCCTCCGTTCCGCCCTTCCACCCCCGTCCGCCACCATGCCCACCGTCCGCTTCCCGAATGGCTATTCCCGCGAGTTTCCCCAGGGCTCCCGATTGGCGGATGTCGCCGTCGGCGTGACCGGTGGCGGGAAGAAGAAGTTGCCGCCGATCGCCGCCCTCCTCGACGGGAAGACGGTCGGGCTCGACGCGCCGCTTCCGGAGCATGGCGAGACGCTGATCGAATGGCTGTTTACGGGGGATCCGCGGGCCCTGCCGGTGATGCGCCACTCGGCGGCCCACATCATGGCCCGGGCCGTGATGCGGCTCTTTCCAGGCGTCGAGCTCGCCTTCGGGCCGACGGTCGGAGCCGGCTTCTATTACGACATGCGTGCCAGCCAGCCGATCACCGACGACGATCTCCCCCGGATCGAGGAGGAGATGAAGAAGATCATCGCCGCCGACGAGGCCTTTGAGCGCGTCGAGGTGCCGCGGCAGGAGGCGGTGAAGATCATCGCCGGCCTCAACCAGCCCCTCAAGGCAGAGCACATCGAAACGGGCCTGGCCGAGTTTCCCTCGCTCTCCTTCTATCGGCAGGGGGAGTTTGTCGATCTCTGCCGCGGGCCCCATGTCCCTTCGCCCGGCTGCATCGGCGCCTTCAAGCTGACGAGCATCGCCGGCGCCTACTGGAAGGGGGATGCCAACAACGCCCAGCTCCAGCGGCTCTACGGCACCGCCTGGTTCACCCAAGAAGATCTCGACGCGCACCTCTTGGCGCTCGAGGAGGCGCGAAAGCGGGATCACCGCGTCCTCGGCAAGCAACTCGATCTGTTTACGACGAGCCCTCTGGTGGGCGCGGGGCTGATCCTCTGGATGCCCAAAGGGGCGCTGCTGCGGAGCACGCTCGAATCGTTCGTGCGCGAGGAGCTCTCGGCGCGGGGTTACCAAGCCGTCTACACGCCCCACATCGGCAAGATCGACCTCTACAAGATCTCCGGCCACTATCCCTACTACGCCGACAGCCAGTTCAAGCCGATCGTCATGCAGGAGGACGAGCAGTATCTCCTCAAGCCGATGAACTGCCCGCACCACACGATGATCTACAAGGCGCGGCCGCGGAGCTACAAGGAGCTGCCCCTCCGACTGGCGGAGTTCGGCACCGTCTATCGCTACGAGCAGTCGGGGGAGCTCGGTGGCCTGACGCGCGTCCGCGGCTTCACGCAGGACGACGCCCACATCTTCTGCATGCCGGAGCAGGTCGAAGGGGAGGTCGAGGGCTGCATCGACTTCACGCTCAAAGTCCTCAACAGCCTGGCCTTCGAAAACTTCTCGGTGCGGCTCGGCTTCCGCGATCCCAACAGCGACAAGTATGTCGGCTCGCCCGAGCGCTGGGCCGAAGCGGAGGGGGCGATCGAGCGCGTCGCCCGCCGCATGAATCTCCCTGGTTGCGAGCCGGAGCTCGGCGAGGCCGCCTTCTACGGGCCGAAGATCGACTTCGTCGTTCACGACTCCCTCGGCCGCAAGTGGCAGCTCGGCACCGTCCAGCTCGACTACAACCTCCCCAGTGCCGAGCGCTTCGACTGCGAGTACATCGGCGCCGACAACGCCCGTCACAAGCCGGTGATGATCCACCGGGCGCCGCTGGGGAGCCTGGAGCGGTTCGTCGGCGTCCTCATCGAGCACTTCGCCGGGGCCTTCCCGCTGTGGCTAGCGCCCGAGCAGGCGCGGGTCATCCCGGTGAGTGAGAAGAGCGAGGCCTATGCGAAGACGGTGAAGGCCCGGCTCGAAGCGGCGGGCCTCCGCGTCGGCCTCGATGCGGCCCCTGAGAAGCTCGGGGCGAAGGTCCGCACCGCGCAGCTCGATCTGATCCCGATGATGGTCGTCTGTGGGCCGCGTGACGAAGCGGCCGGCACGGTGAGCCTCCGCGACCGGCTCGACGGCGACTTGGGCGCGATGAGCCTCGAAGCGGCGGTGGAGCTACTCCGCGAGGAGAATCTCACCCGCACCGTCCGCCACAAGCCGAAGCCGCTCGTCCTGCCGGGCGACGCCGGGGGGGATGGGGAAGAGTATTGACGCGCGGAAAGCGACCGCTATTTCACCCGGTAAAAACCGTTTTTTCTGTCTACCAAACGGGAGTATAATCCCTTTTGGTAGCACCAAAACGGAGGACATTCCCGGATGGTCGAGTTCCAGCGGCGTCTGTCGATCACCCTTCCCGACCGGCAATCGGCGTTTTTGTGGGGGGCCCGGAAGACGGGCAAGTCGACGTTTCTGCGGGATGCTTTTCCCGGCAGTCTCTCTTTCGACTTCCTCCGCACCGATCTGTTGATCGCCTTCACGACGCGGCCGGCCCTCCTCCGCGAGCAACTCCTGGCCAAGCCGCCATCGTCGCTCGTGCTCCCTGTCATCCTCGATGAGGTGCAGAAGGTGCCGGCCCTCCTTGACGAGGTCCACGGGCTCATCGAGGGGCACGGGCTCCGCTTCGTGCTCTGCGGATCGAGTGCCCGCAAGCTCAAGCGCGGCCGTGCAAACCTGCTCGGCGGGCGGGCGTGGCGATACGAGATGTTCCCGCTGGCTTCTGCCGAGTTTCCCCGCGCGGATGAGAAGGAAGGGCGAATGGACCTCCTGCGCGCGCTCAATAACGGCCTCATCCCCTCCCACTACCTCTCCGCCAACCCGCGGAAGTCACTCGACGCCTACGTTCGCGACTATCTCAAGGAGGAGGTCTTCGACGAGGGGCTGACGCGGAACATGCCGGCGTTCTCCCGGTTCTTCGAGGCACTGGGCTACTGCCATGGTGAGCTCATCAACCATGCCAATATCGCCCGCGACTGCGGGGTCGATGCGAAGACCGTCAAGGAGTATTTCCAGATCCTCTGCGACACGCTCCTGGGGCGATTCGTTCTCCCGTACAAGAAGCGACAGGAGCGACAAGTGATCAGCAAGGCGCCGAAGTTCTATCTGTTCGACGTCGGGGTCGCCGGAGCCGTCGCCAAGCGAAGGATCGTGGAGCCGCGTGGCGATCTCTTCGGGAAGGCCTTCGAGCATCTGGTGTTCATGGAACTCGTCGCCCACGCCTCGTATTCGGAACTCAGCTACGACATCCATTTCTGGCGAACGAAGGGGGGCGCCGAGGTCGACTTCGTCTTGGGGAGCGGCGAGGTGGCCATCGAGGTCAAGGGGACGAGCCGGGTCGACGACCGCGACCTGCGGTCGCTGCGACTGTTCGGCGAGACCCACCGCCCCCGGCTGTCGATCGTGGTCTGCAACGAGCAAGCCGAACGGATCGTCGACGGTATCCGCATCATCCCCTGGAGGAGTTTCTTCCGGGAACTGTGGGAGGGAAGGATCGTCGCGTAGGCCTTTTCAGGGCCGTCGACGAAGGATCACCCTCGCTGCAACGTCCGCTTCAAGCGCCACGCCCCGCCTGCCAATCGACAGCGGCCGCGCCATCGGCGACAACATCCTCATGCCCCGCTTCATCCTCCTCGAACACACTGGCGCCCCTGACGATCCCGCCGGGCGCCACTACGACCTCCTCCTCGAGGCGGGGGAGGCCTGCCGCACCTGGCGGCTGGCCGAGATCCCCTCGCCTGTTGGCCCGGCGGTGGCGGCCGTGGAGATCACGCCGCACCGGCTCGCCTGGCTCGACCACGAGGCAGGGGAGGTGTCGGGGGGCCGCGGCCACGCCCGGCGCGTCGACGGGGGAACGTACGAGCCGGCGCTCGAGCCGAGCGCGGCGGCCGGGGGGCTGGAGAAAATCCGCGTGAGCCTCGTCGGCGACCATGCCACGTGGCAGATCGAACTGCTTCGTACGGCCAACGGCTGGAAGGCCCGGATCAGGGTCGGCGTTCGTCACGACCTCCGGGAATAAATGCCGAACGCCGCAGCGTGCCTCGGATCGATTTGGTGGCTGGCACCTTTTGCCGTTCGGTGGCGACCACCAAGGGGAAGACAAGGTGCCGGGATGCGGGGAGGGGCTGCCGACAAGAGCGAGGTTCCTTCGCGAAACGGGTACGGCGAGGTGTCGATCTATCTCCTCGGAGCCTGGGCTGCGTTGCTTTTTCTCGTTCCACCGGCCCTCCAGCGAGTGCCGATATGGCTTGCGTGCGTCGCAGCCATGCTCTCTCTCGCGATGGCGTCTTGGGCCACGATAAAAGCCCGGTCGATCGGTTCGCGGTTGGTCGTCCTCGTTCTGGTCATCGTCGTCGTGCTCCTCAATGCGGCCAACTTTGTGGCGGCACAGGTCGTCATCCGGCCTTGATGGCCGCGCCCCTGAACGCGGTCGAGAGCGGATGGCTGCCAGCTTTGAACGGCCCGTGGTCGGCATCAAAGCCCTGGTCAGCGGATGTCGGCAAGGGCCGGGAACTCGCGCCGCCAGCGGCGGATCTCGGCGGCGTCGATCCGCGCCGTAACCACGCGCTCGCTCTCGCCGGCGTCGGCGATGATGTGGCCGTGCGGGCTCACGACCACGCTGCGGCCGTTGTAGCTGAAGCTCGGGTCGGTGCCGCAGCGGTTGACCCCGATGACGAGCGCCTGGTTCTCGATCGCCCGGGCCTGGAGGAGCGTGAGCCAGTGGTGGATTCGCTTCACCGGCCAGCTAGCGATGACCACGAACACCTCCGCGCCGAGCTTCACCGCGGCCCGGAAGTGCTCGGGAAAGCGGAGGTCGTAGCAGATGAAGGGGGCGACGGTGAGGCCCGCGCACTCAAAGAGGACGATCCCGTCACCGGCCGCGTGCGCCGCTGCTTCGCCGCCGAAGGAAAACGGCTGGAGCTTCGTGTAGCGGGCGAGGAGCCGGCCCTCAGAAGAGAAGGCGAGCGATTGGTTCGAGGGGCGGCCGTGCGCATCGGGGGCGACGAGCCCGCCGACGACCGTGCAGCGGTGGCGCTTCGCGAGGTCGGCGAGGAAAGCTTCGGCGGCTTCCGCATCGCGGAGCGTCCGGGCGGTGTCGAGGCTGAACCCGGTGAAGGCGGTTTCCGGGAGGACGACGAGGTCACCGGCTGTCGGTGCGACAGCATCAACGAGGTCGATCACCCGGCCGCGGTTGGCGGCCGGATTCTCCCAGACGATGTCGAACTGGACGAGATGAGCGTTCATGGTGGCTCCCCGATCACCCCAGGATCGCGTCGATCGGCGTGCCGTGATCGATGGCGAGGCGTTTGCGGCCGGGGATCTCGAGCGTGCGGGAATCGAGGCCGAGCTGCTTGAGAATGGTGGCGTGGATGTCGGTGACGTAGTGGCGGTCTTCCACGGCATGGAAGCCGAGCTCGTCGGTGGCGCCGTGGACAGTGCCCCCCTTGATGCCGCCGCCGGCCATCCACACCGAAAACGCGAAGGGGTGGTGGTCGCGGCCGTCGGAGCCTTGCGTGCCGGGAGTCCTGCCGAACTCGGTCGCGAACAGAACGATCGTTTCGTCGAGGAGCCCGCGGCGGGCGAGATCCTCGAGGAGCCCGCCGATCGGCTGATCGACTGCGAGCGCGAGGCTTGAGTGATTGGCCTTGAGGCCGCCATGGGCGTCCCAGGCGCCGGCCCCGCCGCCGCCATGCTGGATCTGGATGAACCGCACGCCACGCTCCACGAACCGGCGCGCCGCGAGCAGTTGCATCCCGAAGTCGCGGCAGTGAGGAAGATCGAGGCCGTAGAGCCGCTTCGTCTCCTCCGTCTCATCGGCGAAGTCGACGACCGCAGGCACGCTCTGCTGCATCGAGTGGGCGAGCTCGTAGGAGGCGATCCGGGCCGCCGTGGCCGGGTCGTCGGGGTATTCGACCGCCGTCGCCCTGCTCATCCGGCCGACGAGATCGAAGCCGATCGATTGGGCCTTGGGTGAAAACGGTCGCTCGGGCCGGCCGAAGTCGAGCGGGTTGGCCGGATCGATCCGCAGCGGCACCGCGTCGTGGGCGGGGCCGAGGTAGAGGCCGTCCTTGCGATTCCAGTATTCCCGGAAACCGATCGAGATGAACTGCGGCAGCTCGTCGTTGATCGACCCGAGGCCGTAGTGGACCCAGCCGCCGAGCGTCGGCTGGGCCGGGTCGAGCATGTGCCGGCCGGTGTGGAACTGCGTCTGCGCGCCGTGGTTGGAGTCGGTGGTCCACATCGACCGGACGATGGCGATCCGGTCGGCATTCCGGGCGGTGTGGGGGAAGAGGTCGCTGATCTCCATCCCGCTTTGGCCATGGCGGCGGAAGCCTGTCTGAAGCGGAAACAGGACGTTCCGCTGGAGGCCGTTGGCATCGGGGACGGGGGCCCGTTCGAGGGCGAGCTTGGCCGGATTCTGGACGTCGGCGTAAGGAGTCTCGGCGATCGTCTTGCCGGCGTGCTTCGTGATCTCGGGCTTGAAATCGAAGCTTTCGAGGTGGCTGACGCCGCCGTTCATGAACAGCCAGATGACGCTCTTCGCCTTCGGGGCGAAGTGGGGCCTGCCGTCGGGGGGCGTCCAGGCGGCCGGCGAGCCGACGCCGTCGCGGGCGAACATCGCGCCGAGCGCCAGGCCGGTGAAGCCGAGGCCGAGGTCGGCGAGGAAGGCCCGGCGCGGTGGAATGACAACTTTGTTCGAGGGGCGCATGGCGGCTACCTCAGCGTGACGAAGTCGGTGTGGTTGAGGAGCGCCCAAACGAGGTGGATCCGGGCCGGCTCCACCGCGCCATCGGCGGGGACTGTCTCGAGGCTTCGCCACTGCGCGAGCGCCGCGACACAGGCCTCTGATTCGACGGCGCTCGCCGATCGGGCAAGGACCGTGCGGAAGGCCCGATCGATGAACGCGGCCTCGTCGACGGGTGGAGTGGCGGGGGCGATCCGGGCCGCGATCCGGGCGGCGGCATCGTGGACGAATCCGGCATTGGCAAGCGCCAACGCCTGCTGCGGCACGATGCTCCGCTCGCGCTCGTAACACTCCTTCACGCCGGCGCCGTCGAAGGTGGTGAGGAACGCATTCCGGTCGGGATCGGTGTGCTGAAAATAGAGGCTCCGCCGCGTCGAGGCCGGCTGTTCGGCCGCCGCCACTGGCGCTCCGCCGATCCGGGCATCGAGCGTGCCGGCAAGCGCGAGGATGCCGTCGCGGACGGCCTCCGATTCCAGCCGGATCGGTTCCCGCCGCCACCACGTGCGGTTGTCGGGATCGAGGCGCACTCCCTCGGCATTCCCGGCGGTCGACGATTGGAGTCGATAGGCGGCCGAGGTCACGATCAGCCGGTGGATCCGCTTCATGCTCCAGGCGTGGCGGTGTGGGCCGCTCTCCGATCCCTCCACCAATTCACTCGCCAGCCAGTCGAGAAGCTCGGGGTGATCGGGAGGGGTGCCCTTGCGGCCGAAGTCGAACACCGTCGGCACGAGCGCCCTCCCCATGTGGCGGGCCCAGAGATGATTGGCCGCCACGCGCGCCGTGAGCGGATTGCCCGGGGCGGTGATCCAGGCGGCGAGCGCCGTGCGCCTGCCGGTGCTCGTCGTTGGGAAGGGAATGTCCGGATCGTCGCCGCTCGAATTGCGAAACCGGGTTGGCGTCCAGCGGGCGCCGAGGAGGGGCGTGAAGGCCTCCCCCGGCTCGGCCGCGCTTTGCTCCGCCTGCTCGAGGGCCGTCCTGGCGTCGGCCACGGCCTTCTCGGCAGCGGCCTTGGCCTCGGCTGCCGCGGTAGCGAGCTTGGCTTCGGCGTCGAGAAGCCCGGCCTTGGCCCGCGCGGCGACGAGCGTGCGTTCGGCCCGGACAGCTTCCCGGGCGGCTGCGGCGGCGGCACGGGAAAGCGCGTCGTCGGTGGCAGCCCCGGCCAGATCCTCGGCGGTCCATCCGGCCCGCATCGCGGCCCCGCGCCGCTCCACCGCCGCCAGATCGGCCGCGGCGATCGCCACTCCTTGCTCGCTCACCGGCGACGGGGCGGCATCGCGGGCGGCTCGGGCCGCTTCGAGGCGGCGGCCGGCGGCAGCCGCATGGGCGTCGATCACCCACGGACGCCTGGCCGGCTGCGATTCGGTCTTCGGGAGCGCTACGGGGCGGACCTCTATGGAAGAGAAATCGAACACGGCGGCGACGCCGGGAAGGATCGGCCGCGACGTGTCGGGCTTCGTATCCTCGCCGCGAACGAACAGGAACGTCGGCACATCGGGGACACCGTCGAAGACGCGCGGGATCCCGTCGCGCTCGAGATCGGGCTCGCCCGGCAGGACGTCAAGCCGGGCGTGGAGCGGCTCGAAGAAGGCCCGCATCGCGTAATAGTCTTCCTGGCGGAGCGGATCGTATTTGTGGTCGTGGCACTTGGCACAGTTGAGCGAGAGCCCGAGGAATCCCTTGGCGACGTGCTCGACCGTCTCATCCATCCACGGGGTGCGGTTGAAGAGGAACCAATTGCGGGCGAGGAATCCGGTAGCCCGCAGCTTGGGGAGATCGTCGGGGGCGATCTCGTCGGCGGCGAGCATCAGCCGCACCATCTCGTCGTAGCCGGCGTCGGCGTTGAGCGATTCCACGATCCAATCGCGCCAGTGCCAGATGTGCTTCTGACTGTTGCGGAGCTGATCCCCCAGGCCCCACCAATCGGCGTAGCGCCACACGTCCATCCAGTGACGCCCCCAGCGCTCGCCATGGCGGGGATCGGCGAGCAGTCGATCGACGAGGGTCTCGTACCAATCGGGAGAGTCATCGGCGAGGATTGCCGCGAGCTCCTCGGGCTGGGGGGGGAGGCCGAGGAGATCGAAATGGAGGCGACGGATGAGAACCTCGCGGGGAGCTTCCGGCTGGGGGGCGATCCCCGTCCGCTCCCGCGCTGCCTCGAGGAACGCATCGATCGGATTCCGGACTCGGTTCGTGTCTGTGACCGTCGGCACCGCGGGGCGGACGCGCGGCCGGAAAGCCCAATGCTCGCGCGGGTCGGCCTCCGGTGCTTCGTCGCCTGGAGCCGGGCAGCCGGCGGCGATCCAGGCTTTCAAGGTCTCGATCTGCGCCGGGGTGAGCGGCTCGCCCTCCCCCTCGGGGGGCATGCGCTCGGCCGGG
>Ga0209188_1001457_pt1 | contig 18919 bp, 12 predicted proteins | sample C_130625_EF_Meta_FD_187307 | JGI IMG/M metagenome (GOLD analysis project Ga0209188, IMG submission 187307) | Freshwater microbial communities from Lake Croche, Canada to study carbon cycling - C_130625_EF_MetaG (SPAdes) (version 2) | ecosystem: Environmental > Aquatic > Freshwater > Lake... | reverse complement strand
ATCAAGGTTATCAGGGATCAAATGGAGATGAAGGTGTAACTGGTCCTCAAGGTTATCAAGGTTATCAAGGGCGATCTGGATCCACTGGTCCTCAAGGTTATCAAGGTTATCAAGGGCGATCCGGATCCACTGGACCTCAAGGTTATCAAGGTCCACAAGGTTATCAAGGGGAAACCGGATCCACTGGTCCTACAGGTCCTCTGGGTTATCAAGGTGTTAGCGGAACAGATTTAAATTTTATCGATTCATCGAATAATATAATTATCGGTTCTAATTCTACTGCATTTGGCTGTAATAATACAATTATTGGTTCCAATATTAATTTAAATGATTCTGATAATAATAATATTGCTATAAGCAATGGTTCTGGAGTTAAAGCCAGCTATTCTGATATGTCAGGGTGGAATTTCAATAGTAATATCACTATCAATGGAAATATAACACAGATATCGCAACTGGACACCACCAAATTATTAACTAATTGGAACTATAACCCTGATGTATTAAATACACCGGATTTTGATCCATCATATAATTTATTTGGAACCATTAAAATGTCTTCGAATGCCAAATATCAAATTGCTCCATCAACCAGGGTCGCGAATCAAGGTAACACTAATAGATATAATTATTCGGGTTTTTATATATCCACAGATTTTGGCGATACTTGGTCTCAGCTTGATGATCCATCTTCAAATACGGGTTATCAAAACCTTAGTGAGACTACTAATAACAATTGTTTATTTTCAGAAATAAGTAATAAAGGTGATACTTTGTTTTTGTTCATCCCCAAAATCGGTGTTTATCGTGGCACTAAAACAAATGACAACAAGTACTCGTATACTGATATTACAAATGATTCTAGATATTTTGATATATCTACTACAGCAGGCGATTATACTAAAAATTATTACAAAGTGAATGGGGATAATTTGTTAAATAATGAAGGAACCCCTGATGCGAGAAAATATCGGAAATTTTTTCTTGACTTCATTTTATTTGATATTGTAGACACGGCGATAAGTGGTGATGGTTCTATAGTTGTGTTTATAACTAAATCGTTGGGTACATTCATATGTAATGGCGCTAATACACGCAACCCAAAATGGAGACGCATGGTCACTTTAAACACCATAGGAACAATCCCATACCTTCTTGATTATATTGGAAATTCTATAACAATATCTTCAGATGGTAAACATATAAGGTTTTCTGGTAATCAAATTTATTATTATGATGCGGTAAAAGAATACAATGTAACAGACTACACAGGAGATCTTACGAATTTATCTGGCTCGTCTAATTTTAACATCGTAGATTTTAATATTTATTACGGTGCAACTCCACAGCAACTTTCTAATAAAAATTTTGGCACTAAAGTTCCAGATACAAGCGATGATAAATTTAACACTTTCAAAAATACCTGTATTCCTGACATTAAATATATTTTTCCTATAGATGCAATAACAAAAGGATGTTATTATACAAATGATGGTGGACAAACCATCTATTTAGATAAAATTTTAAGAGGAAAAATGTTCAAGGATGCAATTGATTATTATAAAGATAATAGCAATAATATTACGTTAGATCCTTCACGACCATTTTTTTCACAGATTCCGGTATTAGTATTATCAAGTGTAAAAATGTCAATTTACAAAATGTTGGACCCTAGTGGTTGCAAAACCATAGTTGTTGCTGGTTGTGTTAATAACAGTTTATTTAATGTTGCAACTATTCCAATGGTTTATTATACAGGAGATGCAGGTCAGAAATGGAATGCGTGGAGCGCACAATCTAAAAGACGCCAACTTGATTTTTTTATTAGTGCAAAAAAAGAGGAGCAACTCCAAATTATAACGTCGATTGGTTCGGCGTATAATCTAGCCTTATCTGGAAATGGAAAAATGGCATATTTGGCAATAGTATACAATTTTAGAAATGTAATATTTTACTCAATTGACGAGTGCGTAACATGGAACGAATTAAATTTCACTCCTAATACATCTTCACCTTATCCCTTGAGCTCTTTGGCTTCAATTACGCTATCTCCTGACGGAACCTTTCAATATATTTGTGGTTCTACTATATTTTGTCCTTATGTTCAACAATACGAAGCTATACCCAATCAAAGAAGCGGAAGAAATATAGATTTTAGTATGAATACTGCTCTTGGAAATAATAGATATACTAAGTACTCCCCGGTTCCTGTAACACAGATTTATAAAGGACAAGTAGTAGAGTCTAGTGGAAATATGGTATTAAGCGGGTCTTTAACGGTTCCTCTCGATATAAGGGTGGGAGGACATATATTGCCAATACCAAAAGTGGTTGATGGTAACCGATCAATCGCGTCAAATATAGGTTCTGAAGATAAAAGGTTTAATGAGGTATATGCTGATAATATAAATGCTAATACAATTACAATTAGTGGTATAAATTATCCATCGGGTTATCAGGGTAAACCCGGATCCAATGGTCCTCAAGGTTATCAAGGGCAATCCGGATCCAATGGTCCTCAAGGTTATCAAGGTTATCAAGGGCGATCCGGATCCAATGGTCCTCAAGGTTATCAAGGTTATCAAGGGCGATCCGGATCCAATGGTCCTCAAGGTTATCAAGGTTATCAGGGCTCAGATGGTGTTAATGGTGATACTGGACCAACTGGTCCGGGATTAAGTTATCTGAACATAAATGATATCACAAAAAAAACAATCAGTTTGGGGTATCAATCAAATAAATCAGGCGGAATCAATAATACATCTTTTGGACAATATTCTTTTTCCGCTATTAAGAATGGATCAAATAATACAGTTGTCGGCGCGAATGCATTAAAAACACCTTCGTCATCTTCTAACAACACTGTTATAGGTAGCAATTCTGATATATCAGGTAATGGTAACAATAACACAATTATAGGGGCAAATATAACATTACCAAATGGAACAAAAAACACAATAACTTTAAGTGATGGACAAAATACTTGCGCGCAATATAATAAAGATACATGGTCCTTAAATGGTAAATTACAGTTGGGTGATAGTAATAACGATGTTATAATTACGGGTAAGTCGGGGAAACCATCGGCGGCAGCAATCTTTCATGACTCTGAAGAGCTAGATTCTAAATATTGGCAGCTTAACAGCGATTTGAAGGTGAATGGTAAAATAATACAAGTGGCCGAAGGCGAAGCGCCGCCTGATCCTGCAATATTTTTAAACAATTGGAATTATAACACGAATCTTTATAACACTCCAGGTTTCAGTGCTAAACAAAATTTATTAAATACCGTATCAATGTCTAATGATGGCAGAATTCAAATAGCAAGCACGGTTGATACGATTGCTAGATTTGGGTTTTCTAGGGATGCTACTAAACGTCTCAACGGGTTCTTTGTGTCTATGACTTCAGGAAATAGCTGGTTACATTTAATAGGTTTCACCTACAATAACAATAACGCAATCGCAGATTTATCTGGCACTACAGGCTCTTGTGTTGTAAGTGGTGATGGAAACGTTATAATAATTGTTGTTGTTAAACCTGAAGACCCTAGTCAAGGTTATAATGATACATTATCAGAATCATATGGCATTTTTGTCGGTAAATTGCCGACAAACCCTAAAACACTTGATGACATTGCTTGGAGTAAGTTAACTCCCCCCGCTTCTATATTCGAAAAAAACCGAGAATATTTTGAATACTTAAATAGCAAACCGAATAGTGGTAATATTTGGTCTCCTATCAATGAACATGTTGATTTATTGTATTTATACCGCGGTGTAAAAGATATATGTATAGATAAGGCCGGAAAAACAGCAATGTTCATCTCGGAGTATGGTTTATTTAATATATCGTTAACCAACAATACATTTTCTTTGGTTACAGATTCAAAAGGCGCCGCAACATTAGGCGCAAAATCAAATCCCTTTACATTTAACGGCATTACTATAAAAATGTCTCCTGATGGTCAAAAAGTATCTTTAATCGGCAATAAAATATTACTGGGCGCTTTTCAGAATCTTTACAGAGGAACACCGGCAGATGGTTATATGAATGGCGATGTCAATTATATCATTGCCGATTATCCATTAAGTTACCCTTATGATCCTTCATGCAATAGTCTTGATATTTCCAATGTAAACCCTATCGCATTAAAGAGATTTACATCAATGACTCCTGATGATATAACATATATAAATCAAAATAATATATTATTATCTTATCACTTTACCCCGTTATTATATGTGAGATACTATTCAACTGATGGTGGTCTTACATGGAACCATGATAAATCATTAACTATTCAAATGATCAAAGCGGGCAAATCAAATGCAATAGCCATTGATAATAATAATGATAATCAAAATGGTGATGGTGCATTTTGTTTTAATCCATTTAATATAATTAAAATATTTCCGAATATTCAAAGAATAAAAGATAAAATAACAAATGAAAACGCAAGACATGACATACAATTTACAACTCCTATTTTAATTAATAAAATTCCGTATTCCACACGCATTTCAGACGGAATCTTAAATTCTCGACCGCAATCGATTTCCTCTATTCAATTTGCCTATGCAAACAGTCGAACAATAATGTTAGTTGCATGCACTTATAATAATCCACTGAATATTTTAATTCATGGATCATTTATATATAATTACATTTACGACAATAATGTATGGCAATGGAAAGCAAATACAAATACAATTTCTTCAATATTCAATGATGCAAGTGGCGCTAGACCGAATTTGGATTCGTTGAAAACAACAACTTATAGACAAGGTGTGTTGCCATATTTAAATACTCCATATAATGCCACAATGACTGGAACTGGAAATTTAATATATATCAGTTTTAGATACGACGACCCAGATATTACATTTAACAAATTACTTTTTTCGCAAGACGAAGGAATAATCTGGGGTGCGATTCCAATTAATTTGACAACTACTTTTACTGATCCATACAAAAATAAACAAAAAACCGACTCGCCAGATGCATTTTTATCTATAACAATTTCATATTATGGCAATGCGCAATATATTTGCGCTGGTGTAAATCTAGATAACCTTAATGGTACTCGAACGACAATGACTTTATTGTATTATGGTTTCGTAGCTTTAGATCCGGGTAGTAAAAATGCTGGTATTAGTGTTAACGGCAATATATTACCGAATGTTACGGGATTTTTTAATATAGGTCAAGGGAATCCAAATAATTTATACGACAACAGCGGTTCAAAATTTTTAAATGGTTTTATTCAAAACATATATGCAACAAAAATATTTGTGGACCAAATTTATACAAAAAAACCAATCGCTCCACTAGAACCTCTCCTTACTTTAAATAATGCGTCTAATAAACAATCATCAAGCTTAACCTACACTGTTGATCCAGACCAAGCAGATCCACAAAATTCGAACGATGAAATACCTACACAATTTATTAATTCTATTACCGGACCCTATGGTGGCACTTTTAATATCGATGGAGATTTCGACGTATCTGGTGGTTACGACAATGTCATCCAAGATTTATCCAGTAGTTCCATCTTCGATAATTCAGGCGTTTACATCATGGTATACAATTCGAATACAAAACAGCTCTCTTATTCAAATGCCTACAATGACTTGCTTCATCGCATTGACGCCCTCTACCAATTTTTACATCAAAAATATCCAGATAATGTTCCGGCATCTTCGTCGAATGGAATAAGGTCAAGCTCTCGACTGGATGATCGTCGCACAGCCATCGAGCTGGCTTCAAATGACGAGTTTGTTGCAAGTGACGTCGCTCCGAATTTTAAGCCTCCTCCCCCTCCCGCGCTACAGCGGAGGATGGGCTTGAAGCTCACGTGGGAATAAGATAAATATAAGTTATCGTTGTATAGCTTATAATAACAACACCCACCCTGTTTCATAAATAAATATTTTATTACCAGTTATGCTAATAAAATATTTTATATTATTTCGATGATTGACACCCGAATTATAGTTCCTCGAAATCAAGTAACTCCACAGCATCATTTGTCAATAGGTTCTTGGATGCGGACCCATCTAAATCCAATATATCATCCATCGCCGATAAATCGATATTATCCATGTGTATCTTAATTCTGTCCAATTCATCCTGGTCCTCATCTCTCTCTTCCATCATCTTTCGTTCCAACGCTCGTGATGTACTAATCGTCTCTAATCGTTCTAACGTCTTGGGTGCCTCTACCTCCACACGTTTATCTGTCTCGTCCAAGACGCTATCGTAATCATTAAATGTCAATTTCGTCGTAACCACTTCTTCGTCCATATTCTTAATCGATGGTACCAATGGCGGTATTTCCACCTCTTTCTCTTCGGATTTATCCTTTTCTGTTACCGTCACAGGTTCATTACCACCTTCTAATACGGGTTCCTTCAATGTTTCGATGAAAACCTCTTCTTCCAATTCTTCACTCTCATCCATATATGCGCGAATAATGGCCTCTGTGGGAATGCTTTCGCGAATCGTCGTCAAAATACACTCTTGGACAATCAACTCCAATTCGCGCCCGTTTTTCTGTGCCTGTAGGGGTGTGATGTTTTTCTCAAACAGATATACGTTCGTATATACCTTTCGTGCAACATGGATATATATTTTATGAATGAAGTGATCTAATTTAGGTATAGATATGTCAATTTTCTTTTGTTTATTGCCCACACGAATACAAGTGAGCACTTTCAATTGAATGATATGTACACAGGTAATCAAATCTTCTAAATAATTGCACCCCGAGCGTTCAATAATGCGTTTTCGTTCTTCTTCAATAATAACAGAATTCCATTTTGGTATTCTAGATAGTAAATTCTGAAACGTCATTAAATATTTACCCATTTCATCCGTATCCACACACATTTTCCAAGATTCGTTAAAAATGGATCGCACACCCTCAATAACTAAGGGGCTAAAAATGGATACCAAACGGCTACACCATTCATTTTTCGCTTCGTGTAAATTCGAAATGACAAAATCGTCCATAATACAATATTAATATATATGACAACGATTGAATTAACGCATAGAAACCTATAGCTTCCCTGCTAAAGTAACTAGCATCAACATTTTTTCACATCGAAATTCGGCCTTCCTATTCTGAAAACGCATAACCATCTCATGTTTTTCTGGTAAATTACTACACTTGATCCATTCTATTACATCCAAACAAGATATGCCTCGTTCATAAGCCTCTGTTACCAGATCAACCCATTCCGCATATGTTTTGGATCCCCCCCCTAAACGGGAAGATAGCCACTCCATGCGATGTCGATTGTTATCAGGACCATAAATTCGATCTAATTGCATTTGGTGTAAATTGCGTATTTTTCCATTCGCGTCAAATTGTTCTGGAATATAAATCTCACAAAATCGCGATAAAATCGGATTCAACAATTTATGTTTGTTCTCCACCACAATAAAAAATCGCGTATTGTAGCTAAATAATTCTATACACCGACGTAATGCGGACTGTGCGTCGATAGTCAAACTATCCGCATTGAATAACACAATCGTTTTAAATAGCACTCCTTGTGTACTTTGAATATTCGTTTTGGCAAAAAATTTAAGTTCGTCACGAATAAACTTGATTCCTTTCCCATGTGCACAATTTACAAACATGACATTGGTTTTCAGTTTTTGTTTATCGCCCTCATATATTTTATTGATAAATTCATATATCAATGTGCGTTTTCCTGTGCCAGAAGATCCGTGAAAAATGATGTGTGGAATACGCCGCTTTCTATAGAAATTGTCCAGTTTTTGTCGGATATTTTCATGTATGGATGTATTCATTTTACTAATATGCCCAATTCATTTAATTGATTTTTTCGCATAATAATAATATCCCAGAATATAATATAACATGAAACCATCCTTTCTCATTCCATATAAACCTCAATCAGTTCAACCTACGGGTATATATGCGGCCATCGAAATACATAAGACTGTGGAACATGTGAATCGCATACCAAATAAGATATACCCTCTAAACTTAACTAGGGTCGCCAATCCTGACAGAAAATTATTATCTTTGCAAGCTTCAACTGCGAATGTCGCTTCGGTTGATTTGCGTTCTAAAATGCCTCCTGTGTATCATCAAGGTAATTTAGGTAGTTGTACGGCAAATGCTTTATGCGCGGCCTACCAATTCTTGGACAATTCTATCGGTGTTCCGTCTCGATTGTTTCTTTATTATAATGAACGCGCTTTAGAGAACGATATTCAGGGCGATAATGGTGCGACTTTAAGTGATGGCGTTGATTCTTTGATGAATAATGGGGTATGTAGCGAATCCGAATGGCCCTATGATGAATCTAAATTCGCGGTCAAACCTCCATCAAAGTGTTATACCAATGCTCTTTTGCATAAAATTTCCCAAGACAAAATAGTTCCGAATACAGTAAATGCGATGAAACAAATTTTACAATCCGGACTACCTTTTTCTACAGGAATAAGTGTATATGATGAATTCGAGAGTGATTATGTTGCCAAAACCGGAATGGTCCCTTTACCCGATCAAGTCAATGGTACTTCTCTTGGAGGTCATGCCGTTTTGGTTTGTGGATATAATGATACAATTCAATGGTACAAATCCATAGTCAAAACAAATCGCGACGGAAGTCAGATTATTAAATTAACCACAAATCCAACACAAAAGGGCGTTTGGATTGTCCGTAATAGTTGGGGCGCGGGCTGGGGCGAAAAGGGTTATTTTTATATTCCCTATTCTTATTTAACCGATCTGAATTTAGCGACAGACCAATGGGTATTGCAAAAGGCTAAGGTGTCTCTACCAGCACCTGCACCTGCACCTGCACCTAAACCAGCACCAGCACCTGCACCTGCACCTGCACCTGCACCTGCACCTAAACCAGCACCTGCACCTGCACCTGCACCAGCACCAGCACCTGCACCTGCACCTAAACCAGCACCTGCACCAGCACCTGCACCTGCACCTAAAACATTTTTACCTTTAAACCGAGTCGGCTTGTCTTTACGTCCGAATTCTATACTAACTACCATTTTAAATGGTGGAGGTGGAGGGGGGTGTGGTTGTGGAAGATAAATATTATATCACGTAAAAACTTTAACAATATGTTTCAATTGTTTTGTCTGTAAATATCTCTCAAAATGGATGCAACGGCGTCGTAAATTACATTCAAGACATGCAATCACTACATTATCCGAATTATGCCCGTGTTTATTGTCTAGACGTTCCAGCGTCCATTGTTTCGGTTCTCGTACATATTCATATAAAATAAAAACCCCCTCTTGACAATAATAACACATCAGTTCTGCTTGTTTCAATCGTTCCAAGATTTCTTCTTCTTTGATGAATTTTTCAGGCGAAAACAGGGTTTTTTCTTTATCTTGCGATTTATACCCTGAAATCTTGGAACGAATCTGTTGTAAAACGAAAATCGACGTGTCCGTTCGATCCTCAACACGCATGTTAGAAATCATTTCTCGTTGATAAACCATTTCTAACTCTTTCGGAGCAAATTGCCATCGATCTGTATCCACAACGACACGTTTTACCCGATCTTTTTCCGTTTTTACAACTTTTTTGGAATTCGTCATTGTTTTTGGTTCGATAGTAACCATCTTGGTCGTTTCCGCTAAAGATTCATTCTCCATGATAAAATATATACTATAGTAAAACAAGATAAATACATTGTTATAATAATACTATTAAAGAGACAACACAATACTATGTTTTCCACAAATGCCACCACTGCCACCATCGCTGAAGAAAAATCTAGCGCTACTAATTCAAGGGTTCCTTATATGCCTTCAACCCCTGTTACAGAAACAATGAATTTTAATGCAATCGATACTCTCTTGGAAAAAGAAAAACAACACAACAAAACCGAATCTTGGAATAAATTGGATAAAACGGTCAAACGTCAAAAATTGAGTGTCTTTGCAGACAAATATGGAGTAGAACATAATTACAATGCAACAGAAATCAAGGAGCTGGCTATTTTTTTGATAGATTCCTTAGACAAGGGGAAATTACAAAAAGCAAAGGATGTAGTTTTTGAAAAAGAGTCACGTGAAATTTTTTCGATTCCGGCGCTTCACTTCAACGGCGAAAAACGGCAATTTACTTTGCGTATCGTGGATTCAAAGCGCGTCTCAACATTGAAATCACTTACGCCAAAACGAATCGCGGAAAGTAAATAAAAAATTGATATGTGAAAATAATATATATCGTTTTCGCATATTATATAAATGGCATCATTATTTAGCGATGATGATTGGATGTATCTGGAATCCAGTTTTTATGAATCCGTTGATGAATATATACGCATCAATATTTTAGATATGGCTAGTCCCGCGTTTCATGAGGATTTATTTCATGAAATGATGGATGAAGCAAAAACCACTCTCGATTTTTGTGGATATATTGTCAATGAGGATGATGACGAAGAAATCGAGATAATTGTCGAAAAATTCATCGATCAATATTTCGATTTTGGTATTGTTCCCGTACGATCCCACAAAACACCTGTTGTCTTATATGACAAGTCACCATCAAAGATTAATATGATAATGAATAAAATTGCCTATCTAAAATCAGTACCCCAGCCAGCACAAAGAACGCCTGAATGGTATACATATCGTAATGAATTGATCACAGCGAGCAGTTTGTCTAAGATTTTCGGTTCAGAGGCAACGCGAAATAGTTTGATTTATGACAAATGTAATAACCGTGCGATCAATCACCAGAATACAACGTCATCATTTGTAAATACAAAGAGTCCGATGCATTGGGGGCAAAAATATGAACCGGTGTCAATAATGATATATCAAGATATGTATGGAACTCGTGTGAATGAATTTGGATGTATTCAACATCCAAAATATCCATATATCGGAGCATCGCCTGATGGAATCAATGTGTTGCTAGATTCAGGCCTACCAGGCGACCGATATGGGCGAATGGTCGAAATCAAAAATATAGTTAATCGAGAAATGGATGGTAATCCGATCCGTGCTTATTGGATTCAAATGCAAATACAAATGGAAACGTGTGATTTAGACGAATGTGACTTTCTAGAAACTCAATTCTTGGAATATCCGAATGAGGAGGAGTTTTATTCAGATGTTGTCTCAGAATATAGGGGCGTCATTCTATATTTTGTTGACCGAATCAGTATAGGAAATATTGATCAAATGATCGAAGTTAATAATCATCCACATTATGAATATATGCCCATGTCTATACCACTGGAACGCGATGCAATTGAGAGATGGATTACCGAAACACGGTTGAGACATCATCGTACCAAATCTCTTTATGAAATTCAATATTGGTATTTAGCGGATTTCTCTTGTGTCTTAGTGGAACGCAATCGAGAATGGTTTCGGGCCGCGCTTCCATTTATTAAAGATACATGGGATACGATTATAAAAGAACGCGAAACGGGGTATGAGCACCGGGCTGCAAAAAAGCGTCGCGTCAAGGAAAATAAAAATAACGCCATTTGTTTGATCAAATTGGATCATGATGAAGCATAATGCCGCATTATGTGGATTCATCGAAATATATATTTATTGTATATGATGGAAAGCTGTAATGAAAATGATATAAACCGTTCACTTGTAATATATGAACCGGAAAGCTAATAAAACATGTCATCTTTTTTCGGAAATACAGATGAGATGTATGTTATCAAGCGCGACGGAGAGCGCAAAATTGTTTCCTTTGATAAAATCCTTCAACGTATTAAAAAAACCGGACAAGAAATCGGCATTCAGATCAATTATACGGCTCTTGCTATGAAGGTCATTGATCAATTATATGACGGCATTTCTACTACACAAATTGATGAACTCACCTCTGAACAATGTGCATCGATGGCGTCGATCCATCCCGATTATAATAGTCTCGCCGGGCGCATTCTCGTTTCAAATCATCAAAAGAATACGGATGAGTCTTTTGTCACAGTAATGAATCAACTCTATAACTATTTAGATAAACATGGAAAACATTCGCCACTCGTGAGCGAGGATTTGATAAATGCAGTCAATGCGAATCCAGACGAATTCAATGAGATGTGTGACTATTCACGAGATTATTTGATCGATTATTTTGGATTCAAAACCCTCGAACGCGCCTATTTAATGAAAATCAACAAAAAGACAGTGGAAAGACCGCAACACATGTGGCTTCGTGTGGCCATTGGCATTCATGGTAGCGACATGGATCACATTCACGAAACCTATGAACTCATGTCACAAAAATATTTTACTCATGCCACGCCGACTCTTTTTAATGCGGGAACTCCTCATCCTCAGCTAAGTTCCTGTTTTTTGTTGGCATTGGAAGAAGATAGCATTGACGGGATCTATGGTACGCTAAAGGACTGTGCTCTTATTTCGAAATGGGCGGGCGGAATTGGACTACACATTCATAATGTACGCGCCACCGGAAGCCATATTCGCGGAACCAATGGTACCTCCAATGGAATTGTCCCCATGCTTCGCGTCTTTAATAATACGGCCAAATATGTGGATCAATGTGTAACACCTGATACATTGATTTATACAACCGATGGATTGATTCCCATATCCGAGTGTATTGAGAACTCGACCAAGATTTTGAATGTGGATCTAGGCGATGATGACGATTTGACCGAATCTGTCTCATGTCCAACTCCAGATGGTTCTTTCGTGGATGCGATCACAGATTTAATTTTTACAAACGAAGACGGAGAAAGCGACAGCGATAATAGCGAAAGTGCATCATTTAATACCGATTATTGTGCCGAAACCATAGAAAAAATCATCGAGCATCCATATGAGGGGACGATTTTGAATATCCGCACACATTTGCCGGTCGCACCACTTAAAATCACAAGTGAACACCCCATTTATGCTGTAGATAAACGGTTTATTACTCCCGAAACATTCGACAAAGATCTGGATTCGGGTTTAGCTAGAATGGAATGGATTGATGCAGGACATCTTTCGGTTGGTGACTATTTGGTATATAAAGCTCCCGATTATGTAAAGGATCATATCAATATTACACCTGATCGATGTCTCGTGTATGGTATTTTATTGCGAGGAATTTATCAATTCCAGAATTCTGTTGATTCATATAATATCAAATACCAAGATCCGAAATATTATTATGCCATTGTACAAAATGAGGAAAATGTCGAAACGGTAACTCGCCTTCTTGAAGAGTCATGCACAGATTACGAATATGACGGCGATTCGTGTGTTCTTTCATGGAAGCAATCACCCAATCTACCGTTTAATCGCAGTGATTTTTTCCAAAATGGTAATCGCAGTGAAGTCCGAATGGGGAAGCGTTGGTTGTATCTACCGAAAAATAAGGCAGAACAAATCTATCTCGGATTCGGCGACTCGGGCTGGATTTTCAATAGTGGAGCAAGGAGCCAGTTTGTATCGGAGCTCGTGCTATTTTATTTGCGTTTGGATTTCTTAGACGACGCGGTACATTCGAGATTGTTTGATACGATTCTCAAATATCGCGTGGATGGAGAATATACCTTTTTGGTTCCTATAACAAGTATCATGGAAACCGAATATAATGGAATTCTCTATGATCTTCAGCTAACGGACCACCATAATTATATGTTGGAATCAGGAATCGTTCATAATGGGGGCGGGAAGCGAAACGGATCTTTTGCGATTTATTTGGAACCTTGGCATGCGGACATCGAAGCCTTTCTCCAAATGCGAAAGAATCATGGCGACGAGGAGCTGAAAGCCCGTGATCTGTTTTATGCTCTCTGGATTCCCGATCTTTTCATGGAACGCGTCAAGTCTGATGGACAATGGACCCTCATGTGCCCTGATGAATGTCCAGGCTTGGCCGATGTTTGGGGGGATGACTTTGTGAATTTGTATACGAAATATGAGGGCGAAAATAAGGGTAGATCGACAGTAAGTGCACGTAAATTATGGTTCCAAATTCTCGACGCGCAGATGGAGACTGGTACACCCTATATTTTATATAAGGATGCCTGTAATCGTAAATCCAATCAGCAGAATTTGGGGACCATCAAATCCTCCAATCTATGTTCCGAGATCGTTCAATATTCCGATTCCAATGAAAGTGCGGTTTGTAATTTGGCGAGCATTGCCCTCCCTTCTTTTATCGATACTGCCGGTGATACTAAAATCTTCGATTTCGAAAAGCTACACCAAGTCGCTAGGAAAGTCACCTATAATTTGAATTGTGTCATCGATATCAATTATTATCCTACAACAAAAACAGCAACCAGTAATCAACGACATCGCCCCATTGGTATCGGAGTACAAGGTTTAGCCGATGTGTTTTTCATGATGGGATACCCTTTCGATTCAGAACCAGCATGTGAACTCAACCGACGAATTTTCGAAACCATTTATCATGCAGCCCTAGAAGAATCCTGTGCATTGGCGCAACGGTTTGGTCCGTATGAGACATTCGTCGGATCACCCGCTAGTCGTGGAGAGCTACAGTTTGATTTGTGGTCCGATTTTGTCCCACCAGTTGATCCAAGATATAATTGGGACTTACTCAAACATAATATTCGTGTCTTTGGTCTTCGTAATTCACTTTTATTGGCTCCCATGCCCACTGCATCTACCTCGCAAATTCTAGGATTTAATGAATGCATCGAACCTATCACGAGTAATATTTATAGCAGGCGAACTTTGGCAGGTGAATTTGTGATGGCCAATAAATATTTGATGAATGAATTGATCGAGTTGGGTCTTTGGAATGAGAAGATCAAGAACAATATTATTGCGAATCATGGCTCGGTCCAACAGATTGATGTGATTCCAGCGGAAATACGTGAAAAATATAAGACGGCATGGGAATTACCAATGCGTTCTTTGATTGATATGGCGGCGGATCGAGGTGCGTATATTTGCCAGAGTCAATCATTGAATCTGTGGCTTGAAGATCCGACCTATGCGTCTTTGACGTCGATGCATTTTTATTCATGGAATAAAGGGCTGAAAACGGGGATGTATTATCTGAGACGACGAGGTCGTCATCAGGCACAACAGTTTACCATTGAACCAAAAAAAAAGGCGGTCGATGAACCGGAGGAAGATGATATTTGTGAGATGTGCTCCTCGTAGATTTCTTCCCTTTTATGCCGTTGGCAGGATATTTTTATATGTAATAATATATTTTGCAAAAAAAACGATATAAAATTTACAAGATGGATGTAATCAATGAAATTTCCAAAAACATTTTATTTTTGCAATAAAACACTACATTTGATGAAAGAATATGCAGGTAATTGGAAACTGCTTAACCCTGAATACGAAATAGAATTATACGACGATGAAATGTGTGAAACGTTTTTGTTAGAAGAATTTGGAGAATTACACAGAGAAATCTTTAGATATATTCCAGATGGTCCAATCAAAGCCGATTTTTGGAGAGTCTGTATATTATATAAATATGGCGGAATTTATTGTGACATCGATAATCAACCTTTGATGAGTCTAGAACATGTTATTGAAGAAGACGTGGATTTTATTACATGTAGTTCCTATTGGTGGGATAGGTTTAAATTTAATCCGAATTTTATCATATCCGCCAAAAAAAACCAAATATTGGAAAAATGCATCGACTGGTATATACAAAAATACACCCAACAAGAACCCTATGGATTCTGGGAATGGAGTGTAATGAAGGCATTTACCGAAATCATCCAACTCGATGATTACAATTGTGAGGAAGGAATTTATTACATGGACGGTATGAAAATACAAATATTAAGAGAGAATCCGGGCATGAACCACTATGATGCACATGTTGTATATAAAAACAATAGATTTTTTAATAATAGATATCCGAGTTGGGATTGTGGGACACATTCATTTACCCAATGAATACGGTGGAAAGTTTCCAAAACCAATGTATCCAATTTTCATGGTTTTCTGGACTCATATAAGCAATGTCATTTATTATTTTTTTACCATATATTTGTTTCATAAATTGTAGTTTTTGTAAATCGTATCTATTATGTTTCTCGACGGAATGAAAAACGAATATCTCGATGATCGATTGATCAGATAGATATTGATATTCATAATAATAATTCATGTAAATTTTGTATTGTATTTCAAATAGACATTGATGGAATATATCTCTGAAAAAATACTGGAAACTATCATCAAATGAAAATATATAATTTTGTATGTCGAATGGAAGTCGAAATAAACGATTCATTTATTGCAAAAATTGATTTGTTTGTATACGATTATAGTATACAAACAAAAAGAATAACACCATAATTATAATGGAAACCAAACCCGGACAACGCATTATGGCATTTGATGTAGAAACAACCGGACTCATTCCAAGATGTTCGCCAAAATCATTGAACGAATATCCACATATTTTACAATTGAGTTTTGTCGTTTATGATACAACAATTCGACAAATTGTAAAATCTGTGGATTTATATGTGAATGTATCAAAAGAGGTAGAAATATCGCCAAAAATAACGGAAATAACCGGAATTACAAGAAAGATCTGTGAAGAACATGGAGTAACAATCAAATGGGCTTTAACAGAATTTTACGACGAATTCATGAAGTGTGATTGTATTGTTTCACATAATTTTGAATTCGATAGCCAAATGGTCGATATTGAAATGCGGAGAATCGCGTCAGAAGACCCATCTACCGATAAAAACTGGTCGAATATATTTGATCCAAATTGGCTACGCATGAACAACAAACAAATTTGTTGCACAATGGAGCGAGGGCGCAATATATGTAAAATCGAACAAATTTCGAAAACGGGGCGTGTTTATTATAAAAATCCTAAATTAATTGAATTATATGAGCATATCTATGGCACATTAGACAACGATATGAAAAAAAACCTACACAATTCTCTGGTGGATTCCTATTTGTGTTTGAGATGTTTTATCGGAATATTGTAAAATTGTGAATTGTATGATAACAAAATTTACAATCTATCTACCACTATTTTACATAGTCAAACAAAATTTGAATTCCATTGCTATTACTAAAACCGCCAAAGAAAGAGGGTCCAAATACTTTTGGTTGGTGTAATATGTCAATCGCTGATTCTTGACTTGTCTGTTTTATTTCTAATATAATATATAGCTCCTGACAACTTTTTTTTACTGCTAAATAGATTGTATTTTTTTGTTAATAAACTAAAAATAGATTGATCATGTCTATGTTCTTTGAAACAATTAAAATTTGTTATAATAGATGCAGAATCATCTATGTTGTGATAATCACTACTTATTTCATACCATTCGTTTACAAGAGCCCGTGTTTCTTTACATACTAAAAACAAATTAGCACCTGCTTGTCGTTGAGGGGTATCAAGATATTCATTTTTATTCATGTCCAGTTTTTCTATCAAATCCATTTTATTCCAATCTCTTTCTTTACATGTTGTTGTACCAATAATTTTATCAGTTTTTACTATATCTATACATTTTAGTAATTCATCTTTACGATCTAAACCGAGTTCACACCCGCAATCAAGATATAGTAATATGTCATCATCAGCCATATTTTCCATCGTTTTTTTTATTATATAACTTTTCCATAACCAATAACCATAACCTCTACGATTATTTCTAATGAAAGTTCCATGTTTATTCCAAAAATCGGAGTCCTTCTGTAAGTATTCTGCGGAATATAATATTGTGTCGTTAAATATATTCATTTGTTTCGCTTGATTTATCAATCTATGTCCAGGAGCTAGATATTTACCATCACTACCAAAAGTTATAAAAACAATATTCATGTATAATGTATATATTGAAAAAACAAAATACAAAAAATATAAACGGGGGTCGGTGTTTTTATGCTGTTCCCGACGTATAACCATTTATGCGATATTGTGAATATACGCGTTCCAATTCGCGAGCATTGCCGGTTTTTGCAGCGAGTATTGAATCTATATAATAAGGGAAGGGGATATCATTCGATTTATCTTGGACCGCGAGTCCCTTGTATTTTGTTTTATATTCATCGAAATCACAACTTTCATAATGCTGTACGACCATTTCGTTCAGTTTTGGATCCGGATTTTCTGGTAAAGAACTATAAAATCTATGTGGGCCATTAACCCATACATCGGGTTTGCAACGACCACCCGACTTCCCGTTTCTATAGCTTGCACATAAAGACCCTTCGTTTGGATCGCTACAGTTTATATATTTTGCTGCTGTTGCGAAACAATTATCCTCTTTTCTTGGAATACTGGCATATTTGGCCTCCACGTTTTGAAACCAAAAGGTTCGAACATTGGTCGGAAGGGCATTTATTTGTCCAAGATTCCCGTCCAGAATCTCATCGGAATCAATGTGAATCAGCCATTCGATACCATCCTTTTCACCCTCTTTTATTGCGGCGTTAACAAACTCGTTTTGGCGCGTTTGTTTTTCTAAATATTCGTTCATGCCGGTTGAATTGCCTATGGTCAAATCTATGTCTGGTTGACCCTGTAAATATGTAATAAGGTCTTGACCGCTATCTTCCAAACGAATATAAAATTTTGTGATTCCAAGATTGCGATGCGTTTGTAACCAGGTTTCTACGTTTTTCGGGTTTTTCATCATAGAAACAATGGCGATTTTTGTAGTTTCTTGGACAAGGACCTTTTTCATATTGGAAAAATATAAAAGTGTAGCACTGATTACAAGAATAAGTAAAATCAATATTATAATGATGTATTTCATATTTCTCATATCATAACTTGTGAAAAAATTGATATGAAATCGTTTTTACAATAGAATGTATAAAAATGAAATTCATATTTGTGATTTATCTACTCTCTTATATGTTTTCTGAATTTGGTCATAAAAATAATATGCAATACATTTCTGCAGGTAAAAACGAGACA
>Ga0209188_1001456_pt1 | contig 18920 bp, 14 predicted proteins | sample C_130625_EF_Meta_FD_187307 | JGI IMG/M metagenome (GOLD analysis project Ga0209188, IMG submission 187307) | Freshwater microbial communities from Lake Croche, Canada to study carbon cycling - C_130625_EF_MetaG (SPAdes) (version 2) | ecosystem: Environmental > Aquatic > Freshwater > Lake... | reverse complement strand
CCAACGAAATTATGGCTTTGTTACTTTGTGAAGATAATCTAGGGACTCTTCTACCTGATCGATGAGGATTAAACATAAATCATCAGGATTTAATTGTTCAAGCGCAGTATCAATTGCTAAAAATTCACCACGAATTTCTTCAATGTGCTTAGTCTTTGTTGCTCCTTGTAAGCCTTCTCGCAACAAGGCTAATACCTCTCCATCCTCACGGCCTCGTTGACACTGGTCTTGATACAAAATAACTGAGTCAAAAGCCCCTCCTAAGATTTGTGTTTGCTTACGGATGTCATCATCTCGACGATCTCCAGCACCTGAGATGACAACATGCCTCTTTTGTGCGGGTATCGAATTCGTTGCCTGAACTAATGCACGGATTGCATCTGGATTATGTCCATAATCAGCAATAACGGTCGCGCCATGATGTTTAAATATATTAAAGCGCCCTGGAGCTGTTTTAGCATCGCTCACAAAGTCACTTAAACCCTGTTCAATTTTTTTCCAGTCAAGATCTAAGGCCCACGCCGCTGCTACTGATGCAAGTGTATTTTCTACTTGAAAACCAATTTGACCACCTTCAGTTAAAGGTATATTTGCCAATGGAATCCTGTGAACAATTCGATTACCAATAGCCGCAACTATAAAATCTTTTTCGCGAAATATTGCTTTTTTACCTTGTGCCCGGTGTGTTGAAATTACGGGGTTATGAGAGTTCAACCCAAAAAAGATGATTTGTCCTCTGCAAGATTTTGCCATTTTTACAACCATGGGATCAGCAGCATTCAAAACAGCATGTCCCTGTGGAGATACATTTCTGACGATCACACTTTTAACTGTTGCCAACTCATCCACAGTTTCAATATAGCTCATCCCCAAGTGATCGCCTTCACCAATATTAGTTATGACTGCTACATTACAAGCATCAAAGCCTAAGCCTTCGCGCAAAATTCCACCGCGCGCTGTCTCAAATACGGCGGCGTCCACTTCTGGATGCATTAATACATTTCTAGCACTCTTTGGCCCACTGCAATCTCCTGAATCTATGCGCTCATTTTCAACATAAATACCATCCGTAGTTGTCATTCCCACGCGGTAATCTTGAGTTCTTAATAAATGAGCAATTAAACGCACTGTAGTAGTTTTTCCATTGGTCCCTGATACAGCCACAATCGGGATACGACCATTTTCTGAGGAAGGATACATCAAGGAAATAATGGCATCACCTACCGGCTGACTCTTGCCGTAAGATGGGTTAAGGTGCATTCTTAAACCAGGCGCTGCATTTACTTCTACAACTCCGCCACCTTGCTCTTCAAGTGGTTTATAGATGGCTTCGCAAACAATGTCGACTCCACAAATATCAAGCCCCACCATTTTGGCTGCGGTAACCGCACTCGCGGCCAAGTCAGGGTGAACATCTTCCGTGACATCTGTTGCACTCCCACCGGTACTTAAATTGGCATTATTTCTTAATACAACCCGTTGTCCATTTCTAGGGATGGATTGTATGTCCAACTTTTGTTTAGCAAGCGTAGCAACAGCAATGTCATCTAATCGAATTTTAGTGAGTGGTGTTGCATGTCCATCACCTCGTAATGGATCAAGATTGATTTGATCAACTAATTGAGTAATTGTTAATACGCCATCACCAATCACTTGCGGTGGGTCGCGTCTTGCAGCTGCAACTAGCGTATCCCCAACCACCAATAAACGAAAATCTTGGCCTGGCATATAGCGCTCAACAATGATTTTTGACCCATAGTGCTGTGCTACCGCAAAAGCAGCTCTGACCTGCTCTTCCGATTTGATATTAACTGCTACGCCTTTACCTTGATTTCCATCCCGCGGTTTAATCACAATCGTCGAACCAAGCTCTTGTGCAACGCGCCAAGCATCGTCAGGATTATCAACAACTTTCCCCATCGGAACCGCAACTCCTGCTGCATGGAGTAAATCTTTCGTTAATTCTTTGTCTTGTGCAATTGCCTCAGCAATTGCACTCGTGTGGCTCGTCTCAGCCGCCTGAATACGTTTTTGACGTGACCCCCAGCCAAACTGTACTAAGCTGCCATCCGTCAAACGTCGATAGGGGATATTTCTTTCTACAGCTGATTGAACTATTGATCCTGTACTTGGACCTAAGCGGACGTCTTCGTCCAAAAGACTTAACTCTCGTAAGGCATTTTGCAAGTCAAAGGTCTGATTTTCTCGTGCGGCAAACACCAACTTCCAGGCTAAATCAAGCGCTAGTCTACCAACAGCTTCTTCACTGTACTCAACGATTACTTGATAAAGGCCTAACTGGTTAGTCTTTACTGTCCGGCTAAATGTTACCGGACAACCTGCTTGAGCTTGTAGTCCTAGAACAACATGCTCAATAACATGCGCCATAGAGATTTCGTTTCTAATTGGCGCAACATTTGCAAAGTGAAGCTTGGGAAATAAGGTGCGTAATTGAATTTCAAAATCAATTAAACCTTGAATCGATCTTTCAGCCTCATCACAAAATATCACGGCTTCTATCGCAGTATGTCTACTCCACAAATTCGGTCCACGCAATGCTCTTACACGTTGTAATTCCATTATGCGATTGCCTCCTCAGGCAAAAAAGTAGCGATTCCCGTTTCAATGATTTCATAGGGCAAGCCAACTGCCCAAGCAGCACCAACGGCTGCAAGCATCGGGGATACATGTGCTAATTTTTGATCTTGGTTTAAAAAATGAGATTCATCAATCGAAAACGAATAGACAAGATGAAAACCCTGCCTGAGAATAATTTTATGATCCGATAGCGTAATCGATCTTCCGCCTTTGTTAGCAAGATCTGTTAATGCCGCATTGCTAGGGTCTGGGCTATAAAACATAACTTCCGCAGGACTTATATCGGCCATCTCGACAACTAAGGTATCGTCTGCATTCAATACGGCTACTCCATCAGCTTCGGGAATCACAACATCCACCTGGGTTCGATAGAGAGAGAACAACTGTTTTTCCTCAACAATAGATTGCTCTGGGAATAAGATCGTTTTATCAATTCCAGTCACTACCCCAACAGAGCATAAATCATAAGGAACCCCTTCCATCAAAACACCTTTTGCGGTTGTTTCAATGACGGCAGCTTCAACTAATGGATTAAGGATAGTTCGACGTCCACGCTCCCATTCGGAGCTGCCATTTTTCTCGACAGCACGTTGATTAAAACTTAAACCTTGCTGCGTAGATAAGGCAACATAATAATTATTTAATTTCAAAAAATATGCGCATATTTGCGATACGAGTGTTGAGTCTTTGGAGCCACAAACACCAATAATTGGGATACGTCCACTCTGTTGATTTGGAAATAAATGCTTAATAATTGCCTGCCCTACGGGTTGTGCATTCCCTTTGGCAGGCTTAATATGCATCAGTAATCCTGGGCCAGCATTTACTTCTACAATTGCTGCTTCTTGTTCTTCTAATGGCTTAGAGATATCCATTGCCACTAGATCTACGCCGGCAATATCTAAACCTACTACCTTGGCAGCCAACACCACTTTCTTTGCTACCGAAGGATGAACGATGTCAGTAACATCGAAAGCCACATTACCGTTGCGCTGAATTAATACAGGCTTTCCAAGCTCCACGATACTGTCTGAAACATAACCTTGACTTTTTAGTTCAAGCTCCGCAATCGAGTCAATTCTGACTTGATTTAACGGGTAATCTTCTGTAGGACCACGTCTTGGATCAGAGTTAATTTGTAATTCAATCAGTTCAAGAACTGTATGCTTGCCATCTCCAACCACCTTACACTCTTCACCTTTAGCTGCAGCAACTAAATGATCCCCCACGACTAATAAGCGATGCTCATCCCCTTGAATAAATTTTTCGACAAGGACGCCGCTACCCTCGTGCCGGGCTACTTCATAGGCAGCATAAATTTCTTCTTTAGTACGTAAGTTGGTAAATACCCCGCGACCATGATTACCGTCTTGTGGCTTAACAACCACCGGAAACCCTATTTCTTGAGCGACTTGCCACGCATGTTCTACATCTTTAACTAATTCACCATAAGGAATCGGAACACCAACAGAGGCTAGAAGAGATTTTGTTAAATTTTTATCACGAGAAATTGTTTCTGCAATTGCGCTCGTTTGATTGGTTTCTGCAGTCCATATACGCTTTTGTTGGGCACCGTACCCTAATTGAACTAAATTACCTTTGGACAAACGGATGAAAGGTATTAGCTTTTCTTTTGCTCCGTTGACGATACAAGCTGTGCTTGGCCCTAAGCATAAATCATCAATCATTTCTTTTAAATGCTCAATGTTTGCCTCTACATCGTAGGTTCGATCTTGAATTAATGCCAATAATAAATCTCTAGCATAGTAAATCGCCTGCTTTGTAACTTCTTCGTGGGGGGTGGCAACAATTAATTTATAGATGCCGCTGGTAGTACTCTCACGCGCGCGTCCAAAACCTCCAGCAAAACCAGCCAATCCCTGAAGTTCGAGGGTGAGGTGTTCCATAATATGAACTGGCCAAGTTCCTTCTTCAACTCGCTTTAAAAAACCACCACGTTCTTCATAACTACAACGGTGCTCTACTAACGATGGTAATTTACTCACCAAACGATCATAAAAACCGGGGATTTTATCCGAAGGATACTCTTCCAGCTCCCCAATATCCACAAGGGCTTCTAATACTTCAACCCAACACCACATGTTTGGGCCTCGAATATACTTAATATCAAGAATATTAATTGTTTTATCAAGGAGTTGTGGCATTTAATCCAGATTCTTTTCGTTATGATTTGAAATTAAAAAACTATTAAATTTGTCTTAAATTCTAACTTATAAATGATATAACTCCAGAATGCTTAAAAAGTTGACAAAATACCTAAAATAGAGCTTTTCCAATGCCTTTAATCAGGATTTCTTCAGACTAGACTATACTTTTTTTATGGTTCAACTTAGTACTCTACCCTCACTCTTGCCAACCTTGCCACTTCATTGGCAAAACATTATCCCCACTTCTGCAAAACGCTTACTTGCAGTGGTTGAAATTGATTTAAATCAGGCACTTCATTTCGAAAAAACTCTACTACGCCTTTGGTCAGTAGATGAGCTTGGTACAACGATTGGTATTACCCAAACCTCTAGCGATGGATCAGAACTGCATTGGGAAATCGATGCGGATGCTTACTTAAAGCTAAATGATCACGCGGGTGTTGGACATCTCTCACTTTATTCAAAAAGTGGACTCATTCAAACTTGGCACTTTACTTTAGCGATTAATGTACTTATTTCACAATTTAGAGATAGTTTTGTTCAGCGAAAAGAGTTGGCAAAAGATGCACTTGTCATACAGGCGAATAGTGATCTCAGCAATATTTGTCCAGCTTGTCAAAGTCCAATTCCGGTCAATCAAAGTACCTGTATTGTCTGTGACCCCGAAACAGAGGTTCCACCCTCAACTCTGACATTATTTAAATTGTGGCGTTTTGCAAAACCTTATAAAAAAGATCTTTTGCTTGGGTTTATTCTTACTTTACTCTCCACTGCAGCAACACTCGTCCCTCCCTATATTTCTATGCCATTGATGGATGATGTTTTAATTCCTTTTCAAACTTCGCAGGTAATGAATTATGAGTTAGCAGGAATGTATCTCGGCGGACTGCTCTTGGCAGCACTTTTTGCTTGGGGGCTTGGTTGGTGGAAGACCTATATTTTAGCTTTGGTTAGTGAGCGCATCGGTATGGAATTGCGCACCAAAACTTTTGAGCACTTAATTCATTTATCCCTGGAGTATTTCGGCGCAAAACGAACCGGTGATTTAATGGCGCGTATCGGTAATGAGACTGATCGTATTTGTATATTTCTTTCATTACATCTTTTGGACTTTTTAACAGATATGTTGATGTTGTTTATGACGGCAGCTATCTTAATTAGCATTGATCCTTTACTTGCCTTAGTCACTCTTTTGCCTCTTCCATTTATTGCTTGGATGATTCATTTCGTGAGAGATAAGTTGCGTTATGGCTTCGAGAAAGTTGATCGTAATTGGTCTGAAGTAAATAACGTTCTCTCAGATACTATCCCTGGCATTCGTGTGGTCAAAGCTTTTGCTCAAGAAGATCGGGAAAACAAGCGATTTATTGCTGCTAATCAACGTAATTTAGAGGTTAATGATAGGGTCAATCGTATCTGGTCCTCTTTTGCGCCAACCGTAACCTTACTTACTGAAGTCGGTTTATTAGTGGTTTGGGGGTTCGGTATCTACCAAGTTTCAAGTGATCATATTACTGTAGGTGTTTTGACTGCATTTTTAGCCTATATCTCGCGCTTTTATGGTCGCATGGACTCTATGAGTAGAATCGTTTCCCATACTCAAAAAGCCGCCGCAGGTGCAAAGCGTGTTTTTGATATCTTAGATCATGAATCTAGTGTTCCTGATACCAAAAATCCTGTTGCTTTGCCTACTGTTATTCGTGGCCAAATTGATTTAACCAATGTTGGTTTTCGGTATGGTAACCGCGCAGTTACCAAAGGGATAAACTTAAACATTCAACCAGGCGAAATGATTGGCCTTGTTGGGCATAGTGGTTCTGGCAAAAGTACTTTAGTTAATTTAATCTGTCGCTTTTATGATGTTAGCGAGGGTAGCGTGAAGATTGATGGTATTGATGTCAGAGATATTGCCACCTTAGATCTTCGGCAATTATTTGGCATGGTTTTACAAGAACCATTTTTATTTTTTGGGACCATTGCTGAAAATATTGCTTACGGCAAACCCAACGCAACTCGTGCAGAAGTTGTTCAAGCGGCAAAGGCCGCCAATGCTCATGACTTTATCTTACGCTTACCTTTGGGTTATGACTCCTTGGTAGGTGAAAGAGGACAATCCCTTTCGGGTGGTGAACGTCAACGTATTTCAATTGCCCGTGCTTTATTAATCGACCCTAAAATCCTCATTCTTGATGAAGCAACTTCTTCGGTAGATACGACGACTGAAAAAGAAATTCAGAAAGCTTTAGATAATTTAGTAAAGGGGCGTACTACTTTGGCAATTGCACATCGTCTTTCAACACTGCGTAAAGCTGATCGATTAATTGTGCTTGATAAAGGTGAAATTATTGAAGTTGGTAATCATGATGAGTTGATGGCGGTTGAAGGAACTTACTTTAATTTGTATCAGGCCCAAGCTAGACATGCCGCAGAGATTGCGCAAGAGGTTATTTGAAAGTTTGATGATGAATTTTTTACTTAATAAAGATGCTTTTGGCAATATCCGCTTAGATCTGTCGAGCGGGGAATCTTACGAACAGGTCAAAGTGATTCGAGCCTTCCCAATCTCTCATCCTGATGATGGGTTTTCTATTACAGATCAAGATGGTCATGAATTGGTTTGGTTTGAATCTCTATCTGAGTTAAATGCCGAAAATCAAGCCATTGTTAAATCATCGCTAGAACAAATTGAATTCATTCCCGTTATTCAAGCTATCACCGGTCTAAACTCTTATGCTCTTCCGAGTATTTGGGATATTCAAACGGATCGTGGTTTGACTAAACTCAAGTTAAAAACCGAGCAAGATATTCGTCGTGTTTCATCTGAAGCCCTGCTCATCACTGATGCAAATGGCATTCAATATCTCATTAAAAATCGAAAGATCTTAGACAAGTTCAGTAAAAAAGTTTTAGACCGATTCATGTAATGCAATGATTTGTTGAATAATTTCAGATGCCGCTACAAAACCAAAGGTGGCAGTAACCATAATGGTCGATCCATAACCAGCACAGGATAAACCACCACTAGCCTCGCCCAACCGGGGCTCTGCAGAAAATACGACTCTTACACGCATTTTCTTTTTCGGGTCTTTCTCAAAACCATATTGCTGTCTCAAGCTAGCTCTTATTTTTGCCAGCATTGGGTCATGTGTCGATTTAGAAAGATCTGCAACTTCAATTTGTGTTGGGTCCATTTTGCCGCCCGCCCCTCCACTGACTACAAGTGGGGTCCGACTTTTATGACACCAAGCTGTTAATGCAAGCTTGCTTGTTACATCATCCATCGCATCTAAAATAGGTACTCCCAAGGTGAGGTATTGATCAAGATTATCTGGCTTGAGAAAGTCATCAATGCAGTGAATTTTTAAATGCGGGTTAATTAATCGTAATCGTTGTGCCATGACGTCTACTTTGGATTTGCCAAACTCACCGTCCAAAGCATGTAATTGACGATTGGTATTACTGATTGAGACATGATCAAAATCAATCAAGGTCAATTCCCCTATAGCACTTCTAGCAAGTGCCTCTGCCGCCCATGAGCCAACACCACCTAAGCCCACAACAACGACATGAGATTGTTGTAATAAGGCATAGATTTCTTCGCCATACAGCCTTGCAACGCCAGCTAGGCGTCTTTCAGATAGGGAATCTAGTTTTTCTGTTTCAGTGTTCATGATTTATTATTATCCATCCTTGCGGGATTCGATATACTAATCAGATGGAAAATTTAGCTAATTTAAGAAAAACTTACGCCAGAGGAAGCTTAGCAGAGTCTGATGTTGATGCTGACCCAATCAAACAATTTGGATTGTGGTTTGAGCAAGCATCGCTTGCTCAGTGTCCTGAGCCTCATGCAATGAGTCTGGCAACTATCGATGCAAGTGGCGCTCCAAGTGCTCGGATTGTTTTGTTAAAAGGCGTCATCGATCATCAATTCGTTTTTTATACGAACTACCAGAGTCAAAAAGGTACTTCAATTGCCTCCAACCCTAGGGTCGCTCTCTTGTTCTTTTGGCATGAGCTCGAGCGCCAAGTTCGTGTCGAGGGTACTTGCTCTTTATTGTCCCCTGAACTAAGCGACACCTATTATTATTCAAGACCAATCGAGTCACGAATTGGCGCCTGGGCTTCTCCCCAAAGTAATGTTATTTCAAGTCGAGAGTTTCTAGAATCAGAAGAGAAAAAGTTTCAGTCCCAGTTCGGAGATAGCCCCCCAAGACCTCCTCATTGGGGTGGCTATATGGTTAAACCCCACCGTATTGAGTTTTGGCAAGGTCGCCCTTCTCGTCTTCATGATCGCATCAATTACACACGTGTTAATCAAACATGGAATATTGAAAGACTTGCTCCCTAAGCTGAACTTTTTTGTAATTGTGCAAATGTTTTACGAAATTTATGTAATTTTGGTGCAACCACGCCCACACAATAACCCTGAAAAGGATGTGTTACAAAATAGTTTTGATGATAATCTTCTGCTCTATAAAAAATAGGCGCCAGTATCACTTCAGTAACAATGCTATCTTGATAGGCTCTTTGATTTTTTAACTCTTCAATCACACCTTGAGCCGCTTGTATTTGTTGCTCATCTTCGCAATAAATAACAGAACGGTATTGACTACCAACATCGTGCCCCTGACGATTCAGAGTGGTTGGATCATGGATAACAAAAAAAACTTCTAGAATCTGTCTTAGGGTAATTTCCTGAGGGTTGAAGTCAATTTGTACTACTTCAGCATGGCCCGTCGTTCCATTACAAACGGACTCATAGTCAGGGGACTCTACAAAACCTCCGGCATACCCTGAGATAACCTCTACTACACCAACTAATTCTTGATAAACTGCCTCTAAGCACCAAAAACAACCACCACCTAATGTTATGCGTTGATTTTTCATGCATTTTCCTTTTTAGTCATTAAAATGTTTCTTTATGAATCCGTTACTTTACGACCTTGAACAAAATAAACAAGCTTTTATTTTAGAACCGCATCCAAGTATTGAAACTCGCAAAAATAGAATTGTGCGAATCATTACTATGCTAAATGAAAACGAAGAAAATTTGTGTAAAGTGATTGAAGCAGATTTCGGCTTTCGTCATCCAATAGAAACCCAACTTGCAGAGATTGTTGCCATTCGCCAAGAGGCTTCATTTGTCCTCAATCATTTGAAGGCTTGGATAAAACCCATCAAAGTAAAAACCTCTGTTCATTTACGCCCAAGTAAAAGCTATCTATTACCTCAGGCAAAGGGAGTGATTGGCATTATGAGCCCTTGGAATTATCCGCTCAGCCTAGCTCTTATTCCCGCCATATCTGCCATAGCCGCTGGCAATCGTGTATGGATTAAACCTTCGGAACGCTCACCCAGAACCTCTGGATACCTAGCTACATTAATCGCCCAATATTTTCATCCATCAGAAATCACTGTTATTAATGGTGATGCTCAAGTTGGAGAATATTTTGCAAACCTGCCCTTTGATCATCTATTGTTCACCGGGAGCACGTCAACTGGTCAACTGGTTGCTAAAGCGGCGGCTGAGAATTTAACCCCATTAACTCTGGAGCTGGGTGGCAAGTCACCAGTGGTTATTGATAAAACGGCCTCGTTAAAAGACTGCGCTAGTCGAATCCTTTACGGTAAGTTATTTAATTGTGGGCAGACCTGTATCGCTCCAGACTATATTCTGGTTCCACATCGACTTCAAGATGAACTGATTGCACAATTAAAACTTGCATTTGAAACGATGTATGGAGAACATACTCCTCTCACACATGCTATTGATGACCAACAATCCTTAAGGTGGGCAGCCCTGCTTCAGGATGCCAGTGATAAAGGTGCTTCTATCATCCCCTTGAGTGAAAAACCATCTACCGTCAATGCCATGATGCCAAGTATTGTTGTTGGTGCCATCAGCACTTCAAGAATTATGAATGAGGAAATTTTTGGACCAATACTGCCGATTATTGGCTATGACGAATTAACGGAGGCAATTGCCTTTATTAACTCAAAACCACACCCGTTAGCCATGTACTGGTTTGGGTCTGATCGCGCTCAGTTCAATGTATTAATGGAAAATACGCAAGCTGGCGGCGTCACCATGAATGACACTCTTCTGCACTTTAGTAATCCCTATTTACCGTTTGGTGGGGTGGGGGCAAGTGGCATGGGTAATTACCATGGCAAATTTGGCTTTGATACGTTTTCCCACCAAAAACCCATCTTCTCTATGAAGGGATTTTTGGGGTTCCGAAGTTTGGGCGGGACGAAACTTGCGCACCCACCTTATGGAAAAAAAGTAGCTAACTTATTGAAATTACTTGGAAAACACTAATTCTGATGTTTTTTCCACGAATTAGGGACAACCCTGATAGTTTCGTGGTATAGTTCGCACTGTAGTATTTTCATCGTCCCCAGCACTGCTGACACAAATTGCCTCTTTGGTATGTCTGTAAGTCTTTAAGACGTAGTCGTATCTAGATTTGATAGATATTTTCCCTAGAGTTTCGGGAAGCGCCTACTCCTCATGTTGATGGTCGATGCCTTTTGACGACCTGTACCTTTTTGAAGGTACTAACAACTTTGGAGATCCCCACATCGGGGAATTGATATGCCTATTACTTTTAAAGAATTAAATTTACACCCCGCCCTTCTTGAGGCAACTACCGCACTAGGTTTCGAATTTGCGACACCAGTTCAAGAAGAAGTCATTCCCGCTGCTATTCTCGGCGGAGATCTAATGGTGAGCAGTCAAACAGGTAGCGGTAAAACTGCTGCCTTTTTGTTACCCCTTATTCATCAATTATTAACTGCAAATCCCAACGGTAAGCCTGTACCTGGTCGCGCTGAACCACACATTCTAGTTCTTTGCCCTACCCGTGAATTAGCGCAACAAGTTGCTGCAGATGCAATAGAAATTGTTAAATTTGCCCGCGGCATTCGGATTGCAACCATCATGGGTGGCATGCCCTACGGCAAACAAATTGCTTCATTAAAAGGCGCGCAAATTGTTGTTGCAACGCCAGGTCGTCTAATCGACTTGAATGATAGCCGCGCGATTCGTCTTGATAAAGTAAATCATCTTGTGGTCGATGAGGCTGATCGTATGCTTGATCTCGGTTTTGCAGAAGATCTGGAAAACATCCATCGTCGCTGTGAAAATCTTGCTCAAACAATGATGTTTTCAGCAACATTTGCACCGCGGATCATGGAACTTGCTCATGAGCTTGTGAATGAACCAACACGTATTGAACTTGCTCACGCAGGTGATGTTCATACCAACATTACTCAAACGATGCACTGGGCTGATAGCATGTCCCATAAACATAAAATATTGCGTCACTGGTTGTCAGATCCTACTTTAGATCAAGCAGTAGTGTTTGCAAGTACACAGATTGAAAGTGAAGATATCGCTGATAATTTGCGTGCTGATGGTTATGCCGCAAGTGCACTTCATGGTGCAATGCCTCAGGCCGTCAGAAATCGTCGTTTAGATTCACTTCGTAAAGGCGTTACCAAAATATTAGTAGCAACAGATGTTGCTGCTAGAGGTATCGACGTTCCTACAATTAGCCATGTAATTAACTTTGGCTTACCAATGAAACCCGAAGACTATACGCACCGCATTGGTAGAACTGGCCGAGCAGGCCGTTCTGGTATTGCCATCACGATTGCCCTTCATAGTGAGCGTGTAAAAATTCGTGGTATCGAACGTTTTACACAAAATACCTTAGCCCCTTCGATTATTCCTGGTCTTGAGCCGCAAAAGAAAGCCGAATCCGGACCACGTCCAGGCGGCCGTTCTGGTGGCGGTGGTGGACGCTCAGATCGTAGTGGCGGTGGTGGCGGACGCTCAGATCGAAGCGGCGGCGGTGGTGGTGGTCGCAGTCGTGCACCAAGCCGTTCCAATAGCTCTAATAGTTTTTCAAATAACGAATCTCGTAATAGTTTTGCAAGCGATAGGCCACGTCCTGCTGCTGATGCAAGCGATAGACCTCGTCGTCCTGTTGAGGCAAACGATAGACCTCGTCCTCCTGCTGATGCAGGTCATACATCTAGTGAGCCTAAAGATAATAAGTATGGCAAGGGTCAGCGCAGTGATGCAAGACGAACTGGTCCTAAGACGGAGAGTTTTTCAAAGAGTCCTACTAAACCCTTTGGCGATTTTCCTGCCAAACCCAAGGCACATGCCAATGCGTCTGAACAGCGCTTTACTAAACCAAGGGGTGAGGGCTTTGCTGGTCGCGATAAAGCTGCAAAACCTTTTAACAAAACAGGGTTTAAGCCGCGTTAAATAACCGGGTAAGACTCTAAATATAAGCGCAATACTTCTTTTTGATGTATTGCGCTTTTTTCATGATTTTCGATTGCTTCATATATTCGCATCATGGCCGTATGAGCCAATACCTGCATTTTTACATTTGCTCTTGGAGAATCTATGACCCTTTGCATACTGAGTAATGCTTTACCCCATAATTGATTGTGTTGGCATAACTGTCCTAAAGCAAGATATAGCGCAGGATGCGCAGGCTCATTACTCAACCAGCCTTCAATCTTTTGAATCAATGAAACACTAGGAGTCTTAGCAAGGGGGTGGATAGTACATTGGGGATATATACCTAATAATTCTTCATTTGCGCCTAAATCAAGCGCTTGATCGAGAATTTTTTTTGCGAATTCGCAATTCCCTACGGCTAAAAATCCCTGCGCAAATAGCTTTAACCATTGCGGATTTTTTTTAGCCTCTTGATCGAATTCATTCCATTGCTTTAATAACTCATCTTGGGAAATCCGGCCGCTCTTTATCCATTGCGTTAATGCTTCATGTATTCGAGCTTTCCCTAGAGCAGGTGGTAAATAATTTTTCTTTAATAAACTATTTGCAATTCGCAACATTTGTGGCCATTGTTGCAAAATTTGATGTGCTCGCATGGCTAATGCCTGAACTAAAAATTGGCGTGCGCCACTTTTTTGAATGGTGCCTAGACTTAAAAGTGCTTCTCTGGCCTTACGTTGATCAATCAACATTTGAGCATTAAGAATCGCTTTAGTTGTTTGATTAGAGTCTTCGTTTATTTTTTCAAGCCACGCATCACGGTCATCATACTGCTTCATTTGATGACTAGCTTGGGCTGCTACCATATAACTAACCTCCGCAGTGCCGTCATAATGCATGGCTAACTCTGCCGACTTTAAGGACTTGGCATACCGACCTGCAAATAAATGCTCAATAGCATCTTGTAGTTCATGATAAGCCTTCAATTCTTGTTGCTTAACGCGATACTGTTTTGCTCGCATTGGTAACTCTATTAGCAAAGACAGTATTTTAAAAAAATAAAAAACAATCAAAAAACCTATACCACCAAGAATCATAAAAAGATTCATCGATAAATCAATACGCAAGGATTGCCAATACATCGTGACATGACCATGATTATTGGCAAACAACCATGCCGCTATGAAGGCGCTAGTGGCTAATATAGCTAACCAAATAATCAATCTCATTATTTTTTATCGCCTGCTGGTAATGCTAATTGCGCATTCTTTTTTTCTAATTCGTGCAAATTCGCTAATACAGCCTGGATATCTTCCATTGTCTTTTGTGTACTGCCATCATTGGGTAAGAAATTTTTCTCTAGAATTTTCTTTACCTGCGATATCTCTTTAGTCGTTTGTGGAATAAGCCCACTTAATAGTAATGCTCTTGCGGTCAATATTCGTATCCGCAATTCTTCACGAATAATATTTTGACTTGCTGGCGACATTGCTAAATACTCGAGATTCGAATCCAATGTCTGAATCTTAATAAGATTGGTCAGGTAATTGGTGAGGGGATTCCACACATACTGACCCACCTTAGACCACCACCTCATTTCTGCATTGACTGCAGGATTAATTGCATTTGATGTCACCGCCCGAGTATTGTCTTGCACTGGATTTTGCTCTTGGGGCTTGATGGGCAATAACTCAACTTGGGAATTTAAGCTATTTAACTTTTCAAATATCTCAAGTGTTATTTTGATATCAATCGGTGATGGCGGACTATTTTCTGCCTGAACGTCTAGTGCACGTCCTAAAATTTGATTGAAGTTAATTAGTTGCTGACTATTTGTTTTCGTCACTTCTTGTATTTGATTGGTCTGTTGTGTAAGCGCATTAATGCGAATACCAAACCAAATGAATAAACACATCAGCACAATGATGGCGATGCCATATCCCCATCGATTACTGTGCTTAGTAGTTTGTGTTGATGTTGAATCTAACGGTTTATTGTTTTGTTCAGTCATACCCTGAAGTTCTTTTCAATTAAATTACATCATAATGCTGTTTTTAAAATAGGTAGTAAGGTTTTAATGAGTTGCTCATCTCCAGGTTCAATCATCAGGACTTCGCCAAAACCAATCTCTTGTATTTTTTCTAAAATACGTGGGTGTGAAACAATCGCCGTTTCGTTCTGTAAAAATTGCTCTGCAATCTCTAACTCTCTTAATCGCTTAATCAACACTTCCCCAGCTTGTGATGAATTAAAGATCCAGATCCCATGCTCTGTAGGATCAATGCTCTTCCAAGCAATGTCCTCTTTGGATAGACCCTGGCGACGATATACTGCAAATTCGTCAATCACTGCGCCTGCGTCTTTGAGGTGTTCTGACAAGAAGTTTCTACCACCCTCACCATGAATCATGACCATACGTCGATGAGTCCATTCTGGTTGGGCTACGAGCAATGCTTCCCACAGGCCTTCTGAGTCCCATGAGCCTGTATCTTGCGGCTTAATGATTTGTGCAAATTCAATACCCGAATCTAGGATACTTTGTTCACTCCCACCCCCTACCACTGCAATGCTGAGATGCTTGGGCCATGTCCAACCGAATTTTTTTAATAATTGATCACTCATCAGAAAAGCATTGGGGCTAACAAAACTTACCCATTCCGTTTGATCAAGCGCAAGGTGCAGGGCACTAGCTAATTCTTGACTATCGATAGGCACTATCTCTAATAAAGGGAGTGCGATGACTGGTAAGCTGATTCCTTGCTCTAAAAAAACCTGTGTAAGTCGTTTACTTAGTTTTTGACTCTGAGCCTGTGGCCTTGTAATAACGACTCTAGTAAATGGTGTTTTTTTCAATTTAATTTCCTAAGGATGCTATTAAATGTTCTGCGCCATCCCTAATTAATGCATCTGCCACTACATTACCTAGGTCAATTGCCTGCCCAAAGTGCGTAATCAAAGCACTCGCCTGCGCTGTTATGGTCTGACTACCATCGATATTAGATACCAAGGCCTTTAAGTGCAGTGTCGTTTGATAACTGTCCCAGGTGGCGTAAGCGGCAATCGGAATTTCACAAGACCCCCCTAATCGTCGAGATACTTGTCGCTCAGCGCTCACTTGATAGGTAGCAAGTATGTCTCTTAAAGGAGCTATAAATTGGGCTAGCTCTATATTTTGAGACAAAATTTCAATACCAAGAGCACCCTGTCCCGCAGCTGGCAAGCATTCTTCAGGCGGAATACTTGCTTTAATCCTGTGAGTGAGCTCTAGCCTCGTAAGTCCTGCTGTAGCTAAAATCATCGCGTCAAATTCACCACGATCTAATTTTGCTAAACGTGTATCTAAATTCCCCCTTAGCGGCACAATGTCGATGTTGGGAAATTTTTTCTTGATTTGCGCCTCTCTACGTAAACTCGATGTGCCAAGTTTTGCACCTTTTGGCATTTGCTTTAGGGAGTCGTATTGATTCGATACAAATGCGTCATGGGGGTCTTCGCGCTCCAAAATAGCGGTTAACTCGAACCCCTCAGGCATTTCCATTGGCACATCTTTGAGGGAATGAACCGCCAGATCGGCCTTTCCTTCCAATAAAGCATTTTCTAGCTCTTTGATAAAAAGTCCCTTGCCACCAATTTTAGACAAGCTTTTATCTAAAATTTGATCACCACGGGTAGTCATCCCAAGGATTGATATTTCACAATGTGGATATAATCCTTTTAATAGAGCTTGAACGTGTTTTGCTTGCCACATCGCAAGCCTACTTTCACGAGAAGCAATGACTAACCTCTCTGGGGGCATTACACTTATATTCATGTCATCATCCAATAATTCTCTCGATAATAAATCACAAGCGTGGTCCGCACGCTTTTCTGAACCCGTATCAGAACTTGTTCAACGCTATACCGCTTCCATCGGGTTTGATTACCGCATGGCACAAGTGGACATTCAAGGATCTTTAGCTCACGCTCAAATGCTTAGTGAGCAAAATATTATTAGCCAAGAGGATTTTGGAAAAATACGCTCTGGCTTACAACAGATTCTTGAAGAAATCCAACAAGGTCATTTTACTTGGCAATTAGCTCTTGAAGATGTTCATTTAAATATTGAAGCTAGATTAACTCATTTAATAGGTGATGCTGGTAAACGCCTCCATACTGCGCGCTCTAGAAATGATCAAGTGGCTACTGATATTCGCCTTTGGCTAAGAGAAGGTATTGATCAATCTATCTTGCAACTCCAAAATCTACGTCTTGGTTTTTGCTCTCTTGCGGAAAAATATGCGCACATGATTATGCCGGGCTTTACGCATCTTCAAGTGGCACAACCCATTACAGTGGGTCACCATCTGATGGCTTATGTAGAAATGCTAGGCAGGGATGTTTCACGGCTCCAGGATTGTAGAAAAAGACTTAATTACTTACCTTTAGGGTCTGCTGCACTAGCTGGCACTAGCTATCCGATTAATCGCCAACGCGTTGCTGATCTTTTAGGGTTCGATGGTATTTGCGAAAACTCCTTAGATGCAGTCTCCGATAGAGATTTTGCAATTGAGTTCTGCGCTTGCGCAAGTCTTGTCATGACGCATATCTCGCGTTTTTCTGAAGAGTTAGTACTGTGGATGAGTCCTCAGTTTGGTTTTATCCAACTGCCTGATCGCTTTTGTACAGGCAGCTCTATCATGCCGCAAAAGAAAAATCCCGATGTTCCAGAACTTGCTAGAGGCAAAACAGGTCGTGTGAATGGTAATTTGGTGAGCCTCTTAACCCTCATGAAGGGACAAGCACTCGCCTATAACAAAGATAATCAAGAAGATAAAGAACCCTTGTTTGACTCGGTAGATACTTTAATTGATACGCTACGCATTTTTTCAGATATGGTGCCCCATATCACGTTTAATGAAATCGCTATGCGTCAAGCGGTTCAAAAAGGCTTTGCTACTGCTACTGATTTAGCAGACTACCTTGTCAAGAAAGGCATGGCTTTTAGAGACGCGCATGAAGCAGTTGCTAATGCGGTAAAGATATGTGCCAGTAAAAATGTCGATTTGTCTGAGTTAAATCTTGCAGATCTTCAGCAAGCTTGCCACATTCAGGACGATGCAATGATGGGCGACGATGTCTTCCAAGTTCTGACTTTAGAAGGTTCTGTACAGTCCAGAAACCATCCTGGTGGCACTGCTCCTGCCCGCGTTTTAGAAGCTATCGCAAAAGTGCGAGCAAGTATTACCTCTAGCTAGTTCTATGTGCTTTTGACACAATCAACATAATAGGCCTTACGACCTTGGTGTTCTTCTTTCACTAAGCCATGGATATCTGTTTCAAAGCCGGGGAACTTCTCGTTAAAGTCACGGGCAAATTTTAAATAATCCACAATCCTTTTATTAAAGCGTTCGCCCGGAATTAACAAAGGGATACCAGGTGGGTATGGGGTTACCAACATCGCTGTGATTCGGCTCTCTAAGTCGTCAATGCTGACTCGCTCTATGTCACGGTGAGCCATTTTTGCAAATGCCTCAGATGGTGGCATCGCTGGAATCATATCCGACAAATACATCTCAGTCGTCATCTTCGCCACATCATGATCTCTATAAAATCCGTGAATCATATTTGCAATGTCTTTGAGTCCCATGCGCTCATATTGAGGATACTTATTAGCAAATTCAGGTAAGACTCTCCACAATGGCATATTTTTATCGTAATGGTCTTTAAACTGCTGCAACTCAGCCACTAAGGTATTCCAGCGCCCTTTAGTAATTCCGATGGTAAACATAATGAAGAACGAATACAAGCCTGTTTTTTCAACGATCACACCGTGCTCAGCTAAGTACTTAGTCACAATACTCGCAGGTATACCCTCTTCACCAAAATTACCTTCAATATCGATTCCAGGG
>Ga0209188_1001454_pt1 | contig 18938 bp, 24 predicted proteins | sample C_130625_EF_Meta_FD_187307 | JGI IMG/M metagenome (GOLD analysis project Ga0209188, IMG submission 187307) | Freshwater microbial communities from Lake Croche, Canada to study carbon cycling - C_130625_EF_MetaG (SPAdes) (version 2) | ecosystem: Environmental > Aquatic > Freshwater > Lake... | reverse complement strand
GTTATTGGTGGTTTAGGTCAGCTTAACGCACAACAAAACTTACAGAATAGACAGATAGCTGCTAATTTAGATGAGCAAAAAACTAATATAGATTTTGCTAGAGCTGGAGACCAATCACAAATTAGAGGTATGAAAGAAGCTAGGTATCAAGGTAATCTTGCAGCTTTATCATCTCAAATATCAGCTGGTAAGGCACAAGAAATGCAAGGTATAAAAGGAGCTATACAAGGAGCTGCTAGTGGTGTTCAAATGTATCAGCAAGGTAAATACATGGATGCTTTAACAAGTCAAGCAGAACAAGGTAATATAGGAGGAGTTAATAAATTTGATCCAATGACAGGTAAACCAATATTAGGATAACAAATGGCAATAGGTAAAGTAGATGCATACGCAACGGTACAAGCACCAAATGTAGATTTTGGAGATATAGCTGTAAACTCACAGAAGTTTCAAAGTGATTTGATTGATAAAATTAGGGCGGATAAGGCAGCTCAATTAAAAGCTAAAGAATATAAACCAGTAGACCTTATAAATCTAGACCCAGCTAATATAGCTAATGGAACTATAAATGGGAATTGGAATAATTTAATAAAAAATTCATTTGTTACTATAAATGAACTAAATCAAATAAGAACGAAGAGAAATTTGACTAACGAAGAGTTCACTACATTTCAAAATGCAATGAATGGAGCTAAAACATTAAAAGAAAGATCTCCATTAATAAATGAAGGTTTAAAATCACTTCCAGACATTATAAAAAATTCAAGTGTAGTATCTAAAGATGTATCTGATTTTGGACAAAATTTAGCTACTGGACAAGGTATACAATCTAGTTGGACAGTTCCTCATGATGATATGAATGTTTATGTTTGGGCAAGAGATAAGGATAATAATTTAATACCTGAGCCAGGTAATGATTATGGAGGTTACAAAATATCTACATATCAAGATGATAATGGAAAAGATAAACCTTTAGTAATAACAACCAACGATATAGCTACTGGAAGATTCAAGTCTATGTTTTATCAGAGAAATGACATTAATAAAATAACAGAGGAGGATGCTAAAACTATAGGTATTTTTGAAACTTCTGATGAAAAAGGAAATGTTACAGTAAGTCAAAAAATAATTACACCAGAGAATCAAAAAACTTTATTAGATAATATAAAATTAAGAACTGAAAGCAATAAGTTTGTTGGGGATATGTTAAATCAATTAGATTATGATCCAAAAGACCCTAATAAATATGCTAGGATTCCACAAGGAGGTTATAGCCAAGAGCAAAAAGATTTTGTAGCTGAAAAATTACTTGACAAAACAATGTCTCGTTTTGGTTTATCTTATAAGAAAAGTTTAGATGAACCTACTAGAATAACTATAAATAATGGAGGTCCTAAAAAATTACTTCCTACAATATCAACCAAACCTCTTGTTCAAACCATAACTCATTACGATAAAATTCCTGATGGTTCAAAAGCTGGTGTTAAAGCTCCTGCCGCTTACAAAGAAACAATGTATATGCTTCCTATATCTAGAGGTCAAAAAATAGATGTTAGTGGAGTAGATTCAAATGTAGAAGGTATAGGTAAATCTTTAAGTAAAGATGGAAAAACAACTAGGTATTTTTTAAAATATACACCTACAATTAATCAAAGCATTTCAGCAGAGGGAGGAACTGAGGAGTCTCCAGCAAAACAAACTGTTGGAGGTAAATTCAAATCTAAACCTGAATATTTATATTTAGATAAAAATGCAGATGAATTTATGAATGTAGCATCTCAGTTTGTAAATCCAGAAACAAATGAATTTTTTAATAATTATTCTGAAGTTACTAGTTATTTAGAAAAAAAACTTAAAGGATTTAAACCTAGTAAACAACAATTTACTAAAACAAATAATGTTAAAGTTCCTGGATTATAAAAAATAAAAATTAATATGGAGATAGGAAGTAATTTATCAGAATCACAAGAAAACATTTCTGCACAACCTGAATTAAAAGAAAATATTAGTGTACAAGAACCTATTTATAAAACTAAAGATGGTCAAACTGTTACTAAATCTCAATTAATAGATTCAGGTTATTCTGAAGATAGAATTAATAAAGGTGTAAGTAATAAAATATTATCTATAGTTGGAGATACTAAACATCCAGAACAAAAATTTACAACTAAAGATGGTCAAACATTAAGTTCAAAGCAATTATTAGATTCAGGATACTCTCAAGAAAGGATTGATAAGGGAGTTCATAATGGAATATTATCTCCATATATTGAAAAAAAAAAAGAGAATTTTCAATCAACTGGGGAAAATCCTCAAAGGGCATCTGTATTATCTCAGGAAACAAAAAGACCTTCTTGGGATACAGAAAATCCAAAGAAGCCACTGGTATCGGATGGTTTAGTTGGAGAGAATAAAAAGAAACTTAGCTCTGTACTTAAAGAGAATAAGTTAGAGAGTTTTACTACAAAGAAAAAAAATATTTTAAAACAAGATAAAGAGGCTACATTAGGTTTAACTAAAAAATCTAGTGGTAGTCTTTCTGTTTCTAAACCAAAAGGGCCTACTTCTATGGAAGAAGTTACTCAGGGTAATGGAGTTTTAAAACCAATAATAGCTGAAAATCTTTATAAATATAGAAGTGAAACAAAACTATCTGATGAAGAGAAAAAAGATACAGAACAGCAATTACAAGACAAAATAAACACTAAAGGTTTTATGAATAATGTAGTTGATATGTTCCATCAAGCAACTAATTATTTTTCAAAGGGAGCTTTTGTAAAAGATGATCCATTAAAAGAAGAGAAACAAAGAGCAAAAGATTATTTCTCTGATATGAATATGAAACCATCTGAATTAGATATAAATAAAAAAGCAGAGGAGATATTTATAGATGATAAAAACACAGAGAAGAAACAACAAAAGATAAATCAATTTTTAGGAGAAATTAATGATGATAAAATAAAAAAATATCTAGAGGTAGATGCTGAAAAAAGATTTAAAAGCATAGATAAAGATAGGAATAGTATATCTAATAGAATATCTTTAAATCAAAAATATGCTGATACATTATTGAGCGACATTCAAAGTCCTAATATTTCTCCAGAACAAAGAGAATATAAGCAAATTGAATTTAAAAAAATAGCAGGTTATTTAAAATCAGATGTTGATAAATATAATTCATTTGATGCTTCAAAAACTGATAGTACTGCGGAAGATGAGTTTAATTCTTTCAAAAGAAACTATAATACTATAGATAATATAACTGGAAGATTTAAAGCTAGTCTTGTAGATATAGGTTCTGAGCTTGTAGCTGCTTATGGGTATGGTTCTCAATACACAGATTCAGGACCTTTAGGAACTATACAAAATATGAAATCTCAAGAAGCGGCTTTAGAAATGAAAAAATCTTCAGATTTAATTAGAGATGAATTAAGACCAGAAAATAAAGAAATAACATTAGGTAATTTCATACAATCTTCTACAGATATATTGGCAGGAGCAGCACCATCTTTAATTGTAGCAGGATCAACAGGTGGAGCAGGTGCAGCTATACTTGGTATTGGAAAAGCTGGGAGTACATATAATGAAATGTGGAAAAAACAAATGAGTGGTAAAGAAAATTATTCTCCAGCTCAGATGGCTTTTGCTCCATTGGTTAGTGGTGTTTCCAATGCTTTACTTTATGAGATACCAACATTCTACTCTTTAAGAAATGCTAAAAATGTATTTAAGGCAGCTATGAGAGAAGAAGCATCTAGTTTAATGATGAGTGAGTCTATAAAGAAATCATCTATAGAATTAGGTAAAACTTTATTTAAAAATGTTGGGGTACAAGTTCCTACTGCTGTAACTGATAATATAGTTCAAAATGCAATAAAGAGAGATATACTTGGTGATAATAGTGTTCACTATATGGATGGTAATTGGGGAGTGATAAAGAATACAGGAATAATAGCTGGTTTAATCTCTGCTACACCACATATAGGTGTTGGTATAGTTAAAATGTTTTCTAAGACTTCTGATGCACAGATATTAGAGAGAAATGGTATTAAGATAAAAGAATACTTAACTCAATTAAACGATGTAAATCTTGATGAAAAAACAAAGGGTATACTAGAGAAGTCTATAGATAAGATGACTAAGGAAAGCTCTGAAATAACTAATAAGACTATAAATAATATAGCTAAAATAGATGAGAGCAAGATAGAGACTGTAGCTAAAAATAATAAGAGAATTGACGAGGTTAAGACTGAGGTTAAAGTTATAAAAGATAATGATAATCTAAATATAGAACAAAAGCAATTTGAATTAGATGGTCTTAAAAAAGAAACCATACAAATAGTAAAAGAAAATAAAGATATAATTGAAGAGGCAGATAAAACTCCTACTAGAAAAGGAAGAGGAAATAAAGCAACTGAAGAAAATAAAAATGTATTTTATTATAAAAACGAAGCTCCATCTGAAGTTCCTGAAGGTTACACTACAATGAAAAAAGTAGAGAATAGTGCTGAGATTAAATTGTTTGAAGAACAAGAGGCTAAACCTAAAGGAATAGAAGATGTAATATCTAAACCTATAGAGCTAGATATTAATACTAATAAATCTGAAGAAAATAAACCTAATACTACTATAGAAGAAAAAAATGCAGAGGTAGAAAAATTAAGAGAAGAAGAACAGAATGAATATAAAGATGTAAGTCCTGATGATAAAGTTAAACTTGGTGAAATATATAATAAGTACGATAAATTAATCTCACCTTTATTAAGAGAAATAAAAGCAGAAGGTAAACCAACCGAAGAAGCTAAGTCAACTGAAGTAAAAACTAAAGCACCTGAAGTAGATAATGCTAAACCTTTAGAAGTAAAAGTTAAACCTGTTAAAGAAAAATGGCAAATTGATTATGAAAGAAGAGTAGAGAAAGTAAATGAATTTAATTCAAAAAACAGACCTTTGGCTTTAGAAAAAGACAAAGTAGATTTGTATGATAGAAAAAATTCAGAAAAAAGAAGAGATTTAGAAGATGAAATTTATGAAGCTAAACAAAGAATATCAAGATCTGATGATGCTGATTTAGCTATAGAAAAATATAACGAAACGAAAAAAAAATTAGAGGATTACGATAATGAAACTCAAGATTTACAAGATTCTAGAGATATAGATAGTTTAATTCATGATGAAATAGAGCACAAAGAAAAAGATGGAGATAGATATGAATTCCCTAAAGAATTAAATAAAGACCCTAGAGAAGCTGCTTTAAAAAGAAGTAATGAAATGATTGATTTTTTAAAAGAAAGAGGAGAAAAAAACGAATCAATATTAAAATACGAGAATGATGTAAAAATATTGGAAAAAGATATAAAAGAAAATCCTTTAAAAGAAAATACAATTTCTAAGACAGAAGAACCTACTCCTACTAAATCAAGAAAAAAACCTAAAACAAAACTAGAGGAAGAAACTACTCCTAAAGTAGAGACAGAAAAAGAAATTGTATCTTTGCCTGAAGTTATAGATGATAAAAATTTTGATGATATAGTTAATAAATTAATTGAATCAGATAAAGTAACAAGACCTTGTGAATAAAAATAAAAATATATGAGTAACAAAATTGAGAAACCAGAAGTATTAAATAAAGAAGTAGTAGATTTATTACTTGAGAGATTACCTGATGAATTTAAAGCATTCTACTTTTATAGAAGTGCTACTAATTGGTGTCAAAACAAAGGTTTTTTTAAAGCAGCCGCATTCTTCAAAGCAGAGAGTGATGATGAATTAACTCATGCTAAAAAGATTGAGGACTACTTAGTTGATTGGAATATTACTCCAGACCTCTCAAATATTTTAAAACCAATATTAGAGTTTACAGACTTGATTGATGTAATAGAGAAAGCATACGATATGGAATATGCTTTATATGAAGGTTATGAAGATACTTCAATGAAGGTATTTAAAACTGGAGATTTATGTGTATTTGATTTCTTACAATTCTTTAGAGTTACACAGAAAGAAGCAGTAGCTGAATATAGTGATAAATTAAACGTAGTAGAGGGTACTAATAGAGATAGTAAATTCGAGATTTTAATGTTAGAAAAAACTTTATTTAAAGGATAAAAATTTATGGCAAATCCTTGTGATGGATATAATTATAATGGTAAGTTCTTTGCTGACAAGGAATCCTTTATGGAGTATCTTAATAGTGAGGGTAGAAAAACTTTAGAAGAAGATGTTAAAAAACTAAATGAGGAGCTTCCTAAAAAAGCCACATCATTTGGTATTAATAAAAAATCATTTTCTAAAGTAGCTAATGAAATTGGTATTGAAGAACCTAAACCAGGCTCTGTACTTACAGTTCAAGAACAAGTTGATAGAGGAAGAAAATTAAAAAAAGCTGGTGTAAAAGCAGAGGATGTTATTAATTTCTATAATGAGCATAAAGCTGTTAGTGGAGATATGATTTCTGTAGTTAGAGCTGAATTAGAAGATTTAACTAGAATGAGAAATAAACTTATTGATGATGGTAAGTTTGATGAAGCTTCAGATTTAGCTAAAAAAATTGATGATATTCAACAAAATGTATTATCTAAAATGGCTAGTTCATCTTCTGAATCTTTAAGAGCTTGGATAGGAGAAAACCAAATTGATACAGATAGTGTTGAAGATTTAACAGCTGCATTTAAAAAACAAGTTGGAGGTAGAGAATTAACTAAAGAAGAACAAGTAAAAGTAGATAAAGCTGCTGCTAAAAGTAAAAAAACTAGAGAAGAAGAAGGTGAAGTTGTTAAAAAAATAAATGAATCTCATAAAAAAAGTAAGAAAGCAGATATAGATGTTACATCTCATTTTAAAGATAAAAAAGATAATAAATTTACAACTGAAGAAGCTAAATCTATTTGGGAACATGCTAAAGAAAACTACATAGATAAAGGAGTTGGTTTTGAAGAGATGGTAAAAGGAGTTTCTACTGATACTGGTCTTACTGTTAAACAAGTAATAGAAGCTATAGCTACTCCAAAGTCTGCTAGGAAACTAACTGAACAAGCATTGATAGCTCAATCAAATAGAAGAAAAGCTATAGCTAATGCTAAAGCTATAATAGCTAATGCAAGTAAAAATAGATTTTTAAAAGTATTATCTAAAACAAATACTTTTTTTACTGCTGTAGCAACATTTGCTCATGGTACTGTAGGTCCATTCACTCATGCAGCTGGTTACTTTAAAACACCTACTCAATACGCTAAATTATTTAAATTTATAAAACAAACATATAAATATTCTTACGGTGGTTTAAATGATAGAGTAAGAGCTGAATATGAGACTATGATTTTAGATTTAAAGTCACACGAAAGATATAATAAATGGAATAAATTAGGTCTTGCAATAGATCCAGATAGATTTTATGATGAAACTGAAGGTGCTAATTCATTTTTTAAAGCAGCTAGTGGTATTGGAGAGAGAGGATTTAATTGTTTAAAACCTTTTAGATTAGCTGTTGCTGAAGGATATTATGAGAAATTAACTGAAGAACAAAAAAATAATGATGAATATTTAAAAAGCATTGTTGATTTAGTTAATCACTCAACTGGTTCTTATAAAGGTTTAAAAATGAATGAGGTTGCATCAACTTTATTTTTTGCTCCTAGTTTAAAATTAGCTAAAGCATTTGATTCTTTTGTAGACCCAACAGTTCAAGCATTTAAGATGCCTTTTTATAGTAAATTGAGTCCTGCTGAACAATATAAAGCAAGAATAACATTAAAAAGAACTGGAGAAAGAATTGGAATGTCTATAGCGTTTTTAGCTGTAAATCAATTTATTTTATCTTCTTCTGATTCAAAGAAAAAAGTAAATATATTTAATCCACACAAAGGTGATTGGCTTAAATTTAAAATTGGAGATGCTGAGGTAGATACTGAAGGGGGGTCTATGTGGGCAACTAAAACTGTATTTGCTTTGACTTATAATGCAAAAACTGCTATTACTAATCAGAAAGATGAGTATGGTAATTATAAGACACCTGACCAAAAAGATGCAGAGACATTAGGACAACAAGTTAGATTTTCATTAAGTCCTGCGGCTGGTATTGTTTGGGATTTTACAACTGGAAAAACAGCTATGGGTAGGCCTCTTCCTGGATACAAAGGACAGAAAGCAACTAGAAAACATCCTAGATATACTATTCCTGAATATATTGGCTCTAAAGGTCCAATTCCGTTAGCTGAAGGGTTAGATGTATTTGTGGAAGGAATGAGAGAGAGTGGTATGAAAGACCCTCAAATTGTGGACTATCTTAATAATTCTTTAAAAGCTGTTGGAACTGCTGCTGCTGCTGGTATAATAGGTATTAAAGTAAAACCATCAAAAGAAAAGCAGGGTGGTAAAAAAATGTCTATTCAAGAGATGTATGACCAATTAAATAAGGTTGGATCATCTAGTAATGAAACTCAAAAACTGTACGACCAATTAAAAAATACTAAATAATAAAGTGCATATCAAAAGCTATGTAAATAAATAAAAACACTAATATAGGTAGTATTATTCTTGATATATTTTCTATTTTCTTATCTGTTAATTTCATAGTTTAAATTTTAAAAATAAAGCCACCTAAATTAATTGGTGGCTTTTAATATTTTCATTACTTCGTCAAATACAAACTTATTCTGAGCTTGGTTTCTTGGAACGTATATAACATAGTTTAGGTTGTTATCTGCTATATACTTCTTAAATAGTTTCATTCTCATTTGGTACACATCAGTAGCTAATCCTTTACATTCTATTACAATCTTTTTATCTCCAATATCCAAAGTAAAGTCTGGGGTATACTTAATTGCTAAGTGAGTTTTCTCACCTTTATTTATAAGAGAACCCTTACTATTAATGGTCTTCTCATAAGAAGCATTAGGGAAATGAAATTTATCTATGATTGTGAACACCTCTTCCTCATACTTAATCTTAACTCCAGCGTCATCAAACAACTGAAATAGGTGTTGTTCAAGTCTACTTTGGAATTTCTTTCCTTTGTATGTGGTCTTAATTGCTCTTGATATATTCTTTCCCATGAGGCAAAGATAAAACTATTTATTTAGATTCATCGTACAATCCAAGTTTTTCATCTTCTTCCATTATATCTATCAAGGCTTGCTTTCTTTCATAGACATCAGTACTATTCCAGTTTCCACATTGCTCGCAAACATCACTACTGCTATCGTCTACGTTCTTATCAAAAAAGTCTATTAGGTTCTCGGCTATATGAATCCAAACACCAGTATGAATATTGTCCATATTAGCTTTAAGTTCTTCTATTAATAGAAGTCTCTTATCTTGTACGTCTTGTTTTAAGTATACATCATCTCTATCGCACACGTCTATTCCGTCTACGTTGACATATTGTCCGAAGCAATGCTCTACAATCTCTATTTTCATAATAATATAGTTATCTTTCTTGTTGCACAGCTCATCTTGTGTTCTCCATCTACCTTATGACATTTAGGGCAGTAACTATCCTGAACACATTTTGGATAGGTACAGTAATCTAAATTACATATCTCTCCATCACGTTTAACACCTCTTAACTTGCATTTAGTAGAGTCTTTACCATTAGGATAGAACTGACTACAATTATCTTCATCTTCTTCTCTATTGAAGTTATGAAAGTATTGAAACATTCCATTTGGAGCTGTAAACCTATAACAAAAATCTTTTGATGGACAACCTGTATCTCCACATTTACTTATATCAGCCATTTCTTTTTTAGTATTAATTCATAATAATCTGTAGCTTCTTTTACACCATCACTAATGTGTCTGGTCCAAATCTGTGGTGCTTCTTTCCTACACTGTGCTATTCTTTCTGCTATAGTGTTGGATTTATCCGTCTCTCTAGTATAATACAACCAGCTCTCCCAATAATGGTCTAAGTGTGGAGCTACAAATGTTACAGCTATCTGCCATTTAAAGAACACAAAGCTAATCATAGGACTCCATTCAAATCTGTAATCATTACTTCTCCATTTAGTCTTCCAACCTAATGATACAAAGTCGAAACCTATCTTCTTAGTAACAGCATAGGAATAACTTTTTCTTTCCTCATATAGTTCATCATAAGACTTTATAGTTCTTGCATGATTAGGATTGAGTTCGTTATATCTTTTCTCTCTCTCTATGTGCTTTAAAACAGCATCATGAATTAACTTAGGTGTACCCTTCACCCATTTTCTAGGAAAGAAATAAGGTGTACCTATAGCTATCTTACCACAATACCATTTTAGTTTAGGTGCTTTAAATGGAGAGTTATATACTCTCAAGAAGTCAAGGTCTTTTATAAAATATTTTAGTGTCATTCGCTTCCTTTTTTAATTAAATAATACCAAAGCCATACAGCCTTTCCTCTTATCAGCTCATAAGCTGCTATTGCTAATAAGTATCTCATACTTCCCAAATATTAATGTTTTTAAATTCAAGACTATTAATTATTTCAGCGTCTTTAACTTCTAATTCAAAAGTGCAAAACTTATTGCCTTGTTTTAACTTAAAAATTGCTGTATCTCTTTCCCATTCAGCTCCTATAAATTTAGCGAAATCAATTGCTTCTTCATCATTATTTAAAAAAGCTCTATTTGATCTATTTCCTATTCTGAATCTATATTGTATCATAAATCTTCTATTTTAGTTACCATCTCGTACTTGTACTTTTTATTGATTATCTTTAGTAGTATGAGTAACTTCTCTGCCTCAGAATAATTAATTCTACCTTCTTCATCAAGCTGAACTACAAGTCCATTACCATCATCAACTATATTCATAGCTACATCCTTAGGGTATGTCCATTCTCCATTGTCTGAATACCTTAGTGTGTGTACGTTATCATTTAACTCATAATCGTACTCGTGTTTTTTGTCTACTAATATCATATCACTTCTTTTTTACTTTGTATAAATTCTTCAAACCCCTCTATTATTGTATCTTGGTGAAACCCAATAGACAATAGCATGTTATTGATAATGTCTACATAATCTTCTATACTCAAATCATCATTTTTTGTTTGAGTGGTGAATGTGGTTTCATAACTTTCTATTGTTATTTTCATATTCTTGATTTTACAATTCTTCTTAATTCTAAAAATATATCTCTCTTTTTTTCTAAACCTCCCAAAATAAGACTTACCTCAGTAAGTGTTAAGCAAGGCTTATGTTTTATTATATATTGTTCTGCATCCTCTTTGGTTTTGAAATATTGTCTTTCAGAAGACCAAACAACTGGAATGCATTCAATTTTATAAGGTGTCCAAGCTTTAAAAAGTTCAGCACCTTCTTGAATATAATCTCTTTTCCAAACAACCCACCATATATCTTTACTAACCTTCTCCCAATACTCTGGGTTCTCTTCAACATGGTTATTAAAAACACAATATATTTTTTCTCCACTTTTATAATGATAACTAGAGATAGAATTAGATATCTTCTCTACAACTGTTCCTAACTCAGGAGAGCCAGGATACTCTTTAATTAATTTGTATTTCATAATTTACTTTCTATTATTGGTCTTAAAATATAACCGATTAAACATCCTATTAAAAATATAATTGTATTCTCTATCATTGCTTGCATATTAATTCATCTAACTTCTTTGTAGGACTCCAGTACATATCACTCTTTAATACCTTCCCAATAGGTATGCGTGGATCATAGTGTGAATCACCATTTATGATTGGTTTCCCATTCTTATCAAGCTTACTCATGTTAGAAGAGTGTATAACTCTAAATGCATCCTCTAGTATGTCTTGCATCCCATGTTGAACAGCAGTTCCTATAACTATATAAAGCATATCACCAATAGCATCTAATACCTCAGTAATATCACCTTTAGTATTAGCCACTCTATATTCTTCAACCTCTTCTAGTAGAAGATTAACTCTTAACTCTTGAGTCTTTGCATCTGCCAATAAGGGAGACTTTGGGAAGTTAATCCCAAAAGCCTCGTTAAACTCAATTAAATTATTTATTTCTTTCCTCATCTTTAAAATATTCTTTTAGTTTTTCTGCGTAAAGTATACCATCTTGTAATTCTTGTTGAAAGTGATTTATCCATTCTAAGGGACTTAAATCTTTTCTGTCTAATGTTACACCATATTTCTTAATTCCTACGTTAGAACGCTCCTTAAAGCTTTCTATGACCTTATTAACTATTGAATCAGATACAATCTCAGGTTCTTTTACTTCTATGTCGTTTAGATTAGGAAATCCTAAAAATTCATCCATAAAATTGCCTGAATAAAAAGTAGTCCAATTACAATCTTGATTAAGTTTTAATAATCTTTCTTTAGGACACTCTTCTTTTTTAGGATACTTTTCGTAGAATACATCTAAATTTCCTTTAGATACTTCATGCCAAAAATCTGCTCCTTCTGGTTGAGCAGTAAATAAAAATTGAGCATCAATACCATATTTAGGATTGTATAATAATTTACTTCTTTCTCTTACAAACTCTTGTATATCTCTTGGGTAGTCTTTCATTAACATTATACTATCTCTTTTATTAGTTCATAACCTCCATTTTCTTCATCAAATGCTGCAACAATACCACTCTCTACATCTATCTCAGATATTTCATTGGTCTCTATCTTTTTACACATAACATTAAAATCATCCACTATATTTGTAGAGAAGTAAACATCACCATATCCCTTATAGTTATTCTTCTCTATTAATAGGTCTAAATAAATATCAGAGTTTATTGCTACTTTAGTATAGATACAAGACGATACATCTTCACTCTTAAAAAGTTCTGCATCCAATACAACTCTATTTCCTTTGTTTCCTACTGGTGTATTTTCAAGACAGAAACTTGCTACAAGATTTTCTTTCATTATTTTCTTTAAATTTTTCATAGTTTTACCATGTTACTTTTTGGTTAATATTCTCTAATAAATTCTTTTCTTGGTCTCTTCTTAGAAAAATATACTCATTTGATTGATTGAATACCTTTAACTCATCAACATCTACTCTAAGCATATCGTATGTTGTGGTGTCATCTACATTTTCCACAGCAACAACTCTTAAATCGAAGTCTGCTTTAAAACCATTTGATAATGGGAAGTTTGCTACAGGACCACTATAATAACCTTTGTTATTTGTCCAATTCATTCTAATTTGTAAATCTTTCTTTAGTCTCATTTTTAATTTAATTTAGTTTTTACTCTTCCTTTATTTAAGTTATACAATGCTTTTAATTTACAAGCCAATAAACATTTTTCTTCATCATCTAAATCATTCATAAGACTGTTTATCAAAGATACTTCTTTATATTCTGAAATCAAACTATTTTTTAATTTTTCTTGATCAAGCTCTAATTTTAATAAACTAACACTCTTTTTTAATTTAAAGTTATTTTTTATTAATTCAGAGAGGGATACTTTCTCACCTTCAAATTCTTTAAATGTTTGTTTAAGACAATCGTACATATCTCTAAGTTCTTTATCATACTTTATATTATCATCAAATGTTCTTACTGAATATATAACTGTAGAGTGGTCTCTATTAACAGAATCTCCTACTGCTTGATATGTTGGTTTGTGTGTGTAGTTAAAACATAGCTTGTAGAATATTGAGCGTGTTCTAAAGTGCATATTATCTCTTTTCTTACTACCTAAATCAATGTCAAAAAAAGTTTCTACTACTTCTTTAATACTTTCTATTGTCTGCATTTTTCTTTTTTAAACTTTTCATTAATAATTTTTTTGTAAACTGAGTTACATCTTTCTGAGTTGTAACCTTGCTTGTAATAGAAGTCCATCACTCTCTTTATTCTTTGTAATGGACTTTGTGTGTGTGTTTTCATAGGTTGTTATTAAATTAAATGTACGTGTTGGTGTTTACCATTTGGGTAGATAATAATATTAGAGTTCATCCAGCTGCTAGGACCGCTATTGTACCCAACTCTTAAATGAGTTAATGTACCTACAGAACTATGCCCATCTTCTCTACAAGGTGTATGTGTATGCCCAGTGATATTCTTGGTATTCATATTTTTAAATTGCATAACACCACCTCTACTACCATTAGCACCTTTATGTCCATGCATACCACACTCAATATCCATTATTCTATAGCTCTCATCAATACCAAGACAATAAACATTGTTGCATCTATCTTTCAAGTACATTGGTATCACTCCTTTCCCATAAGTATCATTAGCTAACATATTTGCTAATTCAAGATAGGTAGCTTTGTTATTGCTTTTCCTCCAATCAACATCATTTAAGAATCTATCTAGAAACTCGCAATGATTAGATCGTACATAAACAAAGTCATAATCTAAATACTCATTAAAGAAATCTACCATTTCAGATAGTTCTCTTAACAAACTATCACTCCCATCTTTCTCTCTCTTCAACAATAAGAATGGTTGGTTTCTTTCGTGGTGTGAAATACTGTGTCCATTAAATGTATCGTGTAAGATTATCTGTTTGCAATTTAAGAAGTCTGCTAATCTAAAGGAAGCTTTTAAAACTTCTTCATTGGTCTCACCTAAATGCAAATCACCGAATATGATTGCTTCTGCTCCACTATGATTGTGAACCTCTCCATTATCTACAAAGTATTGTAAATCATAAAATGATCCATCTTCATCAGCAGTAACTTGTCTAACGTGAAATATACTTCCCTCAAGTTCTACAACTACAAAACCAAGAGTATGGTGAAACTCACCTTTCTTCCCAACTTTTGTATCTGTATAATTTTCTAAGGTTACACTTCCTGTAGTTAGAAGAAGTTTGTGTGGGTATCCATCAAGTATTGGAAGGGATTTAAGGTGTACTCTAGGGTGTCCTATTATACAGCTTTCAAGACCAGTTAGTCCATTAAAACCTGAGAGAGGTGTAGATGCTGTAGGTTGAACCTTTACATCAGATAGTACGCATAGATGTGGATGTATCTTATGTCTTGCGGCATCAAGATATGGTATCACTCTTTTATGCCAGGTATTATGTAAATCCTTCTCCTTATCTTGTGTGTGTTTATTAGTTTTTAGTGATGTGGGATTCTTATAACGACCTGCAACAATGTGTATAGAAGCATCTAATAGTTTTGCATACTCTTCTATATTTGTAAGAAAACTCTCATGTATCTCAGTCTCGCTTTGTGCCCAAGATATGATAAACTTTTGTTTTGAACTATCATAAACTCTTGCTTTAGCTTCTTTAAATACATCAGTATCTTCTAATTCTGAATCTTTTGTATTATCTGTAACTCCAGATTTCTCTAATCTTAAAGAGAAAGCTCTCCTAACATTATCTGTGTATTTAATCTCAAACTCATCACAAACAATTTCAGATGCCTTTGTAATTGTAAAACCTTCTCTCAATAATTCTTCAAGTCTACTTATACATTCTTTAGTGTATTTATTTTTATTGCCTTTCATAATCTTGTTGAAGTTGTTTTAATATATCAATCAACTCTGATATAGCTTTCAATAGAAGTGTTGGGTTTTCTTCCCATAGTTCTTCATAAATCGTATCGCTTAAATCATTGATTTGTTTGATAGTGTGGTTAATAAATCCTTGTTGGTTTCTCATGGTGTTTTTAAATTATTTCTCCAAAAGTATATAGAAATATTTTATTACACAACAAAATTGTTAATTATTTTTAGATTCGTAAAACATTTTATACATTTCAAAGCATTTTGCTAATGCATCTGCCTCATTAAACACCTGTCTATTGCTTGGAATATCCTTTTTACTTTGGTCTATTCTAAGGAACTTCATTTCTTTATACTCACTTATTAAGTGTTTCTCCACCCAAAATGTAGAGGCTGTATCAGGAACTAACTTAACGCATACAGCTAAGTCATTCTCGTATGCAAACTTAGCGTGATCTAGTTGTTCATCTTTAGGGAAGTACTTCTTTATCTCTTTCTTTGCCATATTTTTCTATTTCTTGTTTAACTTCTTGCCAATATTTATAATGAATTTCTCTATCCGAAAATATTAATTTCATTTTAGATAATTTTTCCAAATGCAACTCAAATGCTATTAATTCACATTTTTTATCTTTTTGTGTCGGATATGTAAATAATTCATTATATCTATCAACTAACTCTTTTACTTTTTCTTTTGGACTCATATTTAAAATGGTATTTCATCTAAAGGATTATCAAAAGCCTCAGATGGGTTAATAAATGGGAGGGGTACACTCTCCTCTTTAACTACTTCAAATCTATCTTTGTAAATTAATTCTTCCTCGTGTACTAAGGAGTTATCTCCGATTATAAATGGAAGACCAGTTTCTTTCTGAACATCATAAGAGAAACTCTCTATAGGGAAACCTCTTGTGTGAGTAAATGTAGCAGTAACAATACCATCTGTATTTACAACTGAACAAACAGTCTCGGCTTTTTTGAGCATACTACTTCCGATATGCCCAACAGCTTTGGCACTTCCATAGTTAGAGTGAAGGATAGTTGTAAGGTGAAATTGTTTGTCATCGGTCCATTTCATTACTTTCTGTATAGCTTTTTGACTTTCTTTTAAATCATTAAAGTCATCAACTAAATCAGCAAGACCATCAATACCTACCAATCCAATGTTATCCCTCATATCACTCTCGTAAATCAACCACTCTATAAACTCTAGTCTTTGCTTAGGATCGTATGGTCTTAATGCAAATGGTTTATAAAACTCATAGTCTTCACACCCAACCATTCTCATTGTTCTTTTAAAAACATTCTGAGCGTGCCAGGCTGATTGTTCTGTATCCAAGTCTATAACAAACATCTCTCTTTCTCTGTGGCTTTTAATACTACTAGCATATTGAGTTGAATTACCACCTATGTATGAAGCCATAATCAAACTCTTTAAGAAAGTCTTTTTAGATTTAGATGCACCAACTATACAAGAGAAGTTCCCATAAGTTCCAAATGGTACAGGAAATTGTCTCCCATTGTAACTATGTGTTCCCATACTAACTGCAACTGGAGGGTGTTCAATCTTCTTTTTTACATCTACAAAAGCACTCTCATAAATGTTATGGAAGTTTACTCTTATCTTTTCATAGGTTTCTACCGAAGAAGGTGAGTAGTTATCAAACCTCTCATCATCTGTAAATGATTTGGTATTAAACAAATGCGACTTTCTATACGCACTCTCTACACAAGCTTTTATTTCTTCCTCATCAAAACCTTGATGTGCAAACTGCATACACACTCTCTTGGCTTCCATTTCAGAGATACCAAACTCATTGAGTGCCATAGATAAGATGTAAACATTTCTGTTTCTCTCACCCTCAACCATTCCATACTTATCTTCCCACCACTTTAAAAGACCCTTAACAACTCTATCATCATCTTGTATTGCGATATGCGATACGATTGTCTTTTGTACGTATTCCTTTGGTTTTGCTTTAGTAGAGAATACATCACTATCTTTATTGATATATATCATAAAGTCTGAGGACATATAACATATCCTACTCTCATTCACACAACTCTCATCAAAGTGTTTTGAGTTGTAATGTTCTTTAAGACCATTGAAGTAAGCTCTATGATTATCTGCATCATTTGGTATCTTAACAATTACTTTAAGGCCATCACCACTAGGAGATATAAACACAGAGTAAGTATAGCTACTTTCTTGTATGTAGTCTCTATAGTCATCTAGTTGTTGCTCATCTTCAAAACCATCAAAGTCCAAACATATAAAACCACTATGCTGAACTAAAGCATTGTCTGCTCTACTACTAAACTCTCCAGAGAATAAAACACAAGGCAACTTCTTTTTAAGAATATTCCTACTACTCTTGTCTTTCTCTGCTCTAATCTTATCCACCAACTCTTTACATACTTCCTCTTGTATCTTTTGTAGGACATAATCTATGTCTACATACTTTGGGTTGTTTAAAGAGAAGAGGTCTTTGAATACCGTTACTTTACTCATATCTTATCTTTCTATTGGTTTTAAATATCCACCCTCAACACCTAACCTAACCTTATTTTCTTTCCATCTCTTTAATTGTTCAGGTGATAGTAGTGATTGTTGTTCTGTAGTTAGTTCTCTTGAAAACCAATCATCAGGTAGTTTAGATTGTCTTGTGGTTGCATTAGCATACTTCTCTATCTTATCAGCTCTTGATATAAACTCAGGAGTTAAGTATTTAGGATTCTCAATATGGTATGGATCTCTACTACAATTTATAATAGCTTTGAATATATCTTCCTTTGTATACCCCTCTTTTAATCTTGCGTTAAATTGTGCTTTAGTTTTAGGATTTATTAACCTCAAGTTTTTACCTGTGGTTTTATTAAAGAATACCAGTAATGCATCAAAGTCAATCGCATTGGTTTTATCAAAACCTACAATGATATTGTTATCTATATTATTAATACTTGTATTATTATCTTTAATCGTATGTTGATACCCCTTTAATCCTGTGTTGATACCTAAAAATCCTGTGTTGATACATCTAATCTCTCTTTTTAGTATTTCTTTAGATCCTTCTTTGTATATATATCCAAGAGTTATAAACCCATTCTTACTTAGATTTCTTATCCATTTAGATATTGCTTGTGGTGTTACTTTATATAATTCAGAGAAGTAATTGTTACTTGCCCAGCAAACTCCTGAAGAATGTGTTAAAGAAGTAATTTCTGCATATAGCAGTTTTTCATTAGCATTTATTAGTTCTGAATACCTAACATCAGCAGTAATGATTGAATAGTAACTTGGTTTTTCCATAATAAAAAATCCCCTAAATTCGGCAGTAGTGTGGAATGTGCCTCCTTTAAAGGATTATTTATATGTTGGTTATTTACAATTAATTGCATTCCACGTCAATTAATCTTTGCAAAGATATGAATTTATTTTTGACAAATTTAATGTAATTATTTTAATATACAAGCGAATTTTAATAAAAAATAAAACCACCCTATATTTCAAGAGTGGTTTGTAGTAGTTGT
>Ga0209188_1001452_pt1 | contig 18978 bp, 13 predicted proteins | sample C_130625_EF_Meta_FD_187307 | JGI IMG/M metagenome (GOLD analysis project Ga0209188, IMG submission 187307) | Freshwater microbial communities from Lake Croche, Canada to study carbon cycling - C_130625_EF_MetaG (SPAdes) (version 2) | ecosystem: Environmental > Aquatic > Freshwater > Lake... | reverse complement strand
GGTCGCTCTTCCGCGGGCCAGCCGAGCCGTCGAGGGATTCGGTCGAGGTCGGCGTCGCGGCAGCGCCATCACCGCCATCGGCGGCCGCGGCCCCAGAAGCCGCGCCGCCAGAAGCCGCGCCGCCAGAAGCCGCGCCGCCAGCGGCCGCGGGGACGGGGGTGCGATGGAAGGCGATCGAGCGGTCGATCGGCAGATCCTCGTAGACCACCGCCTTGCCATCTCGCGGCTGGGCGAGGGCTTTGAGATCGGCAGCATCGGGGACCGAGATGTTCGACACTTTGAAAACGTTCTTGTCGACGGCATCGACCCGGTAGGCCCCCAGGAAACGCCCCCCCTGCTCGATCGGCGTCGCGTCGAAGACGTAGAGTTCGGCGCCCGGATTGATCGTGGAGTTTTCCAGGCCCGTGATCGTGATCGTGCCGGGGCGACCCTCCGCGGGGGGCACGAAGTCGGCGTCGTCCCAGTGGCGTCCCCGCCACGTGTTGATCCTGTCGCGGACGCGTGTCCAACGATCACGATCGTCCTCGAGTTTCGAAAGTGGCTTCGAGGCCGGATCGGGCCGGAGATTGTCGGCGGCCGGTACGAGGGCGTCCCGTTCGCGGGCGATGGCGGCCTGATAGGAAGCGACGATCTTCCGCCACTCCCGCTCGCGCTGACCGAGCATGCCGACGAGGAAGAACGCCCCCACCGACGTGAGAAGGACGAGCCAGGCGGCGACGATCGTCCCCCAACTCCAGCCCTTGTGACCGATCCCGAGGGCGATCGCGCCGACGAGGAACAGGAGTCCGAGGACGATGAGGGGAATCAGCGGCATGCGGCACCAGTCGCTCGGGCCCATGGAGGGGGGGCCAGGCCGGCGGCCGTCCTGAGCGTCGCGCCCAGAACGTGAAGCGGGACTGGAGTATATCCCCTCCCCTCTTCCCTCCGTGGTCTGTTTCGTTCCCCCGCTGCGGGTTTCTTGACACAAACGCCGGTCCGCGTCGCAGCCGGTCGACCCGGCGTCGACGCGCGTCGCCCGGTGGCGACAGATCCGGGGGCTTTTTCCCGGTGGCCGGCCCGGTGGAAGGGGCGTTTTTCTCGGGAAAAAGCCAGGTCTGAGTTCCCGTAGGCCATCCGGCATCCCGGATGCACGGAAAGAGCGGAAGACCTTGCCTGACCCGTGCACCTTGCCCGAGAGGAATCCGATGCGCCGTTCCCCCGACCTGACCGCCGCTCCTCCCCGCCGCCCGGCCGCGAAGCCCGTCGCGCCCCGGAAGATCGGGGCGATCGACGATCCAGTCCGCCTCTACCTCCTCCAGATGGGCGGGATCCCTCTCCTCACCCGGGACACCGAGGTCTCGTCGGCCCAGCGGATCGAGTGGTGGCGCCGGAAGTTCCGCGACACGCTCCTCGGCAACGACCTGATCCTTGCCGGTGCCATCCAACTGCTCGAGAAAATCCAGGCCGGCCGGGTGCGTCTCGATCGGACGATCGAGGTCTCCGTGACCAACACGCGCGAGAAGAAGCGGGCGCTGCGACGCCTCGGCCCGAATCTCGTCACGCTCCGTCGCATCGAGGAGGAGAAAAAGAAGCTCTTCCGGGTGGCGATGTCGAAGCGGACGCCGATGGAGATCCGCCGCGCGGCGTGGCGCCGGCTGGTGCGGCTCCGCGGCAAGGCCGTGCGGCTGGTGGAGGAGATGAACCTCCGCATCCAGAAGCTCATGCCTCTGGTTCGCGAACTGCGGGCCGCCGGTCGGCGGATCGACGAGGCGACCGCGGAGATGGCAGGCCCGATGGGGCGTGATCCGCAGGTGCGCGTTGAGCTCCAGCGGCAGTGCCGCGGCCTCCTCCTCGCCGCCCGCGAGAGTCGCGTGACCCTCCGGAAGCGGCTGGCTCGGCTCGAAGATCTCCAGGGGAAGTACGACGCGGCGAAGCGCGATCTCGCCGCCGGCAACCTCCGCCTCGTGGTGTCGATCGCCAAGCGCTACCGCAACCGCGGCTTGTCGTTTCTCGATCTCATCCAGGAGGGCAATTCGGGCCTGATGCGCGCCGTCGACAAGTTCGAGCACGCCCGGGGCTTCAAGTTCTCCACCTACGCGACCTGGTGGATCCGTCAGGCGATCACCCGTGCCATCGCCGACCAGAGCCGGACGATCCGCGTGCCGGTCCACATGATCGACACGATGACGAAGCTGCGGAACATCGCCCGTGAATACCGGCAGCAGCACGGTCGCGAGGCGACGGTGGCCGAACTGGCCGAACGCGCCGGCATGACGGTCGAGGAGGCGACGTGCGTGTGGCGGATGTCACGCCAACCGCTGTCGCTCGATCAGCCTGTCGGCGATGGGGACGAGGCGGGGTACGGCGACTTTCTCAAGGACCAGCGCGAGGAGGATCCGCTCCGCGGGATCCACCAGCAGTCGCTCAAGGACTCGATCCGGACGGCGCTCGATGGGCTTTCCTACCGGGAACGCGAAATCATTCGCCTCCGGTTCGGCCTTGCCGACGGCTATGCCTATACGCTCGAGGAGGTCGGCACGATCTTCAGTGTCACCCGGGAGCGCGTCCGGCAAATCGAGGCCAAGGCGGTCGAAAAGCTCCGTCAGCCGGGCTTCAACCACCAGCTGGCCGGTTTTGTCGCGGACGGGCAGCTCGAGCGAATCGGGCTCCTTCCCCCCGGTCGTGCCACCGGGAGGGGGGAGTCGGTCCGGCCGATCAGCCGGGATCCGCTCCCGCCGCAGGTCGGCTTGCCCTTTGGCCGTGACGCCTTGACTGCCGAGTTCGCTGCCTGCGAGATGGAGACCGCCTGCCACTGACAGCGGCCGCAGGCCCCGTTCATGCAACCCTCCGGCCAGCGGCCGTTGGGTGGTTCGCGGCGGGCCGGCTGGGTGGGGCGCACCACCCAGCCGGCTGCCTGTCGAAAAAATCCGTCGGGCTGACGCTCAGGCCTTCGCCTCGTCGAGCGCCTGCTGGAGGCGGGGCTTCTGCTGCACTCCCATGAACTGCTGAACGAGTTTCCCCCCCTTGAAGATCATCAGGGCGGGGATGCTCGAGACGTTGTAGGCCATGGCTGTCTCGCCATTCTCGTCGACGTTCACCTTGCCGATCTTGAACGTCCCCAAGTTCTCCTTGGCGAGCTCCTCGATCGTGGGGCCGATCATCCGGCAGGGGCCGCACCACGGGGCCCAGAAATCGACCAGCACCGGCACGTCCGAATCGAGCACTTCGCGCTGGAAGTTCTCGTCGGTGAACTCAAGGGCATGTCCTGCCATCGCAAACGGCTCCTTCATTTCGGCGGGGACTGACGTCATGATGTTCTCTCGGCCACGCAAGGCCCCGAGACACCTTCCCCGCAGTATACAGGCCCCCCACAGGGGACAATGTCTTGGTCGCATCCGATCGAAACCCGGGCCATCGGATCTCGCTCCAGGGGGCATGGGAGCCCTCGGGAGCCGCAACGCACGCCTGGGCCCGTTCGTTCGGTCGCCCTGTCGATCTCCCGGCCGGGGAACGCGTCGAGCTCGTCATCGTCGCCCCATGGCTGATCCTGGAGTCGGTGACCCTCAATGGCCGATCGGTTTCCTGGCGGCGCGAATCGGCCGACGCGGCGGGGATGATTCTCGCTCGACAGGATGTCACGGCGGAGCTGGCCGCGAGAAACGAACTCCGGCTCCACGCCGATCTCGGGGAGGTCGAAGCGGAAGCGACGAGCCGTCGTCGCGGCCCACTCCCTGACACCGTGGCGAGGGTGTGGCTCGAGATCCACGAGGCGTTCCCTGCGGATCATCCTGGATCACAGGCTTGACCGCTGGCCGGGCGATCGGTACGACACGGCTCGAGAGCCGATCGCCTTGGGGCCGCGGGACGATTCCCCGGCCGGCGTTCGAGCTTGACCGCAGCAGGAGTTTCCCTGATGTCCGTGATCCGAGTCGGTTCCAACAGCAAGTACGCCGACGGGTGGAGCAACGTCTTCGGCAGCTCCAAGGCCTCCGCCGGGAAATCTGCCACGAAGGCCTCCAAGAAGTCCGCCAAGAAGGGGACAAAAAAAGCGGTCAAGAAAAAGGCTGCCGCCGGCAAGAAGAAGCGCTGAAGGTTGCCGGCCTTCGGCTAGGATCGATGCCCGAAGGCGTTTCGGCTTTGCGACGGTTCCCCGCCGGCGAGAGACCGGCGGGGCTTGGGAAAGACGGATCCGGCCGGCCCCGCCTGACGGATCAACGACGGATCAGCCGCCGGCCGGTCTTCCCAGGGCCCGCGCTCGCTCGGCGGCCGCGACGACCGCGTCGATCAGCGCGCTGCGGACGGCACGCTGTTCGAGGACGGCCAGTCCGGCAATCGTCGTTCCCCCGGGGCTGGCAACGCGGTCCTTGATTTGGGCCGGATGCTCGCCGGTCTGTTCGATGAGCGCTGCGGTGCCGGCGACGGTCTGAACGGCGAGAGCCTGAGCCAAGCCGCGCGGTAGCCCCGCTTTCACACCGCCGTCCGCCAAGGCTTCGGTGAGCAGGGCAACGAATCCAGGGCCGGATCCCGACAGTCCGGTGACGGCATCGAGGAGGTGTTCGTCGACGTCGTGCACGCTCCCCACTGCGGTGAGGAGAGCCGTGGTGCTTGCGGCGGCCGATGCCGACACCTCGGGCGATCGGCAGATGACCGACACTCCCTTCCCCACCAGGCAGGGCGTGTTGGGCATCACCCGGATGATCCGCGCGGTGCCGAACCATTCGGCGAGCGTCGCGACCGGGACGCCGGCCACGATCGAGACGACGGTGGCCCTCGAATCGATGGCGGCGGCGCATTCACGGGCCGCTCCGGCGGCCTGCTGTGGCTTGACGGCGAGGAAGACGAGGGCCGCCCCCTTCACCGCCTCGGCCGAGGATGACGCCAAACGGATCCCCGGCACCCGCTGGCTGAGCCGCGCGCAGGCGGCAGGCACCGGATCATGAACGGTGATCGCCGAGGCCGTGACCAGACCGGCGCGGCAGAATCCCTCCGCCAGCGCCAGGGCCATCTGTCCGCCCCCCACCATCGCGATCGGGCCAATCGGCGAATGTTTTTCAGTCGGGAGGCTCATCGGCTTTCCTCCACAGTCCCGGCCGGCGGCACGGCGGGGAGATCGCGATCGATCGCGTCGAGATCAGGGCGCGACACCCACAGTTGGCTGGCCGAGCGTTCCCCATCCCGGCTGGCGGTCCACATCAGGAGCGTGCCGTCGGGGGAGAAGGCCGGGAGGACGTCGGCGCCGACGTGGTCGGTGATCCGCAGCGGAGCCCCGGTCCGGAACGTTCCCGTGGCGGGATCGGCTTCGTACCGGGCCACCCACAGGTCGTAGTTGGGACGCTGGGTGGGGTCGCTGTGATCGGCCCCGGTCCAGATCAGCCACGGCTTCGTCGGATGCCAGTATGGAGCCCAGTGGACCCCCTTGCCGGCGGTGATCGCCGTGTCGCTGCTGCCATCCGCTTTCATGACATGAATCTGGAGCATGTCCTTCTCGACGCGGTCGGAACGGTAGCAGATCCAGGCTCCGTCCGGCGAGAAGAATGGCCCGCCATCGTAGCCCGGTGCGTTCGTCAACTGTCGGACGTTGCTCCCATCGGAGTCCGCGACATAGATGTCGGCATCGCCGTCGCGGTCGCTGACAAACAGCAGACTCATCCCGTCGGGCGACCAGGAACACTCGGCGTCATAGCCGGGGCTGTCGGTGAGCTGCTGGAGGTCCGAGCCGTCGAGGCGCGACGTGAACAGATCCATGTGGGGATCGAAGTCCCACTGGTAGCGTCGGCGTCGCCCCGTGCGGGCGTCCTCCTCGGCTTGGGCTTTGGCGTCGGCCTCGGTCTTGTCGATCGCCGGATCGGGGTGGCTCGAGGCGAAGAGGAGCCGCGTGCCATCGGGCGAAAACCAACTGCACGTCGTCCGCCCGCGGCCCGGGCTGACCCGCGTGGCAGCGGTCGGTCGCAGTGCGGCGGCGTCGAAGGGCTGCACGTAGATCTGGTAAAACGGATAGCCGGCCGGCACCCCCTGGTAGCAGATGTGGCGGCCGTCCGGGGCGAAGTATCCCTCCCCCGCTTTGGTGAGCCCGTCGGTGACCTTGACCGGCGGGGAGAGATAGCCGGACTCGAGCGCCGAACCGGCCGGCGACGAGTTCACCGCCGGTCGTGGCGCCTCCTCGGCCGCAAACGCAGTGAAGGAGCCTGCCATGGGGCTTGCAATGGCCACCACGACGGCTGCACAACGGGTTAGAAGCCGATGCAGAACGCTACGGTTGAAGGTTTTTCTCATGGGCAGCAGTATACGTTCGGAAAGCCATTCACGCTCCCTGGGAGAACGATGATGAAGATCTACACGAAGACCGGCGATGCTGGCGAAACCGGCCTGTTCGGAGGCCCCCGGGTACGGAAGGACCACCTCCGGATCGAGGCCTTCGGCACCGTGGACGAACTCAACAGCCACCTCGGTGTCGTCCGCACCCTTCCCGGAAGCGGGGCGATCGACGACTTCCTGCGGCGGATCCAGTGCGATTTGTTCGAACTCGGGGCCCAACTCGCCACGCCGGGGGATGCCGCCGAGCGGATCACCGCGGCCCACGTCGAGACCCTCGAGGAGGCGATCGACCGGCACGAAGTCGACCTTCCCGCGCTTTCGAACTTCATCCTCCCCACCGGGACGCCGCTGGCCGCGGCGATGCATGTCGCCCGCACCGTCTGCCGTCGAGCCGAGCGACGGATCGTGAAACTCAACGCCTCCCCTGACGCCCGGATCCCGGTCAACGCGATTGAATACCTCAACCGCCTCGGGGATCTCCTCTTCGTCCTCGCTCGGCACGCCAACCACCAGGAACGGGTCGCGGATGACCCCTGGCATCCGAGTCGGCCGTGAGCGTCCCGCCGATGGGTTCGGGAGAGGACCGCTCGGGGCTGGTCGACTTGGCGGTGAGCGTCGGGGGATTCTCACCCACCGTCCTCCGCGGGCGGGAGGCGCTTGCGGGCCTTCGCCTCAGGCTGGTGGCGGAGCGTGCCGCCGGCACACCGCCGCGCTCGATCGCCCGGATCGCCTCGGACCTCACCGACGGGTTGGTGCTCGACGTCTGGCATTCGGTACTCGACGATCTCCGGGCCGGGGCCGATCCGAAGGGGAGCGTGGTCGGCCGGCTCGTCCTCGTGGCCCACGGTGGCTACGGGCGGAGGTGTCTGGCCCCCTTCTCCGACATCGATCTGATGCTCCTCCATCCCGCCTCGACCGTCTCGACCGATCCGGTCGTGGCGGCCGCGGCGCGTCGCCTGCTCCAGGATCTCTTTGACATCGGCTTGGAGGTGGGGCAGAGCGTGCGGACGGTGGCAGAGGCGACCCGCTTGGCCCGGACCGACGCCACGGTGTTCAGCACCCTCATCGAAGCCCGCCTCCTCGACGGGCCCTCCGGCGCCGGGGAGCCGTTCGACAAGCTCTCCCGCGATCTGGCCGCGCTCGCCGGTCGGGCGCCGGAGCGGCTGGCAGCCAAGCTCTGCGAGGCACGGGGGAAAGAGGCCGCCCGGTACGGAGAGTCGGCGGCGTTGCTCGAGCCGAATGTGAAGCGATCGCCGGGGGGGCTGCGCGATCTCCAACTCGTCCACTGGCTCGGGTATGTCGCCCATGGCACCATCGACGACGCGGCGCTCGTCGCTGCCGGCATGCTTTCCCCCCGCGACGTCGCAGCGCTTGATGCCGCGCTCGACTACCTCATCGGTATCCGCATCGATCTCCATCTCGCTGCCGGCCGGGCGGCCGACGATCTCACGCGTCAGGAGCAGCAGCGCCTCGCGGAAACGCGGGGACTGGCTCCCCCGCCGGGTCTCCTCCCGGTCGAGGTGTTCATGCGGGAGTATTTCCGACATACCCGCGACGTGGTTCGGATCGTGGAGAACCTCAAGGCCCGGGCCGTCCGACGGCCGCGGCGGGTGTCCTGGGTGAGCGGAATCCTCGGGCAGCGGGTTGAGGATCGCTACCTCGTTGGGCCGACGACGGTCGCCGTCCTGCCGGCCCGGCGCGCCGAGGTGGCTGCGAGTTTGGCGGCGATCCTCCGCCTCCTCGAACTCTCCCAGACGTATGGCTGGCCGATCGACAGTGACACCTGGGATACGATCCGGGTTGCAGTCGGGGAGTCTGCCGATGCCGGGGGCACGGTCGCTTCGGCGCTCCCAGCCGATGTTTGTGCGGGGTTTCTGGCGCTGTTCGACCGGCCCGAGCGGCTCGGGGCCTCCCTCCGCCGGCTCCACGACATCGGTTTGCTGGAACGGATCATCCCGGAGTTCGCCCACGCCCGGGATCTCCTCCAATTCAACAACTACCACAAGTACACCGTCGACGAGCATTCGATCCGTGCGGTCGAGGCAGCGGTCGCCCACGGCGCCGCGAAGGGATGGATGGCGAACCTGTGGAGGCATCTGGGGCGGAGGCGTCTGCTCCTGCTGGCGCTGCTCATCCACGATCTCGGAAAGGGGTACGAGGAGGACCACAGCGAAGTCGGCCGGAGGATCGCCGAGGGAGTGGCATTCCGCCTCGGTCTTTCCGCCGAAGAGGGGGAGATCCTCGCCTTCCTCGTCCACCGTCATCTCGTCATGGCCCATCTCGCCTTCCGGCGCGACTCCAGCGACCCGGCGCTCGTCGTCCGCTTCGCCTGTGAGGTGGGGTCGCCCGAAGTACTCGCGATGCTCACGCTCCTCACCGCCGCCGACGTCACGGCGGTCGGGCCGGGGGTGTGGACGGACTGGAAATCGGATCTCCTCGCCGATCTCCACGCCCGGACCCTCGGTGTCCTCGATGGCGAGGGGCCGTCGCTCTCGGCCGGGCATCACCGGCGCGGGCTCGACGCGCTTTTGGAGGAATGGGAGCCCGATGACCCGGTCGTGCGGATCGGTCGGCAACTGCCGTCGGCGATGCTCCGCGACCTGCCCCCCCAGCAGATTCTCGAGGAGTTGGTGCAACTCGCCAGGCTCCCCGCCGACGGCATCTTCGTCGCCACCCGTTGGCAGCCCGACACCTCCACGGTGGCGGTCACGGTGGGCACCAGGGAGAGCGTGGCGCCGGGCGTTTTCCATCGGGTGACCGGGGCCCTGACGAGCCAGCGCCTCGAGATCCTTGCCGCCGGCATTCACACCCTCGACGACGGGATCGTGATCGATCACTTCACCGTGCTCGACCCCGATTTCACCGGTGCCCCGCCGCCTGATCGGTTTGTCGACATCGCCACCGCGATCCGCGCGGGGATCAAGGCCGACCGGGCTCCGACGTTTACTCCCCGCCTCAATCCCCTCGCCCCGCGCCCCAGTCCTGCGGTGGGCCATCCCGTTCGGGTCGCGATCGACAACGCCAGTTCGGATAGCTCGACGATCGTCGAGGTGTTCGCCACCGACGCCCCCGGCCTGCTCTACCGGATCGCCTCCACGCTGTTTGACGCCGGGCTTTCGGTCCGATCGGCAAAGGTCGGCACGTACCTCGACCAAGTGGTCGACGGATTCCACGTCACTGATCAGACGGGGGAAAAAGTCGCTGATGTCGAACGCCTCGAACGCGTTCGCAAGGCGCTGGAGTTGGCGGTGACCTCGGCCCCCGGTCGCTGACGCGTCCGGCGGCGCTGTTCATCGTGGGGACGCTGTTGGTCGCGGCTGTCAGCGGAACGGGGCGTCATTCGTAGGAGAAGATCCCCATTTCCCCGGCGTAGGCGCGCTGGGCGCGGCGGAGATCCATGACCAGCGAAGTCTCGGCGATGCTCATCGACTGGAAGATTTGCCCCGCCTTCTTGGTTCGCTGGGCCGGGGGCAGGACCGGGTTGCGGATCGTCTCCAGGAACGGCGTCTCGAAATCCGCGATCAGCTTCTGTCGCGCCGTGAAGATTCTCCGGTAACTGGAGACGAGGGACGTCGCTTCCGCCGTGTCGGGCACCTCCCAAGTCTGCGACTCCTCGAGCAGGCCGGCAATCGAGGCTTTGAGCTTGTCGAGCGCGGCCGCGACGTCGTCATTCGTGGCCGCCTCTCCCTCGTCGAGGCGGGCGGCGGCGATGTCCTCGAACTGCTTGAAGGCGATCGAATGCCGGCGGTTCGCCTTCGCGATCGATTCGAGGAGTTTCTTCGCCGCCGTCCGGCGCGGGGAGGCGCAGCCGCCAGTGCCGATCACGGCTGCCAGGCCCCCGGCCAATCCGGCCGTCAGCAGCGTCCGCCTGGAGAGCGGCGGGCCCTCGGACAGAGACACGGATCGAACGCTCGAACCGTCGTTGATCTTTGCATGCATGCGGGACTGCCTCGCGGGGACGGACAACCGGGATCTCTCCGAGGCGCTCAAATGTAGGTGTTGACGAGGTTCTCGAAGAGCTCCTGCCGGCCGCTGCCGCAGGGGGCCGAATCCCCCTTGGCGAGCATCTCCTTCTCGAGCGACTCGAAGCTCTCGCTTCCGGCATCGATCCGCCGCCCCAGCGGGCCCGACCAGCTCGCGTAACGCTCGTCGATGAGCTTCTGCAGGGCTCCATCGGCCCGCATCGCCGCGGCGATCTTCAGCCCCCGGGCGAAGGCATCCATGCCGCCGATGTGGGCGTGGAAGAGGTCGATGGGCTCGAAGCTTTCCCGACGCACCTTGGCGTCGAAGTTGACGCCGCCGGGGTTCAGACCGCCGTACTTGAGGATCGTGAGCATGATCCTCGTCGTCAGGTAGATGTCGGTGGGGAACTGGTCGGTATCCCAGCCGACGAGGGTGTCGCCGGTGTTGGCGTCGATCGAGCCGAGGTAGCCCTGCATGCCGGCGACCTCGAGTTCGTGCTGCATTTCGTGGCCGGCGAGCGTGGCGTGGTTGGTCTCGATGTTCATCTTGACGTACTTCTCCAGGCCGTACGTCTGGAGGAAGTTGATGCAGGTGGCGCAGTCGTAGTCGTACTGGTGCTTGGTGGGCTCGCGCGGCTTCGGTTCGAAGTAGAACTGTCCGGTGAAGCCGATCTTCTTGGCGTGTTCGACGGCCATGTGCATGAACTTGGCGAGGTGGTCGATCTCGCGCTTCATGTCGGTGTTCCACAGGCACTGATAGCCTTCACGGCCGCCCCAGAACGTGTAGCCCGCCCCGCCGAGGGCATGGGTCGTCTCGAGGGCCTTCTTCACCTGGGCTGCCGCGTAGGCGAAGACCTCGGCGTTGCAACTCGTGGCCGCGCCGTGGACGTAGCGGGGATGGGAGAAGAGATTGGCGGTGCCCCAGAGGAGCTTGATGCCGGTCCGCTCCTGATGGGCACGGAGGGCGGCGGCAACGGTGTCGAGGTTGGTGTGGCTCTCGGCGAGGTTCTTCCCCTCCGGTGCGACGTCACGGTCGTGGAAGCAGTAGAAGCCGACCCCGAGTTTCTCCATGAACTCGAACGCGACGTCGACCCGGGCGACCGCGGCGGCGAGGGAGTCGCCACCGATTTCCCACGGGCGGATCATCGTCGCGGCCCCAAACGGGTCGCTGCCGGTGCCACGGAAGGTGTGCCAGTACGAGACGGCGAAGCGGAAGTGGTCGCGCATCGGCTGCCCTTCGACGATCGCGTCGGCGTCGTAATGCCGGAAGGCGAGCATGTTCTTCGTGCCCGGGCCCTCGTAACGGATCGGGCTGATGCCCGGGAACGCCTCTTTCGCCGCCATGAATCGAATCTCCTCGGATACCGCGAGCCGCTAGCCGGCACGCAAAAGGGGAACGGTCCCGCTCCGCCGGGCGCCGTCTTGCGGGACGATGGTAGCGGCGCGGCAAAGGGCTTGTCAGCCCCAGCCTTCTGCCCAGCCGCCACTGGCTTCACGGGGCCTTGGACGGCGCGGGCGTGAAGCGGGCGAGCAGTCGTCTCCCCCAGTCGGGGAACCACTCGACAAGCCCGGCGAGCCAGGCCACTTTCCGGGGGACGACCAACTCGCTCGTCCGCCGCCGGCAGGCCTCGAGAACCTGCTCCGCGAGGCGGTCGGGATCGAGCCGCTTCAAGGGGGCGCCGCCGCCGGGGCGGTTGGCCTCGGCTGGCAGGCCGGCGGCGGCCACCTCGTCGGCGTAGCGATCAAACGTGGCGTCGTCGTCTGCGTCCTCGCGGCGGATCGGTCCGGGGGAAACCAGGAGCACGTGCGCCCCCTGGGGGGCCATCTCGAGGCGGACCGCGTCGACGTAGGCAGCCAGCGCCGACTTCGCCACCGCATACGGCCCCATGAGCGGCGTGACGAGCTTTCCGGCGAGGCTCCCGATGTAGACCATGTGGCCTCGGGCGCGGGCGACGTCCTCGGCAGCGGCCGTGGTGATCTCCACGGCCGTGCGGAGGTTGGCGTCGAGGAAGCCGGCAAGCTGTTCGGCCGAGGTGTCGAGGATCCGGGCCCGGCCCGATCGGCCGACGGTGAAGAAGAGGTCGTCGACCCCCCCGAACCGGTCGAGGGCCTCCCCCACGACGCGCCCCCCTTCCCCGGGACGGGCGAGATCGGCGGCGGTGCCGAGGCTTTTTTGTCCGGCCAGCGGCTCGGGCAGCCGCTCGAGCGCTCGACGAACGCCATCGGCCGACCGGCCCACGAGGAGCACGCTCGCCCCGGCCTCGAGGAGGTGGCGGGCGAGAACGAGCCCGAAGCCGCTCGTGCCCCCGGCGACGATCACGCGGCGGCCGTGCCAGGGCGATGTGTGGGGCCTGTTGGAGGGGGCGTTCATGAAGCGGATTGTAGTCAAGGACCGACGTTACTCCGCCCGCGGGTGAGTGGGAAATATCCACTTCAGGATCGGCTTTTGAGTGAGCATTCGATGAGATGGGATGGCGGGCCTTCCACTGCCGCTGTGATTCGATTCGCGCCCGCAGGCTCCCGCGGTACGCTGGGCGGCAATTCTGCCCCCCGCGCCCTGTCCTTTCCCACCTTCCGAGGGCTCCATGTCCGGCTCCTCTCCCGAGTCTTCCAAGGATTCCCGCTGGCCTCTCGACCGGGCCGCCCCGCTGCAGCGTCAACCCGATCCCGACCCCGATCTGGTGCGCACGAAGATCGTGGCCACCCTCGGGCCGGCCTCTCGTTCGGAAGAGGCGATCCGTGGCCTCGTCCAGGCGGGGGTCGACGTCTTTCGGCTGAACATGGCGCACGGGTCTCTTCCAGAGCATGCCGAGACGCTCGAGAGGATTCGTCGGATTTCGGACGAGCTCGTCCGCCCGGTGGGGGTGCTCGTCGATCTTGCCGGGCCGAAGATCCGCCTTGGCGAGCTTCCCGACGGCGCGGTCGACTGCGTCGAAGGGACTCGGATCCGCTTCGTCCGTGGGCCGGGGCCCGCCACGGCCGACGCCTTCACCACGACCTACGCGCCGCTCGTCGACGAACTCCGAGTCGGCGATCCGGTCATGCTCGCCGATGGCACGGTGAGTCTCGTCGTGGAGGAGCGACAGCCAGATGAAGTGATTTGCCGGGTCGTCCAAGAGGGGACGGTGCGCAGCAGGCAGGGGGTCAATCTCCCCGGCGTGAAGCTCTCGGTGGCCGCCATGAGTGCCGCGGATTGGGAGCATGCCGAGTGGGCTGCCGGAATGGGGGCCGACTTCGTCAGCCTGTCGTTCGTGCGGTCGCCGGTCGAGGTCCGCCTCCTCAAGGAACTGCTCCGGACGCGGGGCTCGGTTGCCCGCGTTGTCGCCAAGATCGAGAAGCGCGAGGCAGTCGACGCCATGGAGGCGATCGTCGAGGCGGCCGACGTCGTGATGGTGGCGCGCGGCGATCTCGGCGTGGAGATCGACGTCGCCACGATGCCGATGGTGCAGAAGCGGATCATCCGCACCTGCCAGCGCTATCAAAAGCCGGTGATCGTCGCCACGCAGATGCTCGACAGCATGCAGCATTCCCGCCGGCCGACGCGGGCCGAGGCCACCGACGTCGCCAACGCGATCCTCGACGGCGCCGATGCCTGCATGCTCTCCGGGGAGACGGCGATCGGCGACCATCCGAGCCTCGTCGTGGAGATGATGCGACGAATCGCCCGCGCCACCGAGTCGCAGTATCTCGCCGATCGGAGGCTTTCGCTCGAGGAACGGCAGCGGGCCCCGTGGCTGGCGGCGGCCGCGGAAGTCGGCCCGCCGGAGGTACTCGCCGAGGGGCTCCACCCGATCACGCAGGCCGTGGTCGATGGTGCGGGGCGAATTGCCGTCGACGTCGGGGCGCGGCTTGTCGTGGTCGCCAGTCGCACCGGCTTGACAGCGATTTCCAGGTCGAAACGGCGCGGGGCGGTCCCCACCGTGGGGGTGAGCGATAACGTCGCCACGCTCCGGCAGATGGCCCTCTATTGGGGAGTGACGCCGCTGGCGGGGACCGTCTCCACCGATGTCGAGGCGCTCCTCGGCCATGTCACGAGTTGGGGGCTCGGCGCCGGTCGATTGCGAACAGGGGACAGGATTGTGCTCGTGGCCGGTGTCGGCTTCGGGACGGGAGGCCATAATATGGCGCTGGTCAAGGAAGTCTGACCGTTTCCCCGGCTCACGGCCGGGGGAGAAAATGCCGATGGTGTTTTCTCGGGAGCAAGCTTCCCGGCGGCCAATCAACGTTTCGATCGAGGAGCATTCGTGAGCGGAAAGCGAACCAAGTGTGTGCTGGCGTATTCGGGGGGGCTCGACACCTCCGTGATCCTCGGCTGGCTCATCGAGCGCGGCTATGACGTGATCGCCGTCTACGTCGACCTCGGTCAGCCCTGCGAGGACCGGGCGGCGACGCTCGAGAAAGCCCGCACCTGCGGCGCCATCCACGCCGAGATCGTCGACGTCCGCGAGGAACTCTGTCGTGACTTCGCCTTTCCGGTCCTTCAGTGGCAGGCCCGCTACGAGGGGACCTACCTGCTCGGCACGTCAATCGCCCGGCCACTGATCTCGAAGGTGATCGTCGACATCGCCCACCGCGAGGGGGCCTCGGTGTTCGCCCATGGTGCCACCGGCAAGGGGAACGACCAGTGCCGCTTCCAACTCGCCGCCGAGGCGCTCGATCCGAAGATCGCCGTCCTCGCGCCGTGGCGGATCCGCGAGTTCCGCGAGCGTTTCCCCGGCCGCACCGAGCTCATCGATTTCTGTGACGAGCGCAACATCCCGGTGAAGGCCTCGAAGGGGAAGCCCTACAGCTCCGATGAGAACTGCCTTCACACCAGCTACGAAGCCGGCCTCCTCGAGGAGATGACGACCGACGGCTTCGAATTGGTCGAGTTCGGGATGACGGTCTCGCCTCAAGCTGCCCCCGAGAAGCCGGAGCTGGTGCGGATCGACTTCGAGTCGGGGATTCCGACGAAGGTCAACGGCAAGGCACTTGCCCCCCACGAGATCGTCCTCGAACTCAACGCAATAGGCGGCCGCAACGGCGTCGGCCGGTCTGACATCGTCGAGAACCGGTTTGTGGGCATGAAGAGCCGCGGCGTCTATGAGGCGCCGGGGATGACGCTCCTCTACGAGGCCCACCGGCTCGTCGAACAGCTCACCCTCGACCGCGACCTCGTCCACCTCCGCGACCGGATCGCGCCGGAGGTGGCGGAGATGGTCTATTACGGCTTCTGGTACTGCGCGAAGATGGACGCCCTCTCGGCGTTCATCCGAGAGGCCCAAAAGCCGGTCACCGGCACCGTCGAGCTCAACCTCTACAAGGGGAACATGCTCGTGAAGAGCCGGACGAGCCCCAACAGCCTCTACGACGCGGCGATCGCGTCGATGGAGGGGGGCGGTTCCTACGACCAGACCGATGCCGAGGGCTTCCTGCGGATCATGGGGCTCCCGGGGCGCGTTCAGGGGGCGGTGCGGCCACGCGGCTGACGGCCCGCTCCGCTGCCGCGGGCTCGATGGGCTGCAAGGCGACTTCGAGGGGGAAAGTATCTCCGCTCGTCGAGCCCACCGCTGCCGGGACGGCGACCGCCGCGGTGGAGCCGAGGCACGGCGTGAAACAAGCGACCCGCCAGGACCGTCCAGATGCGGTCCTGGCGGTGCCGCTGACCGTGCCGTCGGGGTTCATGGCAATGACGACGTCAGCGAGCGTCGGCCCACCTCCACCGATCCCCGTGCCGAGGCACTTGAGGCAAGCCTCCTTGCAAGTCCAGAGCCGGTAGAAGACTTCCGTCGCTCTTTCATCGGGGAGTGACTGTAAAAAACCCGCCTCCTCCGGCGCGAAGTGGTCGGCGATCCGGCGAAGATCGGCAAGTGATCGCCTGTCGGTGTCGATCCGTTCGAGATCGACGCCGAGTGCCGGGCCATCGGGGGCAGCCGGGCCGGTGACGGCCCGCGCGTCCTCCGTGGAAAGAAATGCATAGAGCGCGAGGCTACCGCTCCGCGCCAGATTGAAGCCCGGCGTGCCATCCGCGGCGGCAACTCCTGCGCGGTGGAGATCGACTGCGGCAAGCATCGGCTTGCCGGCCGGGCCGGGGGCGAGCGGCACGCGCGAGGCTTCGATCCCGAGTCGCTCCCCGAGGAGGCGGCGAAGGAGTCCACGGCGAACGATGAACCTGTCGCGATCGACAGCGTGGCGAAATCGTTGCGCCCGCGCCTGCTCGTCGGCGGAGAGCGTCGCAGCGAAGACGGCCGGTTCCCAAGCGTCGCAGTCGGCGATGTGGAGAGAGATGGGGGGCATCGTGGGCGCGGGGGATTGATTGACGGAGTCGTCGGCCGTTCGGCGTCGCGAGTGGTGGAAATGGAGTGACTTGATTGTCACAATAACCTCTTTCACGAATTGTCAGTCGGGCACCGACGCCGCCTTCTTCATGCTGACGCCCCACCGACAGGCCGAGATACCCACCCGAGCGTCGATCGCGGCCGAGGGGTGCATCGGGCGTCAGCGCGCCCGGCCCTACGCCGGATCGATCGACTATTTTCAGTCTGCCGATTCGCTTCCGGCGGTTGTCGGGGTGTGGAAGCGCTGGTGCACCGGTGGGGTCACCGTGCATCAGATCCCGGGAGGGCATCACGAGGTCATCCTCGGAGCGAACGCGTCCGCCGTCGCCAACATCTTCCGCGGCATCCGCGCGGATCGCGCTCCGCAGGGCGGTTGCCCGGCCGAGTCCGCTGATCGGAGACAGGCATGAACATGGCGGCGATCCTGTGCGGGGTCGAGGCCCGTAGGTCGGCCTCCTATCTCGTTCTGCTTGCCGCGATCGGTGGCGTTTCGGTCGCCGGGAGTGGGCAGGCAGTCGGCGGTCCTCGGATGGTGGTCGGATTTCTCCTCGGGGGGATGTTGGCGGTGGCCGCGCTTGGAGCCCCGATCCCCGCGCCGGCCGGCCATCTCGGCGGTTCCGCGGCAGCCATGGCTGCCGTCCTTGCCAGGATCTGCTGGCCGGTGATCGGAGGATGCGTTGGAGCCTTGGCCAGCCCCGCGGGGCCATCCGGCCCCACGCTTGTGGGATTTCTCCCGCTTGTGGGATTTCTTTGGGGAGTCGGCTTCGCGGCCGCACTCGTCGTGTTCCTCGAGCGCCGGTTGTCCAGCCGGGCGGATGTGGCGAGCGGGGCGCTGGTGATCACCGCAGGAGTGGGACTGGCGGCGGCGGCAGCGTGGCATCGATTTGCAGACAACTCCCTGGCGGGGAGCGTTGCCGTGCTGGGCGCTGTGCTCGTGACGATCAGCGCCGCGGTGGTCGTGGCCCGCATGCCCCTCGCTGCCCGGAAGCCGCGCGGGACTGGTCGCCTGATCGCCTCGGGTGAACCGGCGCGGGGCAGGCTCGACCTCGTGGGTATGGCGGCCGCCCTGACGGGGATGGTCGTCTGCCTGTTCCTTGCCCCCGAGTCGGCCGCCGCCAATCGAATCGTGGCGGTCGCCTGCTTCGTGGCGCTTGCCGTTCCCGAGGCGACGATCACGCCTGTCTCGCTCGGGCGGGGGTGGAGTCGGTTGCTGGAATCGGTGCCGCTTCGGCCCGTGGGCGGGGGGAAGCGAATCGGCATGATTGATCTCGTCGCCGAGTCTGTCGGCTTTCACGCCCTCCTGCTTGGCTGGCCCTCCCTGGTCGCGCTGGCCCTCCTCACCGGTGATCGCGAGCGATCGGCCGGGGCCATGGCTACGGTCGCCCTCCTGGCGGGCACCGCGGCGATCACCTGGGGAGTGGCGTCACTCGGCCGCCGGCACACCGACGGAGGCACCGCCCTGGCGGCGGTGATCGCCGTCCTCGTCGTGGTTTGGATGGTCGTGGTGACCTACCCGCTGGCCTGAGCGAAGGACGATCTTGCCGGGCTTGCGCACCTTTCCCGGCCGGTTGGCGAAGGGAGTGTGTCCGCCGTGATCGGGTCCAGATTCGGCCCGCACCGGAACGATAAGGAAGGGGAGCGCACCAACCGTCGCGCCCCTGCGGTGCCTTCAAGGAGGAGTTCTCGTGCACGGTAGCTTGTTGGCCGGTCGTCGACGGAGGGGATCGAACCTCCCTGGAGTTCTAGGTCGCGCGGCTGTCTGGATGGTGGCCGTCGCCTCCGTCAGCCCGGCCCTCCCGGTGGAGGCCGCCGGGTTCGCCCCGAGCGAGACGGTCTTCCCGGCGACCACGCGGGTCTGGGTCAGCACCCCGGACCCCCGAAGGCTCCAGGAAAGCTTCGACAACACCGACTACGGGCAACTGCTCAGGGACCCGCAGATGCGTCCCTTCGTCGAGGGCGTCCGGGATCAGGCCCGCAAGGCCGGCCGGCAGCGGTTGGGGAAGCTCGGGCTTTCGTTCGAGGATCTCTCCAGCGTTCCGGGGGGCGAGGTAGCCCTCGGTGTCATCGAGCCGGCCGCCGGCAAGCTGGCCACCGTGATCCTCGTCGACACCACCGGTCACGGTGACGAGGCGACTCGACTGGTCGAGACGGTCGGCGAACGCCTCGCCGAACGGAAGGCGACAAAGAAGACCTCGACGTCGGGCGACGGCACGACGATGACGGTTTACGACGTGCCGCAGGAGCCGGGGGCCGCGCTTCCCACGCGCGTCGCCATCGTTCTTCGTCCTGATGCGCTCGTCGTCGGCGACGATCCCGCCGTCGTCATGCAGACCGCGTCGTCGCTTTCGGGCCGGGCCGACGGACTCGCCACGGTCGCGTCCTACAAGGCGGTGTGCGACCGGTGC
>Ga0209188_1001448_pt1 | contig 19022 bp, 26 predicted proteins | sample C_130625_EF_Meta_FD_187307 | JGI IMG/M metagenome (GOLD analysis project Ga0209188, IMG submission 187307) | Freshwater microbial communities from Lake Croche, Canada to study carbon cycling - C_130625_EF_MetaG (SPAdes) (version 2) | ecosystem: Environmental > Aquatic > Freshwater > Lake... | reverse complement strand
ATTGAATAAAGCATACTCAATCCTTGACAATTTATCTTCAATTGATTCGGTGTGTTTTTTGATTGTATGTTTGGCAATCAAACTTATTCCACCAAGCAAGGCCACTCCAACGAAAAAATAGGAATAGACAATCGTTGCAATATCTGAACTCATTTGCTGATGATCAACACATTCATGAGTGAGGTTCCTGTTGAAGTAATTCCATAAACGGCGTTTTCGTGATTTTGCAAGATAGTTTTGTCACCACTGTCCATGCGATAACCAGTTGATGAAGTCACATTTGAATCGCCAAGAAAAATGGTTCCTGAAGATGAATGAAAATGAATTTCTTCAGCTGCATAGTCTGCTGCAACCAACAAGGTTGGCGAAGTTGTGACTGTTATTTGAGCAGATGAAATTGCCATGTGGATCTCCTATGAGTTTGAGAAATTAGGAAGCAGGGGTTGGTACTTGTGTTTCTATAACTTCATCAGGTGTTTTCTTGTATGTAATCTCGCCAGTCTCTACATTCACAATCATCTCTATCATGCTAATACTCCATAAAGAGAGACGGTTCCAGCCATGCCAGTAGAACCAGCTGTTAGAGTAACCGTTGAGATTGAAGCAGAAGCGATGTAATTGCCAATTAGGTTAGTTCCCCTGTAAGAGTAAGTTCCATCATAAACACCAAGTGCACCAGTGATTGTTTTGATTCCAGTTGTATCAGTATTGCTAATAATCAAGAACACATTCACAAGATCACTTCCGCTTGCCGGAAAACCTATTGAAGTTGCGGCAACTGCGGATGTGACATTGTATTTATCTGAGGCTCCATAATTGGCATATTCATAAGAGTAATCATATTTTGAGCCTGAATCAGAATTCAAACGAACATACCAACTTCCGTTGCTGGTACATCCAAGATTTGCACCTCGTAGCATCAACTTCTTATATCCTGAGATAGAAGTAAAAGAGACAGACGATCCGCTTGCCGAAACGGATGAAATCAGTTGCCAGTTATCAGAAGGATTGGCGGCACTAGCTGCTGGAATTGTTGAAGCACCCATAATCTAACCCCTTACGCTAACGCAACGCCGGAAACATGGAATGAAACTGTTGTGGCAGATGCGCCACCGGTGATTGTATTTGTTGCAACCAATGGCTGCTTGAGATCAATAAAAACTGTTGAGTTGGCTGAAATTGCAGTTGTCGCTGCAATAGAGACTTGGTTGGTTGATTGACCCATTGCAAGGGTAAATGTTCCAGCAGATGCAGCAGTATTTGCAACGGCAATGTTTGTCACAATCCAAGTTGTTGATGCTGGAACTGTTGCCAAAACCGTTGTCGTTGTTGTAGTTGCTGCGCCCCTGAAAAAGGCCGTTGGTGTGGTTGCCATATTTGCTCCTTAGATTGCCTGCATGATTGTAAGAATTGCAATGTCATCGCCCCAGCGCATTCCAGTTGTTGCAGCAGTGTCAGGAAGAAGATTCTGAGGAATGTTGCCGACTGTTCCATCACCGACTGCAAGTTTGGTGTATGTGTTAGCAGCTGAGCCAACAAAGATGTCACCCTTGGCAGTTGGCGCAATAAGATTGAGAGTGCCGCCAAGATCATTCAAAGATGCGGCATTGAGAGCGTTACCGTTGACAAATACGGTTCCGCTTGTGCCAGGTGCTGGAAAGCCAACTGTCATTTTCTACTCCTTAGAATGTGCCAGGGGATAAGTCGAGCGAAATTCTCCATGAATTTGGCGTTATGTCTTGATTCCATGACTCAATGAGGCAAGTATAAGACAAAGTGCGCCCATCCACTGTCGTTCTAGCAACAGTGGCTTTGTCACCCAAATCAGTTTGCAGAACATTTGTCCACAATGAACTGAGTCCAAGTGCATCAAATTCAATGCGATCCACGCGAGTTGAAGGATAGGCAGTGCGGCTGGCGTAATATCCCGCCATTGTCGCTGCAACGCCATTGTCAAGCAATGGCGCGTTGACATTGCGAGTGTATGTGCCAAATCGCCCTTGCGAATTTGCAACATCGGCAGTTTGTGTCAGGCCAGTTGTCTGAGTCAACACACATTGATTGATCAGGAAGTATGCCCCTGGAGTTGTGTGGATGTCATCGTATTCAATAGTGCCAGCGGCGCGAGTATCAGAGAGAGTGAAGCGATTGGTTGTTGTTTGCAAATTCTCGTAAGGAATAAGAACGGCATTGCCTTGGCGGTCAACATGAAATCTTCCAAACTCACATCGTGCTGCTTCTTCGCAAAGAGCAAGGGCAGTTGCTCCAAAGGTTGTTGGCTGCATTTGGCGAGTGCCAGTCAATGAACGAGATGCAGTTGAGAAAGCAACATTGTCCAAAATTCTGCCAATGCGAGTGGCAGTGGTATCGCCTGAATAATTGCTTGGAATCGCTGCCAATTGACGAGCGCCAAGGATGGCAAGGGAATCAGTGCAAACAAAGGTCACAATTGGATCAAGTGAGTTGTCAACATCGATGTGCTCGATGAAGCCAAGATATTGCACATAGGTTGTGGCCGAATAAGTAGCTGAGACTCGAACTGCCATTCCTCGCATTAGGGTTGAGTAACCGAACCACTGATAAGTTGAAGAGGTATTGTCAGGATCATAATTGCCTGAACGATTGTCAAGAACAAGGGTCAATTGCCCTGGCTGATTATTCTGATCCTCACGAGTGCGCCCACGCCGAATTGAAATTGCTCGAATGTCGGTTGAGGCAACGGCTTGCCAGTTGGTTCCGCTAGGCGTTCCCATGACATCAGAGCCGCCAAGCAAGGAATAACCAAGTGTAAAATAACTGCGCCAGCCATAGTCAAATTCGACCGTTATGGTCGGAGCATTTGTACCGTCAAGAAGTGCCATTGATTAGACTCCCAAGATTGCAGGGTCGAGTCCTCTTCGGCGCATCAGTTGAGCAATGCCATCGCGAATGGTAATTGCCAAATCCTTCTCTTGAATGACCGAGCCAGCAACATGAATTGTGACATTCATGCCCCCGCCCATGCCACCCATCTTGCTCAAAGGAACAACGGCTTCGGCTCCGGCTTCGCCAATCATTGCAATCGTTGGGCGATTGACAATTCCACCGTCAGCAAGTTTTGGAATCTTTGGAATATCCACGCCAAGATTGATGTTTGTGCCAGGAATGTGAACTTTGATTGAATCAAGAGCTGCAATGGCAGTGTTTGCCATGTCAATGATGCCATTGATAACTGAGCGAATCGTTCCGGCAATTCCAGAAAACACCGAGATGATTACTGAAGCAACACCTTTTGCAACACTTTCAAAAGTTGTAAAAATAGCAATGGCATCTTTGACGGCAACAATGATCACGCTCAATGACTTAGAAATTACATTCAAGGCTATGTTCAAAGCGCCATCAAATAATGGAACAAGATAGGTTGAAGTAAATGCCCACAAATCTTTGATGACCGGAAGCAGGTTTTCAATCAAGAATTTTCCAACAAGTTCAAAAAGAATTTTGACCTTTTCAAATACTGGAGCAAATGAAGTCATGACATTTGAAAGAGCAGTTGTCATGTTTGAATTTTCTGAAAAACCTTTTGATACTGCCGTGATGTTTTCAAATACTTTGCCAATGATTTCAACGATTGGCTTGAGGATTGATCCAAGTGCTTCAAATGCTGGCTTGAGCGCCTGAGCAATAACTGGCACAACCTCAGAAAAACCCTTTGTGATTGCAGTGATGGCAGGATATAGATATTGCCCCAATTGAACTTGCATTCCTTCAACGGCTGCATGAAGTTCACGATGAGCCATGATGTTCTTTTGAATAGCATCAAGATTATCCTGACCTAGAACAAGGCCAAACTTTTGCGCTTCTTCTTTGAACTTGGCAATGCCATCTGCACCCTTATTGAGCAAGGGAGCAAGTTCCATTCCTGAGCGACCAAAGATTTGCATGATGGCGTTTGTCTTTTCAACACCGTTTTGCATCCCGCCAAGTTTTCCAGCAACTTCAGTGAAGATGTCACTAGCTGATTTCATGTGACCGTTCATGTCTTTGACTGAAATGCCTATGGCTTCAAACTTCTTTTCGCCAGCAGTTGAGGAAGCAGCTTTAGACATCTTGCCAAGCCCCATAGCCAAAGTCTCAGCAGATACGCCAGACTCTTCAGCTGCAAATCGAAGTTTCGACATTTCCTCAGCAGTATCGCCTGTGTAACGCTGAAGAAGTTTGACCTCTTTGCCTACGCTTTGATAAGCGGCAATAGATTCCTTGCCAAAATTCAAAACCTTTTCGCCTAAAGCCTGAACGCCTTGTTCAAGGCCAATGCCTGCTGCAATGTCTTTGATCTTGCTGAAATGACCGCTTGCAGTATTGGCTGCGTTGCCTACATCTTGCAAGGATTTGGTGGCTGAAACATCTTTGCCGTAAAGGCTAAATGTCAACGAAGTATCGTTTGCCATTGCATCCTCCTAATCGCTAGATGAACGAGATTCAAGTGCAACTCGAATCAAGTCATTGATTACTTCAACTTCAATATCCCAAACATTCAACGGAGTGATGCCGGGATAAGTATGGCAGAGAAGTGCTAGATGTTCCCTGATTCTTCTGTGAGTGCCGCCCCTGAGACGGCCTGAGAGTTTTTTGAATCGGAATCCTCTGGCTTGATTTCATCAATTCCATATTCATCAAGAATATCGGCAATTGAAACAATTTCGCCAGCACGAACCATGCAAATCCAAGCCAAGGCATAGAGTGCCTTCACCTTTGAATAACCAGGTCGTTCCTTGCCTTCTTCAACTGAAAGAGCGCCAAGCAGTGTCAAACCATCAAGGCCAAAGTGATTTTCAACTTCAATGATTTCTCGCCCTGTTGGAGCTGATGATCCATTTTCTTTGGGTAATGGATAGGATTTGTCGCGGATGATCAGTGGCATTTGTTTCCCCTTGTTTGTTATGGATTGAGAAGCCCTGAATCTTTCAGAGCATCATCGAGTGCTTGTGTGACTTCGCTTGCAAATTTCATTTTGTGTGGAAGAACAGTCACACCCAAGAATGGATGTGGTTGTTGAGCAACCCAGTTCTCACGATTTCCAAAAACTGGATGTCTCCATGCTCGCTTCCTGCGCCCTTCCATATAGTAAGGAATGGTGCGAGGTCTCCCTGATGCCGACATGAACTTTGATGTGGAAACTCTAATCTTGAGAATTGCGCCTTTTTTGGTTGGATTGACATCTGCAATTGTTGCGTTGGCAAGTGAAGCACGCAGCCCTAGATTTTCGCCTTTTTTCTTTCGAGAGGCTTCAGCATCTCCACCTTTGGCGGGGATAACTAGGGCTGCACGCTTTACTTCTTGCACAACTGGTTCAGCTGCGGTTTTCAATCGTTTTTTGATTGACTTTTTGAACTCAGGATCAACCTGAGATATTTCCCTGACTCGCTTTGCAAAGTCAGTTGGATCAATGTCAATCATCAATTCTCCTTAGAGCGTTGGATCCGATGTCTGATAAGCAATTGTCAATGGTTGGTTTGTTCCATCATCATACACATCAAATGTCATTGCCAAGTCAATAACGCCTGGGCCTGGAACATTTGGAGTGTCTGCATTGAACTTGGCAACTGGAATTGTAATTGTCAACTTCTCTGATTGACTAAGAGCAATAACTGCTCCAGTAAATGTCAACACAAGAGCAGCATTGGAATCAGCATAAAACTTTGAGAACAAAGTTGTGTCAGTAAATTCAGCAGTCAACTTGCCTGAAATCTTGCGGAATCCATTGATGACCTGTTCAGCCTTAGCACCCGATGCTCCAAGGTTGTAACGATCTTGCTTGAGATTGTTGTCAACTGTAAGCGTGAAATCCTTCACATTTGCAATTGAAGAACCATCAAGAGTGATTGCGCCTTGAGCAAAGTGGAACAAGTTTGTTGCTGCGGTATAAGAGGCAGTCGCAAGAGAAGTTCCTGTTGTCAATGAAGCTGCATCAAGAGTGAATTTGCCCGTAGCAATTCCACCGGTTGCAACTGCTAATTCAAAAGATTGAATCTTTGCGCCTGAAACTGTCTTTGGAGTAACTGTTCCACCGTATTGAGGAACGCCAACCTGAGCAGTCAATGAACGACCATAAACATCGCCAAGGGTGAAGGAATATGAATAGACACCAGTTGTTGTTGTTACTGCCGAAGGAGCACTACCCATTGCGTGAGATAGCAATAATCCCAAGCCCTTTGTTGGCAAGTCGAGAGTCAAATCCCCACCTGCATCAAATGTTGTTACAACGCGGCGCTGAGAGCGAGGAAGTTGCCCGCCTGCGCGAAGCCCCATTCCAACTGCGGTTTTCTTGTTGTAAGCAATGTTTTCAGATGTGAACTCATAAAAACGAGTCACTGTCACTGAAGTGTTGAATGTTGTTTCGGCTGCAATCCCTAATTGCGAACCAATACCGGAACCAATTGCCATGTGTGTATCTCCTAGTTACTGGCAGCAGGGATTGAATCTGCTGGTGAGGTTGGTGTAAGTGAGGCTGCGGCTTTGTCAGCTGCAACCCAGTTGATTGTTTGTTCCAAGAGAGATGCTGCTGCCTCATCTGAGACTTCCACACTCTCACCAGCTTTGACAAATAAATTGCCAAGAGCTGGAATGATTAGATCGCCAAGCGGCGAGATGTTTTTGATTTTTGGCATAATTGCTCCCTAGATTTTTGCCTTGTAGGTAATTGTAAAAGTTATTCCGACACCTGCGCCTTGAGTAGATTGACGATAAAACATAGATGATGAGTCGAGTCCGGAATACATGACAACCCCACCAAAACTGACATCGGCACGAATAACATTTTCAACATATCCAAGCAGTTGAAATGCACGAGCGCGGCAAGTGGTCAGATTTGTTGATCCATTTGCCGACCATAGGAAGCAGGAAAGTGAGCCATCTTCAAATTTGGAGATTGCACCGAGTTGCTTATATTCCTGACGAATTGAGCCAGCGACAACTTCATCGCCTTCCATGTTGCCATCATGTCCAACTGCAATGGCATCTCCTGGATAAGAATAATCAATCTCGATGCCATCAAATATCCGAACTCCTGAAAGTGAGCCATAACTTCCAAGAGCTGAAATCAGGGCAGTGGTAAAGGATGGAAGTGCGGAAGTTGCCATCGTTTATGCCATGCCTGGGAATGAGGTTGGATCAAGTAATTCCATCGCTCTGCGTGGCAATGAATATGTCGGAGTTGAATAAAGTTCATCGCCTGACAATTGACGACCCATGACATTCATAGCGCCGCGTTGAGTTGTCCATAAGTGACGAATGATTTCAAGAACACCTTGCTTGGCACTCATTGGGGGATTGACATAGCCTGCAACATAAGTGATCTTGATGTTGTTGAAGCCGCCAGTCCAGTAGCCATAAGAGTTTGTCGCATAAAGTGTTCCTGAGCCGATGCGATAAAGCCTCTGGCCTGTATAGTCCAAGTTGTAGGCAGTCGATGAAACCAAAGAATCATTCTCATATACTGAAGAAATAGAAATTGCCTTGGGATTGCGGATGCGGATGAACTCAGTGCCGCCATCATAGAGTTCATCAGTAAATGTTCTACGGCCTAGAACCTGTCCGACATAACCTTCAGCCAAATCTGAACCTGCATCAATGAATCGGCGCAGCTCTTCATCGTCAGTTGTTGAAGTGCTAGGAATGTTCAAATGCGCTTTGACTTCAGCTAGTCCGACAATTCCAAGTTCGGTGAAATCACGAACAATAAATTCATCAGAATAGGCGCTGGCGTTTGTGCCAGTTGCAACCCATCTGATTGCATGACGACCAACTTGAGTCGGCGAGAAGTCAACATTGTAAAGTCCGGTGCTCGGATTGGTTACTGATCCAGTTGTTGTTGTTCCATCTGGCTGATAAATCGTGCAAGTTACTGCCGAAGCATTGGCATTTGCGCCAGTGGAATCGGTAATTGTAATTCCTAACGGAACAACATCTCCCAAATCGTATGTCATCGATCTCTCCTTGTGATTGTAGAAGTCGTGCGCTCGCGATTAGCAATTCCAGCAGATGCGCGGATTCTGTTGAGAATTGATACACCTATTCTTGGAGTTGTTGTTGAGGACATTGTAGCCCCAATTCGAACTCTTTGATTGATTGTTCCTGTGATACGCGGGCGATCGTAGATTGTTCCCCCGCCAATATAGGCAGAGCCAAAAGCAACAAGTTCAAATGCACCCGATGCTGATGTGGCAAAGGAAATAAAGTCACTTGCAATTCCATTGATAGAAATTGCACCTGCACCGGTTGTTGCAAGTTTGAGAGCGCCACTACCGGTTGCAACAAGGCCAATCGAACCTGAAAGAGCAAGAGATGCAACAGTTCCTGAGCCAGTTCCAACAATGCTGATTGAGCCTGCGCCAGTTGTTGATTGACTTGAAGTTGCAGTTGCAGTTCCGACTAGACTGATTGAACCTGAGCCAGTAAGGGATGCAAGAGTTCCTGTGGCCGTGCCAACAAGAGTGATGAAGCCTTGAGCAGCATCAACGAAAACAAGTGAATCTGTGCCTGATGCAACAACTTCGATTGTTCCTGCGCCAGTTGTTGAAAATTTGAGTGAATCTGTTGCACTTGCAACAAGGCTGATCGAACCTGAGCCAGTTGCAGGGAAAGTCAAAGAATCGCTTGAAGTTCCAACAATGCTGATTGAGCCTGAGCCAGTTGTTGAAAATTTGAGTGAATCTGTTGCACTTGCAACAAGGCTGATTGAACCTGATGCGCTAACTGCATATGAAAGAGAAGCTGAGCCAGTGCCATCAATTGAGATTGATCCTGAAGCAGTCTGACCGCCAGCGTTGTAAGCAACGCCAACGGCATTGTAAACAATATTCTCGTTATACAACGCCATTGATTACTCCGATGCTATTGGTGAGGAAACATCCAAATCTTGTGCTGTTGGGTAAATAGGTGAAATAAATGTGTCTGTGGCTTCATCATACATATCGCCTATAGCTGCGTACTTGCCACGGATATTGCCGTTGTATGAAGTGCGCTTGCAGCGTTGCCCTCTGAAGTTGCCATACCATTCCTCAGGCGATAGTCCTTCAATAAGTTCTGTTTCATCAATGCCTGTAATTACTTCAGTGACAATGTTGTTATATAAAAAAGCGTAGTGTGCCATTATGAAAAACTCACCGTTCCTGTTCCAGCGGTAAATGAATAATAAGTGCTACTTCCGTTGGTTCCGGATGTGTAAGTAAGTCCACTGCCAATAGTGATCACAGTTGAACCAGTTATCAAACTCAAAATTACAATTCCAGAACCTCCTGCTTTTCCATTGCCGCTGCCACCTCGACCACCGCCGCCGCCGCCACCAGTGTTTGCTGTTCCTGCTGTTGCACTATCTGAAAAATCAATGCCACCCTGTCCACCGCCGCCTGCACCGCCTGCACCTCTTGTTGAGTTTCCAGCACCACCACCACCGCCTGCGTAAGTGATTGATGTACCAGTCAAAGTATTGGCTAAACCGTCTCCACCTGCTCCACCTGTGCTCGCATTTACTCCATCAGCTCCTACAGCACTAGCACCGCCGCCGCCGCCCATACCATAGCCAGTTGCAAAACCTTTTCCGCCTGCAAATCCCTGTCCAGATGTTCCTGCTCCGCCATTACCATTTGGACCACCGCCGCCACCGCTTCCTCCGGTGCTTGCTGCGGTTGTGCTGTTTGATGCAGCACCCCCACCGATACTGTTTGAAATGACAGTAAATTGGCTATTACTTCCGTTGGTTCCATTTCCAGAACTTGAACCAGCACCACCTGCTCCAACAGTTACAGTGTAATTCTGATTAGGTACTGCATCGGCTGTTCCCGATTGGAAACCTCCAGCACCGCCACCGCCACCAAAACCGTAAGCACCGCCACCGCCGCCTGCAACGACTAGATAACTAATGGTTGGATTTTTTTTGCGGCTTGGAACTGTTAGTAATCCTGTGCCTTGTCCCATCCAGTCTGAAACCTGACTAGATGAAACAACCCTGCGTAATGGATTACTCATTATGAAATTCGATTCACATAACCTGAAACAGTTACGACATTTGTAGTACCAGCATAAGCAGCGATTGTGGAAGCAGTTGGTGAGCCGCCACCTGAACCTGTCAAAATAAGTCCAGGCACAACCAAAGTAAGTCCAGATGTTGCTGGGATTGATAATTTGATTTCATTATCTACGGCAGTCACTCCACCCCATTGGATAGTCAAGACAACCGCAGATGAAGATGAGTTGTAAGCATAGAGCCAGACTTCATCAATAACAGAGGATGATGTTCCTGTTGCGTGGATAGTTGTACCAGCACTGCCTGAAGTAGTGGCTGCAATTTTGATTGCTTTGCCTTGCGTACTACCTGAAAGAAGTACCTTTGTGAAAGTTGCCATTGTTTTCCCCTATCCGAAAATTTGTGAAGCAATAATTGTCTGATCTGATTCGCTTGCATAAGCAGCAAGGCGATCCTTCACTGTGGCGAAAGTACCTTTTGGCAAAGTTCCCAATTCAGTTTCAATTGCCACAACCGCATCATTGATGTTGTCATGTTGAGCTGCGTGAGGAACTGTTGCCGAATCAAGGGTGTCAGTAGCCGTTGGATTCGTAAATGAATCAAGCGTGCTTGGATAATTAGTTGCCATTGGCTACTCCTTGAAATTAGGAAGCTGAAACTGAAAGTGAACCGGCGGCGATTGTTACAACGCCAGCTGATGCACCAGTTGTAATCGATGGTGAAAGTGCGCCGCCGATGTAGTAAGTGCCAGCAGTAGCAGCTGACCACACGCCAAAATAAGAAGCAGTAGTCGATGCTGGAAGGTTGATTGAAAGTGCATTTGATTGAGTCACTGAACCTGATGATGCCGCATTCCAAGTAACTGCAACGCGAGCATAAGTGCCGCCAGTTACTTCTGATGCGCCAGTTGTTGATGGATCAGCAGTGTGCAATGAGACATAACCCCAACCTGTTGTTGACAGGGCTTGGTTGGCCTCAGTTGTCGAGATTCTTGCCATTATTGCTCCTTATTTTTTAGGGGATGAGGCTGACTTGCCAGGGGTACGAGCCAGCCTCATCCTTGACTTTGTTGAATTGCATGATCGCGCATCGGTGTGTGATGGCGTTCATCCAACCAAAATTGTTTGTGATGAGGAAGAATTGCCCCAGTGTGTGCATGGATTTTGTAACCAATAGATTGTAGCCGTTTTGAAAAAAGCAAATCTTCGCCGAAGTAAGTTCCATTGATAGCGCCCTCAACAAACCAAGCCCAATCCTTGCCCTGATTTGGCGTTGTCTGTTTTTGCATCTCTAGCAAAACACTGCGATGGATAAGAAGGCAACCTGTACCGACTGCATCAACTTCAATGACTTCATCGAGAGGATAAGCATCGATTGCTTCCAAACCCTTTTCAGCATCCATTTTGTAAATTGTTGGAACTGGGCGAAGCGCATCTTCATTGTCAAAGAATGCGGCAAAGACTAGGCCGGAAACAATTGGTCGTTCTTTATCGTGAGCTGCATCAACTAACTTCTTGAAAACTTCAAGAGATAGGCGCTCATCAGAGTCAATCATCAAAAGCCAAGCGGCCTCTGTTGTTTCCAAAAATGTTTTGATGACAATGTTGCGTGAACGAGTAGTCAGTCCAATGTTGCCGACTTGAACGAGATTGTGAAAACGCTGACTTGGATCAATGGCGATGTGAATCAAGTCCTGAGCCAGCAAAGAATTGATTGTGCCGTTGTTGACCATACCGATGCAGATTTTGTCTTTGACTCTCATCGTGTCTCCATGTCTGGAGCAATAGCAGTTGTTTCAATTGTTCCTGACTCAAGCTCTTGAATGAGCGAATCAAGATGTTCTATTCCCTTGTTCTGCACTATCTCGCGAGCAGACTTGAGACCTTCAAGAAATATCGATTGCATAAAATCCCCCTGTGGATTGGTGTTGCGCCCTGGCGCTGACCCTACCCGAAGGAAGAGCCAGCGCCAAGGTTAGTGGCTATTAGTAGCCAGAAGGTGCAACAGTACCTGTGCCAGAGATTGCTGACACTGCCTTGTTGAAGCGGTGTGCAAGAGCTGCGTATCCATAAACCTGGAAGCGAACTGTGAGGTTGCTTGATAGGACATCTGGAAGAACGCGAGTCTTCACGCCTGATTCGAATAGGTAAGAATCTGAGAACTTACCAACGAGGATTGGAGATTGGTTTGTTGCGTAGGTCTTTGGAAGTGTTGCGTCAATGAAGACTGGAACACCTTGAATTGTACCTACAAGGCCAGCAGGAGCGCCAGGATTGGTGACTGTACCTGCTGCGTTGAATGCCTGTGATGCGCCTGTTACAGGCACTACCAATGGGCGAGACTGTCCATCAACCTGTGATGCAAACCAGTACCACATTGAAGGGTGCATGACGATTGCTTCAGCAGCCTTGAAACGGTTAGTTGTAACCTTTGAAATCGCCTTAGCAATTGCAATGATTCCGTTTGGAGCAGATGGAGTTGTTTCAGTCCATGTTACTGGGATTCCGTTAGTGGTATCAACACCAAGAGTGATGAGACCCTTGAGAGCGCCTGATGTTCCGTCACCTGAACCGACAACAGCTGTGTTCAACTGTAGTGCGTAGTCAGCCATCAAGTCACCGAAGACAAGACGATCAAGACCACCAGCAAGAGGTGATTGTTCAACAAGCTGGATTGAGACATTCTCATAACCAGAGATTGTGCGAACAGGTGCTGTGACAGTTGATGAAACCATGTCACGAGTTGTTGTTGCAGTGTTATCTGCTGACTGGAATGCCGCCAATGTACCTGTTGTGATCTGTGGGATGTTGATTGAGTCAGTTCCTGCTGGAAGTGCCATGTTTGTAACAAGGTCAGCAGTTACACGAGCCGCACGAGCGAACTCTGCGTATTCGTTGATCAAGTAAATTGGAGGAACGAAATCTCCACCAGCACCATCAGTGCGTGAGATGTCGCGTGATTCAACTGCAACTTCCTGTGCGTGACGGTTTAGGCGCTCCCATGAATTGCGATCATTGCGAAGTTGTGCGCCAATCATGTCGCGAACAAATGAGTTGCGGCCATTCTTGTCGTATGTCATCTCTTCACGAGTGATTGTTGTTGAACCGAAAGTCTTGACTCCGGATTCCTTGCGTGATTCAGCGATTGCTGCTGTGCGGGCTTCTACCTTTTCAGCAGTTGCGATGCGCTCATCAAGTGCAGAAATTTCTTCCTGCTTTACTGATGCTGCATCCAGAGCTTCGGCAGTGACATCTTCTGCTGCGAGTGTTGTTTCAACCTCGGCAACAAGACCATCACGCTGCTCCTTGAGCTTTGATGCTAGAGACATTTTGTCCCTTTCTCTTGGATTGGATGTGTTTGAAACCAGTCGGGGCGATTGCGCCGAGGGTTTATGCCTTGCTCTTACGAGTCAAGGAATAGTGCTTGACCTTGAGTTGCAGCTTGCGCTTTGCAATCTCAAGATTCTCTTCTTCTGCTGTGCGCATTCCAACTGATGTTGAATCGTAAGCAGGGAGTGTGACAACGCTGACTTCATAGAGTCGTTCGATGTCTGTGAGTGTGCGAAGACCTGCATCCTTTGTCTGACCATCTGCCGAGACTGTGAATGCAAAACTCATCTTGTCCATATCGCCTCGGCGAAGTGCTGAGGAAAGTTCTTGAGCCTTTGGATTTGCAGGATCAAGTGTTGCTTCCATATAAAGACCGGTGTTGTCTTGGCGCAACTTCAAAGTTCCTGATTGTGTTGAAGCAAGTGGAATTCCTTCCATGTCATGATTGACAAGAAGGAAGACTGGATCCTGTGAAGCAAGTGCGCGAGTGAAGGCTCCTGGAGCAATTACTTCGCGGAAGTTCAAGCCAGTTGCTTCTGCGTTGAATGTTGCAGCGTAGCCACCAATCTTGAGTGAACCATCCTTTGTGTCAACAGCGCGAACTTCTGCTGTCATCGTGATGCGTTCTGCTGTTGCCATTGCTTTGCGAGCTTCAATCATTGATGAATCCTCCGAGCGGGGTGCGGGTAGGGCTGTGATAACTGTCAAGATGTCTGGGCGATGAACTGTTGTGACATCGGTTGGAACCCAACCATTTCCCTGCTCTTTGTAAATTCTGATAACGAATGCGGGATGATCTGGGGTTGCTTCAATTGTATATCCCTCAGATGACTTTGCTTGTCCCTTTGTCGCAACCTTTTCAACTTTACCTTTTGCGCGACCATTTGAAGTGTTCCATGATACGAATGAACCTTCTCCAATTCGAGCAGCTGAAGCGCGGTTCTCAAATGGAGCCTTGATTGAATCATCATTGAATTCTTTTGCTAGGCGGTCATAGTAAGCCGAAACCTTGTCTTTGATTTCCATTGCATCTGATTCAGGAATATCAACGCCTCCGCGAGCGCCATTCAAGACACCAGCAACAGCGAAGATTCCCTTTGGAACTGCAACAAGTGAGCCATCGATGACATCTGCAAATCCGAGTTTGTAAGATCCAAGAAGTTCTTTGTTGGTTTCGTCAACATAGAAGAAGGCTTTTGCGTACTTTGCCCAATCCATGTTGTCTTTTCCACCAGCATATTCTTGAACACGCTTGTCGGCTGCTGCTGCATCCCAAGTTGTATCGCGTGGAGCGATTGGCAAATCTGATGCACCTGCTGCTGAGCGAGGCATGATCATCATTGGCATTGTCATGCCATCTGTCTCTTCTTCAACATCATCTTCATCAATGCCTTGAGCATCAACTGGATCAACTGAAGGCTGTGTGACTTCCTGACCAAGTGAAACAGTCAACTGCCACTTCCAATACTGATGTGAGTCAATGCGACCTGCGAGGAAGTTTGCAACGCCTTGCTGGTTATACATTGAAGCACAATCAAAGGCATCTGAAAGTTCATCAAGAATCATGTCATTTGCTGTAAGCAAGTCATTGGCAAGAGCGATTGGATCTTGCAAAATTGTTGGAGCATCTTCTAGGCATCGAAGTGCCATGAATGAGCCAAGTGTGAATGGAGCGATTGAACCTAATTTGCGAAGATTCTCTGCGATTGGGTCAATTGATTCATAGACATCTTCATAAATCTTTTGGAAGAGCTTGTGATACTCGCTGAAGTCAGCGCCTTTCACATTCCAATGAGCGCCATGTGCGCGAAGATAAAAACTCACAACATCTGCGAGAAGTTCAGTCAGTTCCTCATTTAGATCAGGAACTTGATTCATGTCAGCCATGTCACCCTCCAAGGATGTCATCAGGGAAAGCGCACGAGCGCTTTTCGAGATTTGATTTCTGATTCTTGTTGACCAAGTGAAGCCAGCATCGCCACCCCAGGCTGACCATGCAACTCTTCCTGCCGATGGAAAACCATCTTCTCCGGAGTTGAATCCTGTCGCTTGCTTGTCCACTTCATGTCGCTTGAAGAATGAATACATTCTCAAGATTGTTTCTGCACTTACTGGGTGTCCAGCAGCCAAGTCGCTCGCTCTCTTTTTGCCCACAGCTGTAAAGCCGCTACCAGCATGACCATCAGCAATCCAACCCAAAGCCATTTTTGCTTCATCTTGAACCCCCTTTGGTATTCGAAAAGTTTCAGCCATTACTCAAGAACTCCCATCACCGGTGCTGATTGATCAGCATCTTCTCCGAGAGAAGGATTGACTCCACCTGCTGTCACATTGCCAGTGAGTGCTTGATTGAATAAATCGCCACCTTCAAATGGCTCCATGCCTTCAATTTGACGAACTTCATTTGGTGTGCGAGCGCCCATTGATACATTGATCATATTCACGCGAGCACGAGTGAGTGCATCTGTGCGCAAAAGTGTTGAAGTATCAAATGCAACATCAACTTCAGGATCAAGAATCTTTGAGATTGCAATTTCAATTCGGCGAATCCAAGGAGCAATTGTGTGAGTCAAGAAGTTCAGTGATGCTTGCTCAACATTCTGATAAGTCTGATTATCGCCAGAAGCAAGAATAAGATGACTTGGGATTCGGAAAATGCGAGCGATGTCACGAATCAATTGTTCGCGACTCTTGGTCATTTCAGAATCTGCTGCTGAAGTTGTAATTGGTCGGAACTTGAGACCATCTGAAAGAACTGCTGGCTTGCGATGGCGGCGATGAGTTGCTTCCCATGTTGCTTGAATAACGCGAGCCTGTTCCAAGTTCAACTTTTGATCTGTTTCCAAAATTCCTGAAGGTGTTCCACCCTCGCCATAGAACTGCGCAAGATGACGATCCATAGCAATGGAAAGACCAATCAAGTTGCGAGCCTGATTCAGTGGGCTGATACCCACTAACGATTGAGGAGGTGTGAACCAACGAAGGTGAAGCATATCTTCGCGGTTCATTTCATTTCCAAGGTGCAAATATCTGCGACCTGTCATGTCACCTGTTGGAAGAACCTGCATCTGGTAAGGGTGCAAAGGCACAAGACCAATCATGTTTCCAAGGCGGTCTCTATCAATTTTGACATAAGCATTTCCATGCAAAGCCATTGATGCAACAATCTGGTGAATCAATTCATAAGTGTTTGATTCTGGATCAGGGTCTCCAAGAACATCTGGAAGTGGTCGCATGACTCGCTTGCCATCTTTGTTGATGGTGTAGCAACGCATCGGCATTGAAGCAACTGAGTCTGCTAGAAGTGAGACTGCGCCAAGAACTGAAGAGACTCCGAGAGCAGTCCATTCATCGATGCGCTCGCCAGCAGCTGATGTCATTGATGTCTGACCATAGAGTTGGCTCAATGGTGAAACATAGTTATTGAATTGTGGGTAACGACCTACTGTGAATCCGCGACTGAAGATGCTCACTTATTGCCTCCCAAGTCTGCCAAGATTGAACCTATAACGATCAAGATGCCTCCAGAGATTAGAGCTGCACCAAATCCAAAGATGATTCCAAGACCAACAGAGATCATTGTTGCGCCAATCAACTCTGTGATTGTCGTGATGTAATCACGCATCTGGAACCTCCATCGAGAATGGGTCGAAAATTTGTGGCAAAGCGCCACCCTGAGACTGCCACCAACTTGCGCGTTCAAGAGCCATCACAGATGAAACTGCAAGGTCAATTCGGCGCTTTGAGCCTTTTGCTTCCTTGGCAAGTCTTGATCCGCGATTGTCTGTGCGAAGTTGAGCATTTCCAATATGTCTTGCAAGTCTGGCATCACCATTGTGAGTCAGTGTCTTGTTGATTACTGCTTCAAAGAATCGTGTGGTTGCCGGTGTCATGCGACTGGCTGTCTGTGGAAAGGTAACAACAGGCAAGCCTTCATCATCAAGAACTTGAAATGTTCGCGCCCATCTGTAAGGGTCGCAAGCAATCTCAAGAACTTGCCATCGAGTAGCGGCAGCGCGAATGGCATCCTCAACTTCAAGCACTGGGATTTGCCAATTCGCATCAGCCTCATCAGGCTTCTCCCACACTGCCACTGGCATGATGTGAGGAACTTCTTCAACCGAGACTGCAACAATAGCTGTGCAGTCACCATTGAATGATCCGTCAAAGCCAAGAACAACATCTACGCCGTCAGGAATCTCGCGAGGATCACTGATTGCATCCCAACTTCCATGAGGAAGCCAAGTGTCAGATGTTGATGTCCAGATATTCAAGCGCTTTGTCTTGAATTCTGCTTCTGGAGTTCTAAGAATTGCTGAAGCAAAATCATCTGCTGCAACGATGTCATCAAAGCCAGGATTGGCTTCACGCCAAGCATCCTGCAATCGATAATCTCCATCATTGTTAGCTTCCCACCAAGCGAAGAAGAATGTTGGATCATCAACTTCGCCAAGTGAAACTCGCTTGCCGTATTCATAGAGATTGAAACAGATTGAATCTTTTCCACTGTTGTCAGACTTGACTCCAGCAGTTGTGATTGCAACAAGCATCGGTTCGATACGAGCACCCATTGCCAACGACATAACATCGAAGAGTTCACGATTGGGTTGCGCGTGTAATTCATCGAAGCAGACAAGCGTTGGGTTCAGACCTTCTTTGGAGAAGGCATCTGAAGAGAGTGCGCGATAGACAGAGCCAGTCTTCGGATTGTGAATCGTGTCTTTATACACAGTCAACAGTTCGGAAAGTTCGGGATGAAGTCGAACCATTTCTTTGGCTGTGTTGAAAACAATCTTTGCTTGTTCCTTTTCAGCTGCGCATGAATAGATTTCTCCACCTTGCGCACCGAGAACAAGAGACTCAAGTGCAACTGCTGAAAGCCAAGCAGACTTTCCATTCTTGCGGGGAAGTCCGACAAGTCCGACACGATGACGAAAATTTCCATCAGCCTTGACTGCGAAGAGTTGTTTTGTGAGTTCGCGTTGCCAAGGTCTGAAGACTAGATCCTCGCCAGCATGACCTGCGATGGAATCTTTTGTGATTTTGCAAAGAGCTTCGGCAAAGTCTGCGATGTCATCTCCGCGAGAACGCTTGAGGTCGGCATCTGGAACTTTGGTCAACCACCGAGGTGGAAAGCCATCAATCTTTTTCTTCCCTGCCATTTCGCCCCCTGGCTGAAATTATTTTCTTGATTCTCGCTTGGCAAGAAGTTTGTCGATGGCGCTGATTGCTTTGACTTCAGCAACGCCAAGTCGAGATCGAGAAGTTGGATCAAAGCCTAGTGAGGAAAGTGAATCAACGAATGCTTTGTTGAGATGGACAAGTAATCTGCCATCGTTAGGTTCAAGTGTTGCTCGGTACTTCTTGCGAGCCAATGAAAGATCATCGGCAAGGCGAGCAGCATTCTCGATGGCTCGGAAATCGCTTTGCGGTGAGAGCCAAGTGATTGCAGCAGCCCACGCTTGGTTCCAAAGGTTGAGTCCATCTTCGCCAAGTGCCTCTGGCGGTTCTGGAATTTGGTGAGCCATTGGCAATGGCGTGACCACGCTGAGTTCAGGAAGTTTTCTCTTGCCTGGATTGCCTGTGATGCGCTTTAGCTCGGCTGGCTTGGGAGGTCTTCCAGCAGTCATGCGCAAAACCTCCAGGCTCCGGCTCAATTGATAATTTCGCGAACATAGAAAGAAGAC